>Ga0105092_10000039_pt1 | contig 59873 bp, 46 predicted proteins | sample PPLLak2March2015_FD_87021 | JGI IMG/M metagenome (GOLD analysis project Ga0105092, IMG submission 87021) | Freshwater sediment microbial communities from Prairie Pothole Lake near Jamestown, North Dakota, USA - PPLs Lake P7 Core (1) Depth... | ecosystem: Environmental > Aquatic > Freshwater >... | reverse complement strand
TGCGCGGCTCTCTGGGACGGTGCCGCTTCCTGTTAAGTCGTCAGTCCTCAGTCCCCAATTCCTCGCGAAATCTGGCCGCTATCTCTTGGGCGTACGCGGTTATCTCCGCCTGATCTTCTCCTTCAATCATGATTCTGACCAGAGGCTCGGTTCCCGAGTATCGCACAACCACCCGGCCCGTGTCCTGCAACCGCTCTTCGGCTCTTCTGATGGCGGAACTTATCGACTCGATCTTGGCGAAATCCCTCTTCTCTTTAACCCTCAAGTTCAGCAGGACTTGCGGGAATTTGTGGAGCTGCTTCCTCAGCTCGCTTAGCGGCTTCCCTTCTTCAAGCAATATTTGAGCAACTTTGAGAGCCGTGAGAACACCGTCGCCGGTGACCGCGTGGGGGCGGACTATGATGTGGCCCGACTGCTCGCCGCCCAGAGTATGCCCGGAACGCAGCATCTCTTCCAGCACATAGCGGTCCCCCACCCTCGTCCTGACCATCTTCAGCCCGGCTCGCCGTAAGCCTATCTCCAGGCCTATGTTCGCCATTACGGTCGTGACAACGAAGTCCGTTTGAAGCAGCCCCCGCTTTTTTAGCTGCTGGCCAAGAATCAACAGCAGGTGATCTCCATCGACGACACGCCCGTCCTCGTCGCTGAGGATAGCTCGATCGCAGTCCCCGTCAAAAGCGACGCCGAAAGAAGCGCCCTGCTCCCTGGTCTCATTCATCATGGCTTGGGGATGCAGCGCTCCACACCCGAGGTTGATATTGTGGCCGTCCGGCTGCACGCTGACCGGGATGACTTCCGCTCCAAGCTCTCGCAACACCCGGGGGGCGATGTGAAAGGCTGCGCCGTTCGCACAATCGACGACGACCTTGAGGCCGTCGAGCGATCGTCCGGGAACGGCTTTCAGAGACTCGATATAGCGGCAGATCTGCGGTTCCTCGAAGCGTGTCAGTTCCTCTTCCCAGTTCTGGAACGTCTCGGCCGGCATCCGATAAGTTTCGGAATCCCTGGCGAGCAGTTGCTCGATCTTGTCTTCTATCTCATCCGAGATTTTCGTCCCGTCGTGCGAGAAGATCTTGATTCCGTTGTCGGGGTAAGGGTTGTGGGAAGCCGAAACCACGAGCCCGGCCTCAAATGGCTGGGTGCAGGACAGGAAAGAGACCCCGGGTGTGCTTATCACACCGACCAGATCCGGTTCTCCTCCCTCCACCCGAATGGCCCGTTCCAGGATTCGCTCGATCCAGACACCGCTGGCTCGGGTGTCCCGCCCAATGAGGATTTTTCTCATCCCCAGGCGCACCAAGGCAAGGCCCAGCTTGAAGACCGTAGAAGGATCAAGAGGATACTCGCCTGCGACCGCGCGAACTCCGTCGGTTCCGAAGAGCCGTCCCATGTTAAGAAGCTACCATTGATTGAGAAGATAGTAGTAGGTGCAGCCACCCGCTTGTTTCGTGGTTCCGCCTCTAAGCGGGCTTTCAATCATCGATCCTGGGGACTCGACGCTCTTTAACTGCCCGCCTGAAGGCAGAACTACGAAACAAGTTACTCCTTCTCCACCGGTGCAATCGCCACTGTCACGGCCACGTCCTGCCGACCAACCAGCCGAATCGGCGGGTCGGGAAGGTGAACATAGACGGGGCGCCGCGTCGTTGTTGAGACTCCGTCAATATTGACCGGCTCGGTAACGAGGCTATTGATTCTCCGGACCCGCGATTCCGGCCCCATGATCCTGATGGCTTCCGGCTCCACCGTAATTCCGATAATTCGGAAACCGGGCGCTGGCCTGCCGATGAGGCGCGCTTGCACCTCGATGCCGCGCTGCTCTACCCGTTCCAGCATGATACGGAGTCGCGACGTTAGCAGATTGACAATCTCTACGCCGAGTGGCTTGTTCACAACGTTTCTTTCGCTGAGCGGTATAGTCTGCGCGCCAGGCTTCGCGCCGCCTAAATCCACAATCACAGCCAGTTCGTTCTCGCCTATCTGGCTCCCGGGTCGTTCCGAACGAATGACGATGTCGACCTTCGTCGGGAAATCGCCTGTGATTTCCAGTCCCGGGGGCATATTGGTAAACACGATGGGGGCAGAGATAATTCTCTGCACCTGCTCCCGGCCTGCGATCTGAGCCCAGAGGAGGAAGGCGAGGATCAGCGAAAGGACTTTGAGGCCGGGATTTCTGAGAACCAGAGACCGGAGATAACTCACATGACCTCCTGCCGGCGGGAACCCTCCGGCCGGCGCCTCACCTTCTCGACGAGGCCTCTTCCTTTTCGCTTCTCAGATTGTCGCAGGTGCTCAAGCAGAGTCGGCCCGTCCAGGTTACGCGTCATTTTGCCGCCCGAGACCACAGAAATTGTTCCCGTTTCCTCGGAAATGACGATAGCGAGAGCGTCTGTCTCTTCCGTGATACCGATTGCCGCCCGATGTCGGGTGCCCAGTTCGTTACTCAGTGTTGGATCGAGCGTGAGGGGAAGAAAGCAGGAAGCGGCCGCTATTTTCTCCCCCTGCACGATGACTGCCCCGTCATGGAGCGGTGTGTTGGGAGTGAAAATTGTGACCAGGAGGTCGTAGGTGACGGCCGCATCGATCTCGATGCCATTCTCGATGTAGTTCCGTAACCCGAATGTGCCTTCGAGCACGATCAAGCCCCCGATCTGGCGATTTGAGAGAGTCGTGGCAGCGAGGACGATTTCTTCGAAGCTCTCGCGCCGGCGTCTGTGCCTCATCCGGGTGATGAGATTCCCACGCCCCAGCTCGGCCAGAGCCCTTCGCAGCTCGGATTGGAAGAGCACAATGAGTGCAAATATGATGTAGCCCGAGAAGTTGTCCAGCAGCCATTCGAGAGTTCTCAGGTGCAGGAGGTGAGCCGCGTAGTAGAAGGCGAACAGGGACAGGATCCCAACCGTGATGTACCAACCGCGCGTTCCGCGAACCAGGAGCAGGACGTTATAGATAATGACAGCGATCAGGAGGATGTCGAGGACATCGAGCAGCTCAATACGGGAGAAGAGAGCCCATGCGCCGCTCAGCATTCCCTGATTCCCTCGTTAAGGATGGCATCTACGACCTGCAGCATCTCACGAACCTCAACCACATCGTGGACCCGGACGATGTGAGCACCCCGAGCCGCGGCTACCACGCAGGCGGCTGCCGTCCCCAACGTCCGCTGATCGACTGGCCGATCAAGGATTTTCCCGATAAAAGCTTTACGCGACGGCCCGATCAGGATAGCGCCCAAGTCGGCGAAAACGGACAGCCGATTCAGGATGAGGAGATTATCCTCGAACGTTTTCCCAAAACCGATCCCGGGGTCGATGATGATCTTCTCGGGGCCCAACCCTGCATCCCGAGCGTGCCCAACCGCCGCCATCAGCTCCATCTTGATTTCCGAGAGGATGTCTTCACTTGGCGGTAAAGCCTGCATGGTATCCGGCGTTCCCCGCATATGCATCAGGATGAGGCCTGCGCGAAAGCCATGCACCAGATTGGCCAGTTTTGAACCGTACCCCAGGGCGGTTATGTCGTTAATGACGTCCGCGCCCAATTGGAGACATTCGTACGCGACCTCCGGCTTGTAGGTATCGACGGAGATGATGGCGGATGTTTCCGGCCGGATGCGCTCCAGAACAGGCGCGACACGGTCCAATTCAAGTGAGGCGGAGACGGGCTTCGCGCCTGGACGGGATGATTCGCCGCCAAGGTCGAGCATGTCGGCCCCGGCCTCCAGGAGTCGATGGCAACGTTCGACGGCGTTCGAAGTATCCAGAAACTGGCCGCCGTCGGAAAAAGAATCCGGGGTGACATTCACCACCCCCATGATGCGGGTTCTGAAGCCTAAGCCGAGGACTTTATCCCGGGGACGAAAGACATACTTGGCACGTTCCATGTAGAAAGGATGAAGGGATGAGGGATGAAACGAAATCCTCCCTTCATCCTTCATCCTTCATCCTTTCTATTTCTATGCCGGGGCTGGGCGCTCTTTCGGTTTGACCAGCGAAGGCAGCTTCTTTCGTTCCTCTTCCTTTTCGGGCTCCCGCTCGGGCGGACCCGGAGGCAATTCACTTATCTGCTCGTCGAACTTCTCGCCCCGAACAATCTTCTCAATAGCGCTAAGATCGAGGCTTTCATACTCGAGGAGAGCCTCGGCAAGGCGTGTGAGCGCACCCCGATTGGCCGCGAGCAACTCTTTGGCTCGCTGATAGCCGTCGAGAACGATCTTTTTGACTTCCTGGTCGATCTTTACTGCAGTGTCTTCGCTATAGTCCTGGTGTTGTGCGATTTCCCTGCCCAGGAAAATCTGCTCTTCCTTCTTTCCGAAGGTGAGCGGACCCATCTCGTCGCTCATGCCCCATTCGCAAACCATTTTGCGAGCGCGTTCGGTAGCGCGCTCCAGGTCGTTTGAAGCACCGGTCGTGCAACTTCCCAGGAAGATCTCCTCGGCAGCTCGCCCCGCCAGCAGGATCGCTATCGAGGCCTCCATGTATTCCCTTGTGTAGTTGTACTTGTCTTCCTCGGGCAATTGCATCGTCACGCCCAAAGCCCGCCCGCGCGGAATGATCGTGACCTTGTGGAGCGGATCGGCTTCCGGCACGAGATAAGCTACTAAGGCGTGTCCGGCCTCATGGTAGGCGGTATTGCGCTTCTCCTTCTCGTTCATCACCATGGATTTCCGTTCTTTGCCCATCAGGACTTTGTCCTTGGCTTCTTCGAAATCGACCATGGTGACTGCTTTTCGGTTGTAACGCGCAGCGTTCAAGGCCGCCTCGTTGACGAGGTTCGCCAACTGGGCGCCGGAGAATCCGGGGGTCCCTCTGGCCAGCACAGACACATCAACGTCTTCCGCCATCGGAATCCGTCGCATGTGGACCTTCAGGATGCCCTCGCGTCCCTTGATATCCGGGAGAGTGACAACAACCTGCCGGTCAAATCGTCCAGGCCGCAATAGCGCCGGATCAAGGACGTCCGGCCGGTTGGTCGCGGCAATCAGGATGACGCCCTCGTTGGACTCAAAACCGTCCATCTCGACCAGCAATTGGTTCAGCGTCTGTTCGCGCTCGTCGTGGCCGCCGCCCAATCCTGCGCCGCGATGCCGTCCGACCGCATCGATTTCATCGATAAAGATGATGCAGGGCGCATTCTTCTTGCCCTGTTCGAAGAGATCGCGAACGCGGCTCGCTCCAACGCCGACGAACATCTCGACGAAGTCGGATCCGGAGATGCTGAAGAAGGGAACATTGGCCTCGCCGGCAATAGCGCGCGCCAGCAGGGTCTTCCCTGTTCCGGGGGGGCCCATCAATAAAACGCCTTTGGGGATGCGGCCACCCAGCTTCTGGAATTTCTGCGGCTCGCGCAGGAACTCAACGATTTCCTGGAGTTCTTCCTTCGCCTCCTCCACGCCGGCAACATCCTTGAAAGTGACTCTCTTCTGTTGATTGGTGGTCAGCTTCGCCCGGCTCTTGCCGAACGACAGGGCTTTGTTGCCGCCGGCCTGCATTTGCCGCATCAGGAAGATCCAGAAGGCAACAAACAGGATAATCGGGAAGCCGGAGCTGAGGATCATGTAGATCCAAGAGCCTTGGTCGTCATCGGCAACCTTGACTTTCACGCCTTTAGCGTTCAACGCATTGGCGATGGTCTCTTCCGACCCTTTCGGTATCAGTACACGAAAGTTGCTTTCGCTGGGAGCCCCGGCCGGCAGGTACTTGCCCTCGACCTTATTTCCGGTCATCACCACCGGGGACAGGGTGCTTTTGATGCGCCCTTCGTCAACCGCGGCCGTGAATTCCGAATAAGTTAATTCCTGGACATTACCGTTTTTAACCGTGCTTAGAAAATTCCACAAAACAACAACAGCAACGATAATGACGATCCAGAGAAATACGTTTTTTGCAGTTGTGTTCAAGACTAAACCTCCACGCCAGACCAGGAGGGATTTGCGGTGCTTCCCGACTCCACTGTGTCACGCCCGCTTCGTAGAAATTTCACCAGTGGTCCTGTCACGATTTCGAGGAGCAATTGTGCTTCTTTATTATAAAGGAACGGTACACAAATCGCCACAGACTTTAAGTCCTTTGATCCCAATATATCTGGAGTATCCACGCCACGTTCTTGTTCATATCCGCACAGCAGGTGGAGCCTGTTTCCCTCGCGGGTCTCAATGAGTTAGAAGCCGTTACGGAGCGAAAGTTTCACGCTCGACCCTAATTTCCAGAGCCGCGCCGGAACCGGGCTGCGGCCGGAATTCGGGGTTCGGTTCGAAGCCCTCAACCCACAGAATTTCACTCCCGTCATCAAGGACGAGCAATTCGTCCCTTAAGCTTCGCGGAATCCTCTTTTCGATGAGAATTTCTTTCAGCTTCTTTGTCCGCGCCCCAATCCGGTAACGGTCGCCTGCCCGCCGGTTGCGCACCCGGAGATGTTTGCCGGCAAAATTGAGCAGAACCGCGCTTTCCCCTGGGTCTACAGACCGCAAACCCGGCGCTTGACGGGCGACGATGCGTTTCGCCACTTCATTTATATATACGTCTCCAGGGACTGACAGTTTGTACTCGAAAGGAACTACGGTTTTTTCGCCCCCGAATTTCAGGAGATCGAATTCACGCCGAACCCTGACTCCGTTGCCCAGGTGACACTCAGCACCGCTTTCACCAGCCGCAATCTTCAGCGTGTCTTCCACGTGTCGGTATGAAACGTCCTTCAGATCGCCCCGGTATTCTTTGAGCGCTCGGCGGATGATTTCCTTCTGGACGAAGGGGTGACAGGAGTTGAGGCCTGGAACCCGAAGCGCCACTGCCGCACGCGATTCGCCAGACCGATTCGTTCCCGTCCTCTCCCGGCACTTTTCGTATGCCTCATCCAGAATCGGGGAGAGAAAATTCTCGAGCTCCCGAAACAACAGTGCGGTCCTTCCCAATGTCGCCGCGATTCCAGGGTTCAGCCGGCCTTCGAGAAGCGGTATCAGCTCGTGCCGCACCATGTTGCGATCGAAGCTCACATCCTGATTGCTCGAATCCTGTCGGTACCGCTGTTTTCTTCGATCCAGGTATTCTAGGATTTCGCTTCTGCTCAAGTCCAGAAGCGGTCTTACCACGTCGACAATCAGACCACTATCCAGCTGGTTGCGCCGTCGTGGGTACACACCGGACAGTCCCGAGACACCGGCGCCGCGGAACAGCTTCAGGAGAAAAGTTTCGCTGAGATCATTCAGCGTATGGCCCGTCGCGACCGTCGCCCGTCGCTCGGAGGCGACCGAAAGAAGAAAGTCGTAGCGGAGTCGCCTCGCACATTCCTCCAAGTTCTGGCGGCGTTCGGCGGCGAGCTCCCGGGTTTCGATGCGTCGCATGTGGAGGGGGATTTTTGCGGTTTCGCACAGCGCCCGCACGAAGTCTTCATCCTGATCGGATTCAGTACCCCTCAGAAGGTGATTGACATGAGCCGCTTCAATTGTCAGCTCCAGCCGACCCCGCAATTCGAGGAGCGCCAGCAAAAGGGCCACCGAGTCGGGTCCTCCGGATACCGCGATCAGAACAGTCTCGCCTCTTGTCAGGAGACGATACCTCGTTATGATCTTGAGCACCGCGTCTTCGAAGATGTCCATAAGGCGCGCCAGCACTGGCTTGACAGTCGCTGAAGTCATTCGTATTATTGCACACTTGCCCAAAAGCTCAGGGGCTCCACTGGCTGGGAGCGCAGGCATCTTGCCTGCACTGGGGCCGCAGGCATCCTGCCTGCTCTCGCCCTTACACCCGATGACAGTGCAGGCGGCCGCGAGCAGGCAGGATGCCTGCGGCCCCAGTGCAGGCAAGATGCCTGCGCTCCCAGCCAGCGGACCCTCGACTCTTGATGGAGGTAAATCATGAATCCGACCCCGATCGTGGTCAGGAAGTACGGCGGGACCTCGGTCGGATCTGTGGAGCGGATCCGAAAAGTCGCCGGTGATGTGGTCAGAGACTACCGAAACGGTTTGAAACAGGTAGTCGTCGTCTCGGCCATGGGCAAGACGACCGATCAGCTGATCGGCATGGCCCGGCAGATCACGGATCGGCCAAGCCCTCGCGAATTGGACATGCTTCTGACGACCGGGGAACAGGTGTCGATTGCCCTGTTGGCGATGGCCGTCCATCGTCTCGGCTGCGAGGCTGTGTCTTTGACCGGCTCACAATGCGGCATCATTACTGACGGCAGTTTCTCTTCCGCCCGTATCCAGGCGATCAACACGAAGACGATTCGAAAAGAGCTGGAAGAAGGAAACATCGTTATTGTCGCCGGCTTTCAAGGCGTTACTCCCGACTCGCAAATTACCACGCTAGGCCGCGGCGGTTCAGACACCACTGCGACCGCGCTTGCCGCCGCCCTCGGCGTTCCGTGCCAGATCTACACCGATGTCGACGGCGTGTTTACCGCAGATCCTAACATCGTGCCCGAGGCCCGGCTCTTGCCTTTGATAAGCTACGAAGAGATGCTGGAGTACGCGGCATCCGGCTCCAAGGTGCTGCACCCGCGCTGCGTCGAAATAGCCAACAAGTTCAACGTGCCGCTTGAAGTTCGCTCGAGCTTCCGGGATGTGCCAGGCACGAAGGTCGTGAAGGAGGATAAGTTGGAAAAAGTAGCCATAACCGGTGTCACCGGAGATGCGAAGATAGGTCGAATCGCTCTGACCCGGGTTCGAGATGTGCCGGGAGTGGCGGCCAAGATCTCCCAGGCGCTCGCCGATGCGGGAATATGCATCCGATTGATCATCCAGGGTATTAACCACGACAATTCCAATGACGTGTCCCTCATCGTCGCCCAGGACGATGTAGCCAAAGCCGGCGAGATTCTCAAGGACGTCATGAGCCAGGTGGGCGCCGCCGAAGTCAAGGTGGATCCGGACGTGGCAAAAGTCTCAGTAATCGGCTCCGGGGTAGCGAGCACGCCGGGCGTCGCCGCTCACATGTTTCAGGCACTGGCCGACGAAGGGATTAATATTGACCTGATCAGCACATCTGAAGTGAGAATCGCCTGCATCATCAGGAAAGACCAACTGCAGGCGGCGGTGCGGGCAGTTCACCGCAAATTTGATCTGGGTAACTTGGAAAGGAAGGAACTCAATGGGGTCTAGTGCGCAACTTCCCGAAATTCGAGTCGCTCTGGCCGGGGTCGGGACGGTTGGCGGCGCCGTTGCCAGACTTCTCCTCGAGGAGAAGGAACGCTACCAGCAGGAGATCGGGGCCAGGCTTCGACTGGCCGTGGTTTTGGATCGCCGGCACAGAGAAATGGACTTATCCTGGCTCGAGCCCGGCACTCATCTTACCGACAGCGTCGATGAGTTCCTGCAGACGCCATCCGACATCGTAGTCGAGTTGCTCGGCGGCACCGATCCGGCGCATCAGATCATCAGCACCGCTCTTTCCGCTCAAAAAGGTGTGGTCACCGCGAACAAAATGTTGATGGCGAGATCCGGGGTGGAGTATTTGAACACCGCAGTCAAATGCAACTCCTACCTCGGTTTTGAGGCGTCGGTAGCGGGTGGCATCCCGATCATCCGGGCCCTCCGGCGTTCGCTTTTTGCCGATCAGATGTCCCGGGTGCGGGGGATTCTCAACGGAACCTGCAATTTCATCCTCACCGAGATGACAGAAAGCGGCCGCGAATTCTCGGATGTACTCGCCCAAGCGCAGGCTCTAGGTTATGCGGAAGCCAACCCGACACTCGATGTTTCCGGCCGGGATACCGCCGACAAGTTGTCGATTCTTGCCGGGCTATCCTTCGGACTTTGGATCCATCCTTCTGAAATCCCGACGCGCGGCATCTCTGATATCTGGCCGATTGACGTTAACTACGCCAAGAAACTCAACAGCCGGATTCGGCTGCTCGGCATCGCGGAACAGCACGAGCGGTCGCTCATCATGCGCGTCAGTCCCTTCCTGGTGGATTCCCGACTGCCTCTCGCCAGCGTGTCCGGAGTGTTGAACGCTATCGAGGTGGTTGGGAAACGGCTCGGTTCGACGGTTTACATCGGCCGAGGCGCCGGCGGAGATCCGACCTCCGTTTCGGTGGTGGCAGACGTTCTCAACGCGGCACTCTGGAAGCAAGGGCGAGCGCTTTTCCATCGCAATAAGATCCTCGATCGAAAGCTCAGCGGCGCTGCCGCCTCACGGCTGGAGGTGTATCCCTTCTACATCCGGTTTTTCGTCAAGGACCAGCCGGGCATCATAGCGGCAATCGCAACGGTTTTGGCCACTCGAAACATCAACATTGACGCGGTGATCCAGGAGAGCTGGCCTGACCCTGCAAACCTGCCGTTCATCGTGACCGTCAATCCCACTCCATTCAAGGTGATGCAGGAGGCGATTGCGGAGATGGCCAAGCTGGACTTCAACAAGGTTCCGCCACTGGCCCTGCCGCGGCTGTCAGACTGAGCGGCGGAAATGACGGAACAGGACTACTCGCGGGTTCAATTCAAAGGCGGCGGCTCGGTCGAGCTCAGTGGCGTCCTGCACGAGCCGGCCGCTTCTCGGAGCCCCTCGACCGTTCTGCTCACACACTGTTTCACCTGCTCGAAAGACTACCGGGTTATCGTCCATATTGCCCGTCAACTCTCATCCCAAGGCTTCCGGGTTCTGCGATTTGACTTTGCCGGCTCCGGCGAGAGCCAGGGTGAGTTCTCGGACAGCACGCTCGCTACGAATGTCTCGGACCTGGTTGCGGCCGCTGCATGGCTCGGGACCCGCGGTCTTGAGGCGACCGCGCTCCTCGGGCATTCTCTGGGTGGTATCGCCTGTATCCTAGCCGCAAAACTGCTGGATGAAGTAAAGGCAGTCGGTGTCATCGCTTCCCCTTCCAGTTCAACCCACCTGCTCGAGTTGCTTCCTGCACTTCAGCGCCCGGAGTTTGACGATCAAGGCGCTTCCGATGTGACTATCGGAGGAAGGCGGGTCCGGATCACCCGTGAGTTCGTCGAAGAACTCAAACGTCATTCTTTGAAAGAAAGCGCGGCTGGCCTGCACCGCCCTTTCCTGGTGGTCCACGGAACCGACGACAAGACGGTGCCGATTGCCGAGGGGGAGAAGCTGTTCAGCTTTGCCCTGCAGCCGAAGTCGTTTTTCTCGGTACCCGGCTCCGACCATCTCTTTTCACGCACGGAACACGCCCAATTGGCCGGCCAGGCCATTGCGACCTGGCTCAGGTCTTGCGGGGTCGACGGAGGACAATCAGGTTCATGATCACTGGCGCTATCTTCGACATGGACGGGGTGATAGTCGACAACATCAACCATCACCTCCAAGCATGGAAACAGCTGGGTCAAGAGTTGGGCCGGGAATTTCGAGACGAGGATGTGAACCGCGTTTTCGGAAAGCGAAACCGCGAGATCCTGCGGTCTCTGATCGGTGACGACTTGCCAGATGAGCAGTTGGCCGAGTTCGGCCGCCGTAAAGAGGAGCTTTACCGCGGTATCATGGCGCCCGAGTTGCGTCCGGTGCCCGGCCTTCCCGAATTCCTCAAAGCCCTGAAGGCAAGCGGAATCAAGACCGCAGTTGCCACCAGCGGCCCCATCGAGAACGTCCGTTTTGTCCTGAATGGGCTTGGATTTCAAGACGCCTTTGATGCCATCATTACCGGGCTGGACGTGCGAGAGAGCAAGCCCGACCCTGCAATATTCCTGCTTGCGGTCGAGCGGCTCGGACTAAAGCCGGCGGACTGCGTCGTTTTTGAGGATTCACCGCCCGGAATCAAAGCAGGAAAAGCGGCCGGCTGCCGCTGTATTGCGCTCGCTACTACTCACACTGCCGACGAGCTTCGGCAATACGAGCCGGACGGGATTATCAAGGATTTCAGAGAAATTACGGTCGCAGCGCTGTAGTCCGACCGCCAAATCCGCGTGTCAGAATCTACCCCTGGCTCCCTTCCTTCTCCACAGCAGATACACCGGCAAGCCCGTCAGCACGATGACAAGCCCGGGGATCGCGTTGCCTCGCGTCTTCTCCGAAACCAGGAGATCCACCGCGATTAGGAGCGCAAGAACCACGTAAAGAGCCGGGACAACCGGGTACCCGAACGCCCGATAGGGGCGATCGGCCTCTGGCCGTTTAAAGCGCAGGACAAAGAGGCCAAGGACCGTCAGTGCATAGAACAGCATGACCGCAAAGATGACGTAGTCCAAAAGGCTGCTGTAGAGATTCCCGTAGGTGTTGGTCCGGGCATCGTATGTTCTGGGCAAAATCAGCAACGAAGCCCAGATTCCCTGCAGAACCAGGCCCCAGGCGGGCACGCCCCGCTTGTTTAGCGTCCCGGCCTTCTTAAAGAACAGCCCGTCAAGCGCCATCGCATAGTACACCCGGGCGCCGGCCAGGATGAGTCCGTTGTTGCAGCCGAAGGTCGAGATCATGATGGCAATCGCCATGATGATCGTGGCCTGCTCGCCGAAGATTACGCTCATCGCCGCCGTCGCTACGCGGTCAGAAGGCGCGTGCTGCACGCCATCCAGCGGCAGGGCAGCCAGGTACGCAATATTGGCGAGCAAATAGATCACGGTCACAAGACCAGTGCCAATGGCCAGCGAGAGCGGGACGTTCCGTTTCGGGTTTTTCACTTCGCCAGCCGTGAAAGTGATGTTGTTCCAGGCATCCGAAGAGAAAAGCGAACCGACCATGGCGGTGCCGAGTACCATCAACAGGGCCAGTCCGCCAAGTTCCAGCCCCTCCGCACTTCGCGGCGTCCAAAAGTCGGCTTGGAAGAGTGCACCTCCGGCACGCCTGCCGACCGACAGGCCCAAAGCGATCAGGCCAAGCAATGCCGCCGTCTTGGCAAATGTGAAGACATTCTGGATGACCTTCCCCTGGTGGATTCCCCTCAGATTAACAATAGTCAGCAGAACAATGATGCTGATGGCCACCAGCTGAGCTGACGAAAAAGAGAATGACAGGCCGGCAGCCGATCCCAGGTTGAAGAGGAACTGGTTCTCGCCGACCCAGTTGGGAGCCAGGACCCCCAGAAACCGGGCGAAGGCCACGGCAACCGCGGCGATGGTTCCGCTTTGGATGACCAGGAACAGCGTCCACCCGTAGAGAAAGCCCCACATGGGTGAGTAGGCTTCACGAAGGTAGACGTACTGGCCTCCGGCGTTCGGCATCATCGATGCCAATTCCCCGTAGCTGAGTGCCGCCGCGAGGGTCAGCAGGCCCGTGAAGAGCCAGGCGAGAAGTAACCAGCCGGGAGACCCCAGCTGGCGGGCCATGTCGGCCGAGACGATGAAGATGCCGGACCCGATCATGGAGCCGGCGACAATCATGGTCGAATCGAGGAGGTTCAGGTCGCGTACGAAGTGGCGCTCATTGTTCATAGGATGCGTGAATCATCGGCCAGGGGACTGACAATTCTTTCAGAATGGGGGAGCCGCGCAAACAGCGCAGGTTAAAACGCGTAACAGAGCCGCGCACGGAGTGGAGGGGCTCGCTTTGTGAGTCCCGGAGCAGCGTACGCGGACCGACCAACGAGCCGTAATCCTTCGTTGGGTGGTCCGCTTACTCCGCTCCGGGACTCACAAAGCGAGCCCCTCCACTCCGTGCGCGGCTTTGTAACGCGTTCTAACCCTCGCTCGGCGTGCACCTCAGGCTGTCTACTTCCGCTGAACGGGCGATTCTTTCTTGTTCAACTCTGCTGCCGGACGATTGGCCGTAGGGGCTACTACTTCGCGTTCGAAGTCCCTCAGGACCTCCTTCTCGCGTGCCGACTCCATGTCTTTCTCCAACCGTTTAAGCGCCACACCTACAACGTCGCGGTGGTGAAGCCGGGCGCCGTATTTCTCCCTGGTGAGTTTCAACCAGAGCCGGTGCGCCCGATCGATATCTTCCGGCCAGAGACGCGGCGGATGAGGCCCGATATCGAAGAAGTACGACCGGCCATCGCGCGCGATCAATTCGAGAGTCAACCCTTGTTCGGGCGGCCCGGCCGCCTCCCAGGCTTCTCCGAGACGTCGCGCCAGTTCGTCGATATTCATCTTGTACGAGACCCCGGCCACGATCTTCGAGACCTTCAGCTTTAAGGCCGTCTGCATGATAACGGCGATCGGGTCGTTGCCCGGCACAACCAGCAACTCCACTTTCTTACCTGAGCGCTCGGCCATCTCCACGACTTTAGTGAAGAGAAGCTGCTCGTAGTCAGTGAACAACTGATCGGCGGCCAGGGCGTGTTGGCTGGGGTTGACAGCAATAACGCGCCTGACGGTGAGAGCGACGATGTCCTGGTGTTTGACGTTGGTCTTTTCCAGGACTTTCTTAAAAGGATGCAAAGAACGGTAATCCCGAACGGCGACGAGGATGGCGCCCGGGCGGATGTTCACGTCGTCTGCGGAAATTGTCGATCGGTTCTCAAGCAGGAAACGTTCGAGTTCTTTGTTCCGACTCAGTTTCCTGTTCCGCGTGACTCGCTCGGACACGAGGAAGGACAAGTACAGGGCGGTCGTAAAAGTCAGACCGGAGATGGTCGCAATCTGCTTGGTGAACAGGTTCATGATCGCCGTAGCGATCAGCACCAGGGCGACGAGCGAGAGCCCGATTGGGATCTCCCATCGCCCGACCCGGATATTGAGCGGCACCTTCCATTCGCGGTCCTCGGGCCTCTTGAAACGCAGGATCAGCGTGGATACCGCATTCATCGAGAAGCTCCAGATGACACCGAAGGCATAGGCCTCGCCGAGCAGAAACACATTGCCTCGGCTGACGATGACGACCACGATTTGGAGCAAGACGATGAAGTTCAGCAGGCGGTACGTCGTGCCGTACTTCCTGTGCGGTTGCCGAAACCAGTCGGGGAGCACCCCGTCTTCGGACAGGCGATTCAATACCCCGTTCGAACCGATGATAGCCGTGTTACAGGCACCGGCCAGCATGATGGTCCCGACCAGGACCACGAAACCCTGGAAGAGCAGACGCAGCTCGTAGGGTCCGAGCAGGTACATCGCGATTCCGCTGATCAGGTTGTCCTGATAGGCGGGCCGATGGGTGTCATCGATCAGGGCATAGGCCAGGAAAGAGACCGCCGGGGTGAACGTCGCGCTGAAAATGAAGATTGTGATGGCGGCCTTTTTGAGGTTCTGCAGTTTGGGATGCGCGATTTCGCGGTACACCTGGGCCAGCGTCTCCTCGCCGCTCAGTGCGAGAATCGAATGGCCGAACCCGATGATCAGGATGAAAAGCGGGATTGAAGGAAGATCAGTTCCTTGAAGCCAGCCGAGCGCTTCTTTGCTGAACTTGAAATGCTCGGGCGTCGGCGGCGGGGGCAGGCCTCGGCCTCCCCGGAAGAGAATCGTCACCACGCTCCAGACAATCATGATCACGACCATGACGGTCGCGATCTTCATGATTGTCATCGCCTTGCTGCTCGACTCCTCGATCCCGATGATGTTTTTGCGCCAGAAATAGAGAATGATAGCGATCGCAAAAACGGAGGCGCCGTAACCGCGCGGGATGTGCAGGTTGTACCCGAGAAGACGCAAGGTCTCGTTAATAAGGCCAACCAGGTACTGGCCCGCCGAGACACCGCTGATCGGGGCAGTCAGAATAAAGTCAAAAATGAGAGCCGAGACCGAGATCTTGGCGAGCGTCCCGCCCATCGCCTCCTTGACGACCCGGTACACGCCCCCCCTCACGAACATCGAGGAGCTCTCGATATAAACCATCCGGACGCAAATCGAGAAGAGCATGACACCGAGAATCAGCCATGGAGCCGAAGCTCCGATTGCCTTTTCTGCGATGCCGCCCGCGTAGAAAGCTGAGGACCCGAGATCCGCCAGGACGATTGCGGCCGCCCGCCAGAAGCTGATAAACGACAGCATGGCAGTCGTCGCAATGACGACACGAGTTGGGGGGATTTTGATCGCGGTACTCATATGCGACCCTTAAGGCAAAAAGGGCAGTTTCTCTCGGGTTGTCCGGTGTGTCAAGTGGGTCGAGTGTGATTGGAAGCCAGGCGTTTTAACCAAATGGTGCTAGCTGCAAATAGGGGAAGAGGATCTAATCTACGAACCGACACGAACGAACACGAGCCGTTAGGCTAACGGTTCGTGTTCGTTCGTGTCGGTTCGTGGATTAGATCCTCTTCCCCTACACCTCTTTAAGACTTTCCCTGCTGTTGGTTGCCTTGCTGTTGGCGGCGCATCCGCTCCTGCACTCGGGCGACGCTGGTCTTCGCCTGGGCGCTCTGGGCGCTCGCTTTCCGATAGTGCTGCAAGGCCTTCGGATAGTTCTTGTTCTTTTCGTAAATGTACCCGAGCCGATCGTGCGCCTGCCAGTTGTCCGGCTCGTTCTTGACACTCTGCTGGAAAGCCTCTTCAGCCCCCTTCATGTCGTTCGAGAATAGGCGCGCGAGGCCGAGATTGAACCAGGCATCGCCATCCTGCGGATGATCGGCCAGGTGGTCGCGCAAAAGCGACGTTGCTTGTGCGAAATCCTTCCTCTCGATCGCATTAATGGCCCGGGCATAGTCCATCTGGGCCAGATACTTCTTCGCCTCGGCGGAGGTGCCGTTCAGCGCCAAAGCCTGGCGGAGAAACTTCTCGGCATCCTCAACTCTGCCCGTGTTGTAGTAAGCGATCCCAAGCTGAAGACTGTCCTGGTAGTTCGCTCTTTGGATCGAGTTGGCCTTTGCCAGGTCCGCTGCCGCCTCGTTGAAGGCCTGAAGGTTGAAGTAGGCTGAGCCGCGCGTCCGGAAAACCTGGTACTGGTCCTTCGGAGTCCGCGCCAGCCGCTCGGCCCGCGCAAGCGCAGCAATAGCGTCTCGATAGCGCTCGCTATTGTAATAGGCAAGGGCCAGGCCGTAATTGGAGGCAAACTGGTTGTTATCGAGCTGAAGGGCCTTTTGGAACGCGGAAGTCGCGTCATTGTACCTCTTCAGTTTCAGATAACAGTCGCCCAGAATTCGCCAGCCGTCCTCGTACTTGGCGTTTGCAGCGACCAATTGCTCAAACTCCGTAGCGGCTTTGGCATACTGACCTTGCCTGTAAAAGGAAATGCCTCGCTGAAAGTCTCCCTGCTGTGCAACCAAGGGCGAAACAAGCGCCAACAGGACAAGAAGGACCAAGGTAGGTTTCGTCATGACCGAAGGTTTACTCCAGATAACCGAAGAACCGCCACCGTTCGATCTCTGTCTGAGTCGGGACCGAAACGTTCTTGACCTTCAGTTGCCTCATCACGTCGAAGACGTCGATCATCGTGTAATAGGGAACGTCGGGAAGACAATGGATGATCACCGGCTTGTCCGGCGCCTGCTTCATCTTCTGATCGACATAACCCGCCAGCTGCTGAATGGTCATCGGAGTGCGATCTACGGTGTATTGTCCGTCTCCCGTTATCTTGATGTGGATTGCCTCCTGTGGTTGCACGTTGGTTTGCGTGGGGTCATCCTTCGGGAACGCGAACTCCATGCCCCGGTTGGTGCTGTACACGGCCGTAAGCATGAAGAAGATGATGAGCAGGAAGGCAATGTCCGCCATCGAAGCGGTCGGAATCTCAGCCGGGGTCCGATACCGGTGCACTTTCATAGCCTCACCTCTACCCTTTCGGCCGTTTCTGCTCGGTCAGCAGGCCGATATTCCGAGCTCCGTTGCGCCTCAGTTGATCGAGGACTGCATCGATGGCTGCATACTTCACGGCCCTGTCCGCCCTGATTACGAACTGCTTGTTGGGCATGCTACGCACCAGGGCTTGGATATGCGGCGCCAGATCGTAAGCCGTATTCACATTGAACCCCGGATTGTCACCGTCGGAAAAGACGATCTCATCCTGTGCCGTAATCGCAACGATCGCCGCGTTCTGCTCGACTTCAGCCCGCTCCACGGACTCCGGAAGATCGACGCTGGTTTTGACCGGCGAGAAAGACGTGGTGAGCATGAAGAAAATGATCAGCAAGAAAGCGATGTCAGCCATGGAAGCGGTGGGGATGGAGGCCGTCACTCGCTTTTCTCGAAACAGTCTCATATAGCTCGCCGCCTCTGCTCTGGCTGTTCTGCCGGGGCTTCTTTCTCGGCCCGCGCTTCCTGGAAGGTTTCGAGGAGCACCGCCGCGCTGGTTTCCATGCCAAGCGTGTAGTGGTTGACGCGATTGGTGAAGTGATTGAACACGTACTGGACCGGAAGTGCGATCATGAGCCCGGCCGCCGTCGTGATCAACGCCTCTGCGATACCTGCGGCAACCGCCTTCGGATTCCCGAGGCCGACTTCCGCCAACGCTTCAAATGAGCCAATCATTCCGGTGACCGTCCCGAGAAACCCGAACAACGGAGCAATGTTCGCTACCGTGGCGAGAATCCAGAGGTTTCTCTCGAGCCGCGAGATCTCGTGAAGGGCAACCACTTCCATGGCACGCTCGATCTCTTCGGTTGACCGGCCGTAACGGAGCAGCCCTGCTTTCAAGGTGGCAGCGACCGGATGATTGTAGGACTCGGTGATTTCTACCGCTCGTCGCAGGTCTCCGCCGAGCAAAGCCTCTCGAACGCCGGCATAGATCTCTGACGCCTCACCTTTGATGCGGTAAAACCAGATAGTCCTTTCGACGATGAAAATCACGCCGAGGATAGAGCAGATCAACAACGGCCACATGATCGGGCCGCCCCGCTGAAAGTAGTACCAGACAGTTCCCATCTGAAAGGCTAGAAGCACGCGTTTATCCTCCAGTTTGTCGCAATGTCTCTATTTAGATTGCAGATATGCTTCAATATTTCAATAGAACCAAAAATTCATAATAATCTTTGGCGAGCTTTCCCGTCAAACGGCCAAAAGACCCAGCCAATCAGTCAAGTTCAGGTATTACAACAGTTAACGCTAAAACAAAGGGAATCGGCAACCAGTCGGGGCACGTTCGCGAGGGAGTGGTCCGGCGGTCGTTAAGAGCCCGCAGGCACTGGAGTCGCGTTGTGAAACGATGCCACTTCCTTGGGAGGGGGCGGTGTTTCACACCTCGGAGCAGAGTATTGGAAAAGGCACCCACAAAAAGCGGGCGCCTCACGGCACCTTGATTTTCAGTCGTTTCAATTTCTCGTTGAGAGTTGTGGCATTTACGCGGAGCAGGTCGGCGGCCTTCTTCTGATTCCACCCGGTTTTCTCCAAAGCCGCCACAATCAGATTTCGTTCGTACTCCTGCATCAGGTCCTTCAAAGCGCCACCATGATTGAGGGTGTTGAGCCTTCCGAGGCCGACTGAACTCGAGTGAAGCAGATCGCGTGGGAAGAGATCCTTGGTGATGGCCCCATCGGGCGGAGCAAGCACCACGGCTCTCTCGACAACGTTCTCCAGTTCCCGGACGTTGCCTGGCCAATCATATTCCATCAGTGTTCGCAGGGCTTGCTGGTCGAAACGACAGGCCGGCCTTCCGTTCTCACTGGAGAATTTTGCAGCAAAATGGTCCACGAGCATCGGGATGTCCTCTTTGCGCTCGCGCAAGGAGGGCAGCAACAGGGTGATGACGTTCAGGCGATAGTAGAGATCCTCGCGGAAAAACCGCTCCTCGACTGCCTGCTTCAAGTCGATGTTCGTGGCCGCGATTATCCTCACGTCGACCTTGATGTTGTCCAGCCCCCCGACCCGCCGGAACTCTCGCTCCTGGATGACCCGCAGGAGCTTGGCCTGGGTCTCGAGAGGAATGGTTCCCACCTCATCGAGGAAGATCGTCCCCTCATCCGCGATTTCAAAGAGCCCCTTCTTCGTCGCGGTAGCGCCCGTAAAAGCGCCCTTAACGTGGCCGAAGAGCTCGCTCTCGAGGAGCTCTGACGGGATGGTCCCACTGTTGACCGCCACGAACGGACCACTCGCACGGCTGCTGCAGTTGTGCAAGGCTTTAGCGACGAGCTCCTTGCCTGTCCCGCTTTCCCCGTTGATCAGAATCGTGCTTCGAGTCGGTCCCACCTGGCCGATCAGCTCAAAGACCTTCCGCATCTGTTCGCTCTTGCCGACAATGTTGTGGAAGGCAAACTGTTCCCTGAAGTTCTTCTTCAGCTGACGGTTTTCAGTCTCGAGATTTCGTTTGACGATCCCGTTTCGAACGCAGAGCAGGAGCTCGTCGTTCTTGAAAGGCTTGGTGAGAAAATCGAACGCTCCTCCCTTCGTCGCCTGGACCGCGCTTTCAATCGATCCGTACGCGGTGATCATGACGACGACGGCATCAGGATCCATCCGCAGAATCTCGGGAAGGAGCACCAGCCCGCTCTTCTCGGGCAGCATCAAGTCAAGCAGGATGACGTCGTACACGCGACTGCCAAGGAAGTCCAAGCCCTCGTGCGGGGTAGCGGCCAACGAGACCGAGTACCCTTCTCGCTCGAGGAGCCGGGACATGACATCGCGCATTACTTCCTCATCATCAATGACAAGGATTGAGGGCTGAAGGGACATAGTTAATGGGTTCAAAAATTCAAGCGTCCACGTTCCCGGTTGTCGGGCAATCCTGTGCCCCGCGCCAAGACTCGTTTGAACCTTGAAATTGGAACCAAAACAGAAGCTAATTCAGACGCCGCAAAGGCAGCTGCAGAGTGAAAGTCGTTCCCTTACCGGGATGACTCTCAACGCTTATCTGCCCTGAATGCTCCTGGATTATACCATAGCTGACAGATAGCCCGAGCCCGGTACCTTTGCCTACGGCCTTGGTCGTGAAGAAGGGATCGTAGATGCGCTTGATGTCCTCGTCCGAGATCCCATTGCCGGTATCCTGAACCTCGACGACCAGCCTGGAATCCTGCCGGTAGCTCCGAATCCTGAGGCGGCCGCCATCCGGCATGGCATCTTTCGCGTTGAGGAAAAGGTTCATGAACACCTGTTGCAGCCTGCCACCATTGCCAAGCGTCGGGGGCAAAGCGGGATCAAGTTCCAGGCTTATATCAATATGGGTCTTTTTGAACGAGTGCTCAACCAGGGAAAGCGCGTCAACCATCAACGAGTTAACATTAACCGCCTGCAACTCGGTGTCGCTCACACGGGCGAAACGCAGCAGGTTGTTGACGATGTTGGAGGCCCGGAAGCTCTGGCGCTCGATCTTCTTGAGCATCTCATGCTGACTGCTCCCCTCGGGCGCTTCTTGGAGCAGCATCTGCGCATAGCTTGAAATCCCGGCCAGCGGAGTGTTCACCTCATGGGCAACACCGGCCGCGAACAATCCGATCGAGCTCAACTTTTCCGCCTGGAGAAGTTGCCCCTCCAAACGGACCTTTTCGGTCACGTCATCAAGCAGCAGCAATGTCCCGGTGTTGATTCCTTCTTGAAGGAAGAACGGCGCCAGCGAGATGTTGACCAACCGAGGCGTCCGATCCTTGCCCGTCAGGGAGATCTTGTGAAGATGAGCAGTCTCCTGGATGGTCCAACCCGGCCCTGCGAGGGCGTTGCGAACGCTCTCAACGAGATCCGTCGGCAGCACTTCGCCCAGCTTGCGCCCGACCGCCTGATCGCGCTCAATGCCCGTCATGCTTTGTAGGGCGTTGTTCCAAACCGTGATCTCGCCTTCGGGGTTGACCACCACCACGCCGGCGACGAGGCTCTCAATAACGTTCTCGCTGTAAAGCTTCAGGTGTTCCAGTTCGGTCGCCTTGTGCTCCAGCGATCGGTACAGAAGCGCGTTGTCTATCGCAATCGCGGCGTAGTTAGCAAGACCAGCGACCAGGTCCAAATCCTCGGTCGTAAGCAACTCGCCGTTGCCTTTTCGGCCAAAGGCCAGGAATCCGAGCAGCCTTCCGTGGACCCTCAGCGGCTGTATGTAGTGAAGTCGCTGCCGCTCCAACTCGCTTCTGAGAGCGTTAATGTCTTCATTTGGCGGACAGACAAAGAACGGATTCAACTCCCGATCGAAATCCGCAAACACACAATCGGGAACTGTAAGCTTGAAGGTAGCCCCGCCGTCGGCGTCAGTGTCGATCCGCCTGTAAATACTCGGTGCGGCTGGGTCTTTCAGGAACAAGTCCACCCGGGGAAGGTCCAGGCTCATGCAAACCCGCGTTCGGATCTTCTCGGTCAGCCGGCCCAGATCGATCTCAGAGGCCAGCGTCCTGCCGAACTCGGCCATCGACTGGCGATAGCCATACCCTTCTTTGTAGAAAAACCTGTCTATCTGCTCCTGGATGCGATTGCGAAGCGGCGCGAACAGGAAAGCCACGACCAGGGCAGAGACTGCAAAAAGGAAAAACCCGGACTCGGGAGAAAGGCTCGAAGCAGCACGACCAACGAGCAAGGCAATCAGCATGTACAGGCCCAGCAGTGCCGAGCTGGCAAGCAGGTACGCCGCGCCCCGTTTCACTATCAGGTCAACGTCCATCAGGCGAAAACGGGTTATCGCATAACCGAAACTGATCGGGATGAGCCCCAAGCCGAGGACGGAAGCATTCATGAACGTGAGCGGGTGCGCCCCGAACAGGTAGGGGATTGCGTAGAGAATCACGAAAGGCAGAGTGCCGCCAACCGTCCCGTACGTGAGCCACTTCATCTGCTGACGCTGAACGGCCGAATCAGCGTGCCGCCGCACGTAAGTCAGGACCAGCGCACCAGCCACGAAATAGACGATGAAGTGAAGGAGATGGACACGGTCTATCAACAGCTCGGTGTCGTGGTTGCGCGGAAGCCCCAGGCCGCTCAATCTCTTGGTGAACCAGGAGAGGTGAGCAGCCATGAGCAGGACGAACGGAAAGTACAGAGCCGGCTTGGCAATCCTCAATCGCCGAAGAGCGGCAAGAGGCTCTGGAAAATAGCAGCAGAAATGCAGGAACAGCGGCGGCAAAAGCAGAAAAGCTGTCGCTGACGCCCAGTAGACGACGATATCAAACGGAGTCGCCGCCCCTGAATGCCGGAACAGGAAGAGAATGAAGGCTACGAGGCACAGGAGATAGAAGTGGAACGCCGCAGCAGCCCGACCGTTGCGGAGGTAAATAAACAGCCCGGTCGCAAGGTAGATAAAGGCAACGGCGATCAACAGATAATCCGTCAGGCTGATCTGAGATTCGAGGTGGATTTGCACCGGGAGAACCAGGTGCGAATCGTCCCGTTCGAGCGTGTAACGGGTCGGGCTATCGGCGAAAGGCGGTTGCGAATAAAGCTCCAAGACGTTGTTATAGTCGTCCAGGCTCTTGATGACGATGTCGTTGATTTCGACCAGGCGATCGCCCGGGTGGACGGAAATTTCTCCGGTGGGGCCGAGGACGCGATTGGCGATCACTCCCTGCCCGGCAACCTGTTTCCACTCCACGCCGTCGGCAGGCAACTTCCAGTTGACTCGCTCGGACAGGTTCAGCAGGCCGACGTAGACCGCCAGCGCTGACGCTATCAGAACCGTGACTGTCCGGAATCGACTCGGCAAGTTCATACCGCCTTCGGACGCGCGGAGATAACCCGCATGATTGTCCGGACTTCCCAGAAGCAACTTCGGTGCCACCGCCCCTCCAGCCGGCCGCCATTTTCCCTAAGAACCTGACACATTTTTAAATAACTTATCGGCTGCCGATTGGGCATTCAAGTTCGGTAAAACGTTTAATTCAATAACTTGAATTATACTTCATTCGTTTGAATGGGACTTTGTGCGGCCGCGCACAAGTCACTGAGCGGAAAGAAACTGCGGGACGAACAACCTGCAGGACGGAATTCGGGCGGTGATTATCGGGCTGGCAACACGAATCAAGTCGAACGAAAAGCAAACTTTCGGTTCGTATTGGTTTGTGTTGGTTTTCGTTCGGAACAAGGACAACCTAGAACTTGAAGGAAATCCCGCCACGGACACTCCGGGGAGCGCGCACCAGGATTACGTCACCTTGTGAGGTCGCGAATGTGCCGAGCTTCTCATCGAGGACGTTGCGGAGATCGAACAGCGCTTCCAAGCGGGGGGTCGTCAGGAAATCCAAGCCGACAAGGCTCAGGAGAGAGGCAGGAACCGGGATGACCTGGCGAACGAAGAGATTCACGCCCTGATTTCCGGTTTCATAAAGGTCTGAATACGGGTCAAGCGTGCTGATCGGACGGCCACCGGGCACCAGCTTCACCAAGGCGGTGACGGTCGTATGCGTCTGTGGGATATCAGTATCGAGCTGAGCTGAAACCGCATTGTAGTCGTGGCGTCGAACCACCGATACCATTGCGGGACCGTCATAGAAACCGCCGACAAATCCCGATCCGTCCGGCAGGCCAAGAGCATTCGCTCTGATAAAGGAAATTGAGCCCTTGAGAGCAGGAGTGAACTCCTGGTTCCACGTCGCCCGGTACCCCCGGGTGCCCGCCTGTTCGTCCGTCAAATGGAGAACATCATAGCCGGGACGGAACTCGAACACTGCCAGGAAAGGCAAGGTGCCGCCCAACCGGCGGGTCACAAAACTGGCCAACTCGATTTCCGAAGTACTGCCGATCTTCTGCGCAAAGCTCGCCTGGTAGTACCGGGACGCCCCAAACGTCAGCTGGTCTCCGATGCGGGCATAATGCATGGAATCGTCGAGATTGACCAACTGTCCGTCGGGAAGGAAGACTGTATTCCCAAACGTCGTCCTTTTAGAGGAGGCGCGGACATCAATCGTGGTACGGGGGGTTGGGGAGTAGGAGATCGAAAGATTCGGGTTTACGAAGGACTCGCCGCCGTGGTTGCGGATTTGATTGAAGTCGAGTCCCCAGACAACCGCGATGTTACCCAGGTTCAGCCGATCCTCAAAACCGAAATTGAACATCTTCGTGGTTCCGAACGCCCGAAGATAGTCAACCTCGTCGCCCATTGAAATGGGATTGTCGAGCAGAGCAAGGCTGGGCTGCTGGAAGCTCATCCGCCCATAGCCGAGGTACACTGCCAGAGACTGGAATTCACCCAACTCATACTGATAGATGTTCTTCAGCCGCCAGAGAGAATCCTCTCCGGAATTCAACTGTCCGGCAAATATGTACTTGCTGTTCCCGAGAAAAGAATCGACAAAAGCGAAATTCGTACTTGTCCCGTTGTTCGAACTCCCGGGTAGGATCAGATAACCGTCGCCTAAGCCGGCGTTTGTGTAGACCTGGAAAACCGCGTTGTCGAACAGCGGGCTGGATTCGAAACCGAATTCAGGATCCTGCCCCTGTTGGTCTCGGAAGATCATCCTGCGCGTGGTCGAGGTCCGCAGCAGGGATTTGATGCCGATGTTGTCGCGGTCGTCGCCTTCCGCGTTCAGGAATTCCTGCAATACTAACTTGATGATGGAAGTCTTGCCGGGGAGAACTTCGACGGCATTGACGCCGGCACTCCGGTAATCGGTACTCTTTATGGCAACCTGGTAGTCGCCCGCCTCGATGTCCTTTATGAAAAGGTGCCCGAGCTCGTTTGTCCGGGCGAGAATCGGAATCGCCTGTTCCGAAGAGCGGTCCAGGATTGTGACCAAAATATTGGGGAGCGGCTGCCCGGCCTCGTTCTGAACTATACCCCTCAAACTACCGACCGAAGCGGCTGTCGAGAAGGAAGAGAGTAATGCCAAGGCAGTTACCGCAACCCCGACTCTCAAACCGGAAGACGTCACAGTTTTCGCCATCTTGAGCCCCTCATCTAGGGATTTGGCGTGAGCTGTCCGCAAAAAGACCTTCCACGACTTGCGTCAATTCTAAACCCGACGCCTGATCTGAGTCAAACCGGTCCATATGCCCCAGATCCAAACTCACCCTGATTTGAGCCACGAGAATACTCCTCACCCCTGACGAATGCAATAGGACTTATCCATCCCATTAGAGCGCTCCACGAGCCGTTTGGTTCAACAGAAAACAGGAGCCAAAACAACCCGGCAGCCAGCCAGACGATCGTGATGTTGTCATCGATCACGGCCGGAAGGGTCTCGAACAGAGCGCAGACGCCAGCGACCAGGGCCGCAAAAAGCAGGAGTGTCGCCCCCGAATACGTCGCGTCCGGCCGGTTCCACAGAAGAACCACCCAGGCGGCAAGCGTCCCACCAACGGCGAACGCAAGGAACCCGGCGACCGTCTTGCGGCGATTGTAAGGGAAATGCGGCCCTCCGACTTTTCTGCCAACCAGGTTCGAAAGCGCGTCCCCTACTGCTAGAACCGCAAAGGCTCCCGCTCCGATATAGATCCGTTTGTGAAAGCACAGAAGCACCGAGAGAGACGCCAGGGTGTAACTCAGTTTGCCGATCGAGATACGGTTGCGCTCTTCGGGCCTGGTGGTTACCTGGATCCAGCGGGGCGAAACGTACAAGGAGTAAATGAGACCCAGGACGCCCAGAACGAGCACGCCGCGGTAAGTGATGTAAGGGAGGAGAAACGCAACGAATAAAGGAACAACGTGTTCGAGTTGCCGCCGGTCCTCGATCTCCTCAAGCGTCAATTTCCGGGTCTTTTCCACCGTCGCCACCAAGCGGCTTAGATACCACGCCGGGATGCGGGGAAGCAAAGGAAAACGCTGGCTGGTTGTGGACGACCTGGACGAATTGGACGCCTTGGACACAGTTGTGGTCCACTATGTCCACCTCGTCCAGGTCGTCCACCCTCCACAATCAACCGTGTATACTACCCAAATGTCAGTACGAGTACGGTTTGCACCGAGTCCTACCGGGCACTTGCACGTCGGCAATGTTCGCACGGCGCTTTACAATTGGTTGTTCGCCCGGCAGAAATCCGGGGCTTTCATCCTTCGAATCGAAGACACCGACCTTGACCGCTCGGAGAAGCGCTACGAAGAGCAGTTGATGGAGGATCTCAGGTGGCTCGGACTCACCTGGGATGAAGGCGTGGATGCCGGCGGAAAACACGGACCGTACCGCCAGACGGACAGGTTTGACCTTTACGCCCGGTATGCCGACCAGCTCCTCAGCTCCGGGAAGGCTTACTACTGTTTCTGTTCCGTTGAGGAGTTGGAACGGGACCGGGAAGCTCAACTGGCCACCGGCTTGCCGCCCCACTACAAAGGCACCTGTCGGGCCATTGCGTCGGAAGAGGCAAGGCAGCGCCGCAATGCCGGGGAAGAAGCCACCTTGCGTCTGAAAATCAGGGACGGCATCGTCCGATTCAACGACCTGGTCTTCGGTGCCCTCGAGGTCAACTGTGAAGAGATAGGCGATTTCATCCTGCTGCGTTCCGACGGCTCGGCCCAATACAACTTCGCCTGCGTGGTTGATGATGCCTGCATGGAGATTACTCACGTGATTCGTGGCGAGGGTCACATTTCGAACACGTACCGCCAGATTCTGCTCTACGAAGCTCTCGGCTTGCCGCTGCCCCGGTTTGCTCATCTTTCGACCATCCTCGGCAAAGACGGCGCAAAGCTGAGTAAACGTCATGGAGCCACTTCGATCGACGAGTTCCGCCGCCAGGGTTATTTGCCGGAAGCGCTGGTCAACTACCTGACCCTTCTGGGCTGGGCTCCCCAGCAGGACGGTCAGGAAATTCTGACGCCGGACGAATTGGTCAAGCAGTTCAGTCTGGAACGGGTCAACCGGAGCCCGGCCGTTTTTGATCCGGACAAGCTGAACTGGATCAACCGAAATCACCTGAAGAAGGCCGACCGGGCAAGATTGGCGGCCTTGGCCTTGCCATATCTCCGCGACGCCGGGCTTGTGCCGCAAGAGTCCGGAGCGGAGACCGATCACTGGGCGGCTGATTGCGTCGATTTCCTTTTGGGCCATGTCGACAAACTGGAAGATCTTCCTGCGCAATTCCAGACCACTTTCTCATTTGACCCGGAAGCGGGCCTCGCGTCCCCCGAGGTGCAGGAGATCCTTTCTCAACCCGGAGCCCGCGACGTCGTCTTCGCCTTCGCGCAGTACCTGACCGAGCGTGATTTCGTGGACTTCGAGACTTATCGCGATGCGGTCAATACGGTGAAGGCAAAGACCGGCCAGAAAGGCAAGAACCTCTTCCACCCGATCCGAGTAGCAGTGACTGCGAAGGCGTCAGGTCCGGAGTTGGAGAAACTGATTCCGTTGCTCGAGCGAGGAAGCCGGCTCAGCCTCCCCCAACAGATCCTCAGCGCCAGGGACAGGGTGCGCGTGGTGAACGGACTGATCGCATGATCATCCACGGAATAAATCCTGTCACTGAAGCGCTGCAGGAAGAGAAACCGAACCTGGAACGGGTCTTCATTACCAGGGGAAGGACGAGTCCCCGCCTCCAGACGATCATTGACCTGGCCCGGGCGCGGGGAATCCCTGTTCAATTCCAGCCAATCGAGGCGCTCACACGCAAAGCCGAAACACCACGCCACCAGGACGTCGTCGCCGAGCTGTCAGCAGGCGAGCTGGCCACCTTGGAGGAAATCCTGGAAGGGCAACCGAAATTGATCCTGGCCCTGGACGGGGTGGAAGATCCGCGAAACCTTGGCGCCGTGTTACGGACGGCAGAAGCGGCGGGGGCTGCAGGTATCCTTCTTCCCAAGCACCACAGCTGCGGAATCACTCCGGCCGTGGTCCAGGTGAGTGCGGGAGCCGCCCTGCACCTGAAGATCGCTCGAATCGGCAACCTGGTCACGACGCTCGAGAGCCTGAAAGAGCAGGGGTTCTGGGTGGTCGGCCTCGACATGCAGGGCGAAAACACCGTCCGGGAGATTGCCCCCGACACCAAGCTGGTGGTGGTCATCGGAGGAGAGCATCGCGGCGTCCGGCCGCTGGTCCGGCAACACTGCGATTTCCTTGTCTCGCTCCCGATGAAGGGCCGGGTCTCTTCGCTGAATCTGTCCGTAGCTGCAGGTATCTTGCTTTATCAACTGATCGAGAGGGAAGCAGGAGCCACAGAGCCGCACTAGAGGCGCCTCCGAAGCGCCCCAGTTGCGTTCACTCTTTCGGAGTGCGGTGGCCCTGACCTGATCCTTATACGTATCTCGGGACCGCCGCCATTTTAGAGAGCCGCGCACGGAGCGAACGGGCTTCAGCCCGGAGCGCAGTAAGCGGGCAATCCATCGAACCTTAACGGCACAAGGGGTTGCCCGCTTACTGCGCTCCGGGCTGAAGCCCGTTCGCTCCGTGCGCGGCTCTCTAAAATGGCGGCGGTCCCGAGATACGTATAAGGATCAGGTCAAGGCGGCACTGCGGCCACCCCACCTGGTGCTAAAATACCTTCGGGCCATCGTTCGGGGGAAAAATGAGCCGGATTGACTCGAAGCGCAGGATCTATTGGATTTCCGGGTTCCTCGGCTTTTTCGTGCTCATCTACCTGGCCAGCATCATCTTCCTGAACCCATCCTCGGTCGGAAACACCCTGTTTGTCTGGAAGCTGAATCTTTGGGCAGTCGTCTGGGCCCTGAACTTCGTTGTCATCCTCATCCTGCTGTTCATCCTGGCCCGCGACCTGATAAAGCTGTTCTTTGAATACCAGAGCAGCCGGCCGGGAAGCCGGATCAAGACCAAGCTGGTCCTGACACTCGTCATATTCTCGCTCTTCCCTGCCCTGATCATGTTGTTCCTGGCTTTCGGCCTCATAAACCGCAACCTGCAGCAATGGTTCAGTTCACCGGCTGAACAGTTGCTCGACTCCGCCAGGGCAATTGCGCAAAGGTATTACGAGCAAGGACGTGATAACGCGATCTCCTCAGCCGCGGGCTTGGCCTCTGAATCGAGAGGAGGCAACCCGCCGGCCGACATTGAACGCCGGGCTCGAGAACGAGGCTTTTCGGCTGCCGTCATTTACGATCAGGCAGGACGGCTCAGGTACCGCTCCGGGGAGTGGCGGGAGCCGCTGCCCCAGGGATCAACAAAAGCTGCCGTCCTCGCAGGCCTGCCTTTCTACGAGCTGAAGAGGAACCAGGAACCTGAGATACTGGTGCCCGGAGCGACGAGAATCGACCGCGGAGTTGTCGGCGTTCCCTTCGGCGGTGACAAGAACGCGAGCGGCGCTCTTTTCCTTTCCTTTATCACTCCCCAGAGCGTGGCGTTTCATCAGCTCCAGATCGAGGAGGCGGTCAGGAAGTACGAGGCGGTCAAAAGCGGGATCGAGAACTTCCAGATCAATTACCTGGCGATCCTCGCCTTCACCAGCCTGTCCATCGTCTTCGGGTTCGTTTGGCTGGGAAGCTATATCGCCCGGCGGCTGACGGGGCCGCTGGAGGCTCTCGCAGAAGGCTCCCGGGAGTTGGCAGCGGGCAACTTCGACTATCGCGTGGACGTCAAAGCGGTCGACGAGCTGGAGATCCTCGTCAACTCGTTCAACCGGATGGCCGAGGAGATCAAGGAGAGCCGACTCGAGCTTGAGAAGGCGAACCTGGAACTTTTGAGCACGAATACCAGGCTCGAGGAACGCCGGGCCTACATCGAAACGATTCTCCAGAACATCGCGACCGGAGTCGTGAGCTGCGATCAATCAGATCTTATCCGCACAGTGAACGAGGCCGGCCTGAAAATACTCCGGACAACGCGCGAACGGATGCTCAACCGATCGCTGAAGGAAGTTGTCGACCCCGAGCTGTACGACGAATTCCAGCGGATGAAGAAGCGCGCCCGCATCTTTGGCACTTACCGGAGTGAAGTGACAATCAGCAGGAATGAACGAGAGCTGCATATTGCCGTCACCGTCACCTCCAAGCCGCTGCCGGGGAGCGGGCAAGAGGAGTTCCTCGTCGTTCTCGACGACCTGACGGAGCTGATCAAGGCCGAGAAATTCGCGGCGTGGCAGGAGGTGGCGCGCCGCCTGGCGCACGAGATTAAGAACCCTCTCACACCGATCCAGCTTTCGGCCGAGCGGTTGAAAAAGCGTTTTGAGAAAATTCCCGAATCGCACAGAACCCCCCGAGAGGTGCGCGAGTTCGCCGAGGTGTTGTCTGAATCGACCCGCATGATTGTCCAGGAATCCGAAATGCTGAAGTCATTGGTCCAGGAGTTCTCGCGCTTCGCCCGACTTCCCGTTTCGAAACCTTCGGACGTGCCCCTGCACGAACTCATTGAACGCACGCTTTTGCTTTATGATGGCGGCTTGGCATCCGTTCGCGTGTGTCGTAATTTTGATCCTCGCATCGGCAACGTCCGGCTCGATCCTGAGCAGATGCAACGGGTTTTTGTGAACTTGATTGACAATTCTTTGGATGCGTTGGCGGAGTCGACCGGGGAGCGAATGCTCTCGATAGGCACACGGCTAAATGAGGCCAGCCGGACGATCACGGTGGAGATAGCCGATAATGGGGCTGGCATCCAGTCGGCCGACTATGAGCACCTTTTCCTCCCGTATTTTTCAACCAAGAAGAAAGGGACCGGGCTCGGACTCGCAATCGTCCGGCAGATTGTTTCCGAACACAACGGCTTTATTCGAGCAGAACCGAACGTCCCCCACGGAACCAGGATGATCCTGGAATTGCCGGTCATGCAGTGAGGCCATTTTGAGCGCAGTGCAGCAGACTTCAACATCGAACCGACTCCTGGTCGTAGACGACGAAGAGAATGTCAGAGCTTCCCTGAAAGCCGTCCTTCAGGACGAAGGCTATTCGGTCGAAACGGTTGGGTCGGGACCTGACTGCCTGCACCTTCTCGAGAGGCGGAACTTCGATCTGATATTCCTGGATATCTGGTTGCCCGGGAAGGACGGGATCGAAGTGCTGAAGGAAATCCGGTCCCGCCGGCCCTTGCAGTACGTCATCATGATCTCCGGTCACGGGACGATCGAGACGGCGGTCCAGGCCACGAAGCTCGGTGCGTTCGATTTCATCGAAAAACCGCTCTCCCTTGAAAAGCTCCTTTTAGTCTTGGAGCACGCACTCAAGCAGAAAAGGTTGGAGGAGGAGAACCGCAGCCTGAAGGACCTTGTGCGGCAGGAGACGACGATGATCGGCGAATCGGTGCCGATGATCGCCCTGCGCCAGCAGATTCAATACGCGGCCCCGACCGAGGGACGAATCCTGATCTTCGGGGAAAACGGAACAGGGAAGGAACTGGTTGCTCGGTTGATTCATCTCGGCAGCCCCCGCCGAGAACAACCGTTCGTCGAAGTGAACTGCGCCGCGATCCCGGAAGACCTGATCGAGAGCGAGCTTTTCGGCAGCGAAAAAGGCGCTTACACGGGCTCAACCGAGACCCGCAAAGGGAAGTTCGAGCTCGGTGACGGCGGGACTGTGTTCCTCGACGAAGTGGGGGACATGAGTATTAAGACGCAGGCCAAAGTCCTGCGGGTGCTCGAGGAGCAGCGGTTCGTGCGCGTCGGCGGCAGCCAGCCGATCGAGATCGACGTGAGGGTCATTGCCGCAACAAACAAGAATCTCGAGGACGAAATCGAGAAGGGGAATTTTCGGGAAGATTTGTTTTTCAGACTGAACGTCATTCCTTTCGAAGTGCCTCCGCTGAGAGAGAAGAAGGAAGATATTCCACTGCTCGTCGACTATTTCATGGATCATTTCTGCCAAAGGTACGGAAAGCCGAGAAAGAGCATCTCAAGGCAGGCCATGCAACGGCTGCTTTGCTACCACTGGCCGGGAAACGTCCGGGAATTGAAGAATATCGTCGAACGGCTCGTCATCATGGTCCCCACCGTGAAGGTGGAGCTGTCGGACCTCCCCGCGGCGTTGTCAAAGCCCAACGTGAGGGAGTTCCGACCGCCCGCGCAAAGCTGGCAGGAGGCACGTGAGGACTTCGAGCGGAAATTCATCCTCGAAAAACTGAAAGAATACGACGGGAACATTTCTCGAACAGCGGCGGCCATCGGCATGGAACGCACGCATCTTCACCGCAAACTGAAGGCTTACAAGATCCAGCCAAACAGGGAACCATGACATTTGCCGAAGCACAGCAGTCTTTCCTTGACTACCTTCAATATCAGAAAAACTACTCTCCGCATACCCTCAAAAACTACGGCCGCGATCTCGATGAGTTCGTCAGCTACCTGACGGCCGGACGGCCGGATGAGCAGGTTCCGCTCGAGCAGATCGACCATATCAGTATCCGGGACTTCCTGAGCCATTTGAGCAGGCGAGGCAACCAAAAGACTTCAATGAGCCGAAAGCTCGCCGCACTGAGGTCGTTCTTTCGTTTTCTGTACCGGGAAGGACACGTCCCGAACAACCCCGCAAGGCTCGTTACCACGCCGCGCCTTCCGGAAAGCACTCCCCGATTCCTGTCAGTGAAAGAGATCGAAACCATTCTGACGATTCCCGACCCGGCCACCGAACGCGGCAACCGCGATATTGCCATTCTAGAGCTTCTTTACGGAAGCGGGCTGCGTGTCGGGGAACTGGTCGGCCTGGACCTGGCCGATTTGTCGCTCGGAGAGCGGCTGGTTAAAGTCCGCGGAAAAGGCAAGAAGGAAAGGATCGTCCCCTTCGGCAACAAGGCCGGGCAGGCGTTGAGGGATTATCTGCAGGTGAGGGGCAAGCTCCTGGGTCGATTAAAGACCAGCCGCGAACCGCAGGCGCTGTTTCTGAATCTCCGGGGAGGCCGGCTGACCGCCCGTTCGGTAGAACGCAACCTCGACGGTTACATCCGTCAGAGCAGCCTGCTGCTTGATGTCCACCCGCACGTCTTCCGCCATTCCTTCGCCACGCACCTGCTCAGCAATGGCGCGGACCTGCGCTGCATTCAGGAGTTGCTCGGGCACGCCAGCCTGTCAACCACGCAGCGTTACACACATGTGTCCGTTGAAGAGCTGATGCGCACCTACCGCCGGGCGCACCCGAAGGCGAAGGGCGGGAAAGGCGACTAGCCCGCGGGTTCAGTTCTTGTACTCTCGCTCCAGATTTCGTTATCATGTTCACTTTTATGGCGGTGTAGCTCAGGGGTAGAGCAAGCGGCTCATATCCGCTGTGTCCGGGGTTCGAATCCCTGCACCGCCATTTCCCTCGTGACAATAAACCAGCGAGAAGGATTATGGCCCCCTACCTTCGTCCCCGAAGACTCCGTGAAAACCCTGTTGTGCGCAGAATGATCCGCGAAACCCGCTTGTCCTCCGACCAGCTCATCTATCCAATGTTCGTAGTAGAAGGACAAGGAGTCCAGCAGGAGATCAGCTCGATGCCCGGGCAGTATCGCTATTCAGTCGACAGGCTGACGGATGAGTTGCGCCGGGTCCGGGATCTCGGTCTGCCCGCGGTCATGTTCTTCGGGATACCGGAAGCGAGCGCCAAAGATGCCGTCGGCACTGCCAGCTACGATCCCAACGGCCCCGTTTGCCGCGCTTTCCGGGCCGCACGAAAGGATGTCCCCGAGCTCCTGCTGATCGCTGATGTCTGCCTCTGTGAGTATACCGACCATGGACACTGTGGCGTTCCGGTGCAGGACCCGAACGGCACTTACAGGATTGATAACGACTCGAGTCTCCAGATTCTCGCCAAAGCAGCGGTCTCCTATGCCGAGGCAGGCGCGCACATCGTCGCGCCGTCGGACATGATGGATGGACGGGTCGGGGCGATCCGTGAGGCGCTGGATGAACGGAAGATGGAAACGGTCCCCATCCTTTCCTACGCTGCCAAGTACGCCTCCGCTTATTACGGGCCCTTCCGGGAAGCCGCTGAATCAGCCCCGCGTTTCGGTGATCGCAAGAGCTACCAGATGGACCCGGCAAACGGGCGTGAGGCCCTCCAGGAGGTTGCGCTTGACCTGGAGGAAGGGGCGGACATCGTCATGGTAAAGCCGGCACTGCCCTACCTCGACATCATCCGCCAGGTCCGCGATATGGTCGATGTCCCTGTTGCCGCTTATAACGTGAGCGGAGAGTATTCCGCGTTGTGCGCCGCCTTCGAAAGGGGTTGGCTAAACCGCCAGGCAACCATCCGGGAAACGCTTCTGTCGATCCGCCGCGCAGGCGCCAACCTGATCCTCACATACTTTGCCAAAGAAGCGGCCGAGTTGATCCGAAAGGGAGAAATGTAATGCGCTCCGTGAAGCGCAGCGCCGAGATCTTCGAACGAGCTTCGAAAATCGTACCGGGGGGCGTAAACAGTCCGGTCCGTGCTTTTAAAGCAGTCGGCGGCGCTCCGCCCATCATCCGTTCAGCCAAAGGCGCTCGCCTGACGGACGTCGACGGGAATGAGTACATAGACTTCCTCGGCTCCTGGGGGCCCATGATCCTGGGTCACTCCCATCCGGAAGTTGTGTCGGCAATCCGGCAGGCGGCCGAACACGGAACGAGCTACGGGGCCAGCACCGAGCTGGAGCTGCTGCTCGCGGAGAAAATTTGCAGTTTCTTCCCATCTATTGAATGCGTGCGCCTGGTCAGCTCCGGCACCGAGGCGACAATGAGCGCCTTGCGCCTGGCGCGCGGGTTCACCGGCCGGCCCATGGTCGTCAAATTCGACGGCTGTTACCACGGCCACGTCGATAGCCTGTTGGTCAAGGCCGGTTCTGGTGTCGCGACGCTCGGCATTCCGGGCACGCCCGGTATCCCGCCCGAGTTCACCGCTCACACGGTCAGCGTCCCATTCAACAACCTCCCCGCCCTGGAAGCCGCTTTTGACCGGCATTCCAGCAAGATTGCGGCGGTGATTCTAGAACCTGTCCCTGCCAATATGGGCGTCGTTCCGCCGGATCCGGGATTCTTACAAGCGGTTCTGAAACTGGCGGAGAAAAACGGGTCTCTGGCGATTTTCGATGAAGTGATCACCGGATTTCGTCTGGCTCTTGGAGGAGCACAGGAAAAGTACGGCCTTTCGGCGCCTCTCACCTGCCTCGGGAAGATCGTCGGCGGCGGATTGCCGATCGGGGCCTACGGGGGAAAACGTGAGATCATGCAGATGATCGCACCCCAAGGACCTGTATACCAGGCGGGGACCTTGTCCGGTAACCCGTTAGCGGTCGCTGCAGGACTTAAGACGCTTGAGATACTGGAGCGCGAGAAGCCTTACCAGAGGCTTGAAGAGCTGACTCAACGCCTGGCGGAGGGGTTGTCAGATCAGGCGAGGCTGGCGGGAGTCGACATCCAGGTCCAGCAATGTGCTTCGCTGCTGACTCCGTTCTTTACAAACTCTCCGGTCAAGGACTTTGAAGCCGCGTTGAAGGCCGACACCACTAAGTTTGCCGCATTCTTCCGGGAGATGCTGGATGCCGGCGTCTACCTCGCCCCGTCACAGTTCGAGGCAGTTTTCGTCTCGATGGCTCACACGGAAGCGGACATTGAAGAAGTGATTACAAAGGCACGAGAAGCGCTGGCAAAGCAGAAGTCAGAAGTCAGGAGTCAGAAGCCAGAATAAAAACGCTGTTGCTGCGGCACGCTTTCTATTCTGACTTCTGACTCCTGGCTCCTGACTTCTGCTTTTGTGTCAGACCGTGCCACCTTCGAAGCGGTGGTAGGCATCGGCGAGAATTGTATCAACCTGCTGTTCGATCTGGTCGAGATCCTCCCCTTTGACCGTCGCGATCTCGGAGACGATCAGCTGTCGGGCTCGATCGAACATCTTCTTCTCTCGAAACGACAGGCTCTTCTGATAACTCAGGAAGTAGAGGTTCTTCAAAACCTCGGCAACCTCGAAAATCGAACCTGTTCTCATTTTCTCGAGGTTGTCCTTGTACCGGTTCTTCCAGTCAGGGTTAGGGGTGGTGAACTGACCGCGCAGAATGTCGAACAGCCCGTCCAGCTGAGAATCACTACACAAGCGGCGCAGACCCACATGGTCCACATTCGCCACTGGAATCATCACCGTGGAATTGTTGGAAGTTATCTTGAGGAGATAAAATTGCTCTTGACGACCGGCAATGCTCCGCAGGCAAACGTCTTTGATCACTCCCACCCCTTGGTTGGGGTAAATGACCTTATCACCTACGTTAAAATCCATTTAGAACCTCCCAGAGATTCCGCTCGACTATTGTAAGACAGCTGCCCGCAATTTGTCAAATGAATAAATCGCCTGTTTTCAATTACTTAGTTCGGCAACACATCGTGTCTGGTAAGACAAGACGGTCGCACGGCTGTAGGAGAACGCGAGAAAACCGAGTCGGATAAGCGGCCTAGAGGTTCTTGTAATTCGGACCACCGCCTCCTTCCGGAGGCGTCCAGACAATAATCTGGTAAGGGTCCATAATGTCGCACGTCTTGCAGTGCACGCAGTTCGTGAAATTCAACTGCAGCCGGTTCCCGCCGTCCAGCTTCAGGATCTCATAGACCTGCGCCGGGCAGAAGTGCTGGCAGGGATTCCCGTATTCGTAAGTACAGCGGTTGATGCAAATGTCGAAATCAAGGACCTTCAGATGGCAAGGCTGGTCCTCTTCGTGAGCCGTGTCCGAGTAGTAGACGTCGGTCAGCTTGTCAACGGACAGCTCTCCATTCACGGTCGGTAGCGAGGCAGGTGGCTGACCCGCGTGCTCAGGGTATCGTTTCATCATGGTATGGCCCGCCCGGATCGGCATCGGATCGAAGAGCCCGCGCCCGCCGGTTACAAACTGAACCGCCGCATGGGCCATCCCGCGCCAAAATCCCCTTTGAAACGACTGGCGGAAATTCCGGACTTTCCACAATTCCTCGCGTGCCCAACTCCTCTCGAACCGCTCGGCGTAGCCCTTCAGGACCTCGGCGGACGAGTCTTCCTGCAAGAGGCTGTCGAGGATTGTCTCTGCTGCGAGCATTCCTGATTTGACCGCGAGGTGAATACCTTTGAGCCGTTGCGCATTCAGGAATCCGGCAGAGTCGCCGACGATCAGGAGGCCGTCAGCGTATGGGCGAGGCATGGCGTAAAAGCCGCCCTCAGGAATCGCCTTCGCTCCGTAGGAGACCGGCTTGCCTCCCTCGAGAATATTGCTCACAAACGGGTGAGCCTTGAACTGCTGAAGAAGAAAGTGAGAGTCGGCCGCCGGATCCTGGTAATCGAGGCCGAGGACAAATCCGACGTGGATGAGATTATCGTGGAAGGTGTAAATGAAGCCGCCCCCGAACTCCCGGGTACCGAGCGGGTAACCAAGCGTGTGGTACACGACGCCCGGCTGGACCGGCCTTGGCAGTTGCCACACTTCCTTCGTTCCGACCGCGTAGATCTGCGGCTGCCGCCCCGCGTCAAGCTGGAGCCTTCGTTGAGCCTGGAGCGTCAGGGTTCCGCGCGGGCCTTCACCGAGGACGGTGATCTTCGCCTGTACGTCCAGCCCCGGCTCAAAATTCGGCTTTGGTCGACCTTCCTTGTCGCGTCCCCTGTCCCCGATGCGCGCACCCATCACCCGTTCGCCTTCGAGGAGCAACTCGACCGCAGGAAACTCCGGGAAGACATCAACGCCGTTCTTCTCGCACAGCTCGGCCATCCACCGGACGATCCGTCCGAGAGAAGCAACCTGGTTGCCGTGATTCTTCAGGGGAGGCGGCGTGATGGGGGATCGAAACGAGCCGGTTTTGGAAAGCAGGTACAGGGCATCGTCCGTGACCGGACCATCGTAGGGCGGCTGTTCGCCTTCGAAGCCTTCGAGCAGCTCGTGAAAAGCTCGCGGATCGACGATGGCTCCGCTGAAGGCATGGGCGCCTATTTCCCTCCCCTTCTCAATGATCATCAAGGAGGGCATTTCCAGGCGCTTACCGGTCTGCCGGCCCTGTTCGATCGCGTCGTTGTGACGGCGCACGAGTTGCGACAGGTGCAGGGCGCACGCCAGGCTGGCCGGACCGGCTCCGACCAAAAGAATATCGACTTCCAGTCTCTCTCGTACGGGGTTCAAAGGTTCAGGGGGTTCAAACGTTCAGGGGTTCAAAGGCTCAGGGGTTCAAAGCTTCAAAGGTTGAGTTAGAGAGTTCAACATCAAATGAACCACTGAACCTTTGAACCTTGAACCTGGAACCTTACTTGGCCCGTTCCAGGTAACGCCCTTCGCTCGGGTCGACCCGGATCACATCGCCCGGGCGAATAAACGGTGGCACCTGCACTACGACTCCGGTCTCGAGCTTAGCCGGCTTTGGAGAATTGCTCGCGGTGGCGCCTTTCAGCTCAGGTTCGGTCTCGATCACCTGCAACTCGACCGCCGACGGCATTTCGACTGAAATCGGCTGCCCGTCGAAAAAATCGACTTGGATGTGGGCGCCTTCCTTCAGGAAGCCTGCGTAATCGCCCAGGATCTCCTCGTCCAGCGCGACCTGCTCATAATTCTGAGCGTTCATGAAGTAATAGTGAGTCGTATCTTTGTACAGGTAATCCATTTCGTGCTGTTCGACGACAGCGCGTTCCACTCCGTCACCTGCGCTGAAACGATGTTCAAAGGACGTGCCGCTCCGCAGATTGCGCAAGCGAACCTGGACGAAAGCCCTCAAATTTCCGGGGGTCCTGTGCTGGAACTCCATCACCCGGTGAGGTTGCCCGTTGAACAGAATGATCATGCCTTTACGAATCTGGGTTGCGGACATCATAGAAGGAATAAGATAGCAAAGAGAGAAGTTGGACTGCAATGAAATCGCTCGAGGCACACCCGCGGATCACACGGATAAGACGCGGATAGCGCGGATCGATCCGCGCTATCCGCGTCTTATCCGTGTGATCCGCGGGTGTGCCTGGAATTCCTCCATCAAAACCGGAACTTTTCCCCCGCTTCCCACGTACAAATTTCTTGAAAAAAGATGTTGCTATTGACCGGAAAAAGTAGTATTGTCCGCCTTCTTCTCAAGCAGGCGGGGAGTTCAGCGCCTGCGCCGAGGCACACCGTCTGCTTTTTACGGTCAAGAGATTCAATTTCTTTTGAAACTTCGAGCCCGGCTTGATGTCTATAGCTGAACGAGATGTTTATTCATTCGAGGGAGACAGGTAGAACAATGGCTTGCAATCGAGAACTATTGAGTGGCTATCTCACCAACCAGCTGACACTTGAGGATCAGCTTGATTTCCTCACCCACGTTGACTCTTGCAGTCACTGCTGGGACGAGGTCTACAACGCCACCAAGTCGAAACATCCTCACTACTACAAGAGCAACGCTCGTCAGGTGAAGGTGTCCCCAAAGGAACTGGGACAACTGGGCGGCGACGACGAGTCGTTCCGGGAAGAGGTGTTCGAGGTCGCGTAGACCAAGACTTTCCAAGTCACGAAACATCCAAGGGGCGGGCAACCGCCCCTTTTTTTGTCCCACCTAGGCTCAACCCAAGTGGTACAGCATCACGTAAACGAGAACGCCGGTCACCGAGACGTAGAGCCAGATGGGCAACGTCCAGCGGGCTACACGGCGATGCGCCGTGTAGCGCTCCCCTAAACCTCGGCTCAGAGTCAGCAGGACCAGCGGAACAACCAACGCCGCCAGGAGCGAGTGCGAAATCAAAATCGCAAAATACACCCCCCTGATCCATCCTTGTCCCTGGAAGCGCGTCGAACCCGCGTAGTAATGATAGGCGAGGTAGGAAGCCAGGAAAGCAGTCGAGGTGAGGAACGCGGCGAGCATGAAAGTGCGGTGCCGCCGCATTTGCCCATTTCGAATCTGGACAAAGCCAACCGTCAGGAAAACGGCGCTCAGAAGGTTTAGCAGCGCATTCAGCGCCGGCCAGCCGTGCAGCCCGATCATGATCCTCCCATCTCCGGCCGAATGACGCGGGTCGAGAAGAACATAGCGGAAACTACGCAGACCAGCGTTACGACAGCCGAAAAGGCAATCGTCGGGAAATAACCGGCGGGATCCGATTGGTTCCAGTAAAGGCCGCCGCGAAGCAGGGCGAGACCGTATGTAAGCGGGTTGATCGCCATGATCCATTGCACCCAACCAGAAGCTCCGGCCGGCGGGAAAAGAGCCCCGGAGAGCAGCCACATCGGCAGCAGAACCAGGTTCATCAGGCTGTGAAAACCGGCTGATGAGTTGATGCGCCAGGCGAGGCCGAATCCCAAGCCCGTCAGCCAGAACGAAACCGCAAACATGGCCCCGACCAGGATCAGCACCGAGACGAGGTGCAGGCGGAACCCGAGGAGTGGGGCAAGCAGCAGAAGCAGGAGACCTTGGACAAGCGCGATCGTCGTACCTCCCAGGACCTTACCCAGAACAATGGCCAGACGCGAGACCGGCGCGACAAGGACGGATAGCAGAAAGCCCTCCCTGCGGTCCTCAATCACGGAAAAAGTCGAGAAGATCGCCGTAAACAGAACGACCAGCAGGACCGTGCCCGGATAGAAGTATTCCAGGTAGTTGACGGAGCCCGAGCTCGAGGGCGGCCGAAACGAGGCACCGATTCCAGAGCCGATCAGGAGCCAGAAAATCAGAGGCGTGCCGAAGGCGCCGATCCAGCGGCTTCTCTGGCGTCTGAACCGTATTATTTCCCGCCACCACAGCGTTAGCGTGGGCCGCACAACAGGAGCCATCAGTATAGTTTAGCATTGGAAACGGGGGGCAAAAGGGAAGTAAGGGCACCGTCTGCAGGCCCGCGGATAACGCGGATATGACGCGGATCTCGCGGAAAAAGGCACGGCCCCTGAGGTCAGTGGCCGTGCCTTTTTCCGCGAGATCCGCGTCATATCCGCGTTATCCGCGGGCCTGCAGACGGTGCCCTTACTTCCCTTTTGCCCCCCGCATTGACATTCCAGCACCTGACCAGTTACGATAGGTGAATAAAAGGTGAAACATGAGGCGGGGTGGTCTTTCCCAAGCTGTCAAACCGGCTTCTGAATTATTAGAAGAACGAGTCGAGCGCCTGCCTACCGGACTGGAAACCTTGGATCAGCTGCTGGCCGGCGGTTTCCCGAAGGGAAAGATCAGTGAAGTGGCCGGCGTTCCTTCCTCCGGAAAAACCAGCCTGGTTTTCTCGACCCTCGCCCAAGCCACAGTCGCCGGGGAAAACGCCGCCTATATTGATACCTTTAATGTCTTTGATCCCTTGTCCGCCGCTCAATCAGGGATAAGCCTGCCCCGCGTGCTTTGGATTCGCTGCAGCGGTTCGCATGAAAAAGCGGCAGCTGCCGCGGACATGATCGCCCGAGCGGGTGGATTCGGAATTCTGGTGTGGGATGCGGCTCCGCCCGATGAGCAGCCACGGCAGACAGGTTCCGAGAAACCTCCCTCTCATGCCTGGTTCCGTTTGAAGCAGGCGATCGAAGGAAGCCAAAGCGTCCTGCTGGTTCTCAGTCTGAAACCATCCGCCGGAAGTGCGGCCAGCGTCGTCCTTAACATGAACCGAACGAAGATCCTATGGAACCCGGAACAGAGCGTTGAAAACCGGGAGTCGCTCAGGCGGCCGGGACTTTTTAAAGGATTGGTCTTCGAAGCCGAGATTCAAAGAGGCAAAAGCCGTGGCCGCGTCCGAGTTCATAGCCGTTTTTAGCCGAGACCTGCCTTCCTTGCTCGAGCTGGCCCAAACGCTGACACCGCGCGTGGAAATCAGCCCGCCGGATGCTCTCGTATTGGAAGTAACGCCGCGCAGTCGGGCGGGAATACTGGACAAGCTCCGTAAATTCTCGTCGTCGTTGCAGGTGGGGGGCGGCGGCACTCGAAGCGTCGCTCTGATCGCCGCCCGGATGAGTCCGGGAGCTTGGGTGCCGCAGGGAAAAGAACCCGAATTTCTCGCGCCCCTGCCGGTCGCCTCGCTCAAGCTGCTGGATGACAATCCTCAGCTTCCGGAGTTTCTCATCACCTTCTCGCGTTGGGGAATTCACTCACTTGGCGAGCTCGCCGCTCTTCCTGAAAAGGAGCTGACGGCCCGGCTTGGACAACCGGCTGCGCGTCTCCAGAGACTTGCGCGCGGCGAGGACCTGAAACCTTTCCAGGCGGAGCTGCCCGGACACCGGTTCGAGGCCGCTGTCGACCTCGAATACGGCCTCGATTCGCTGGAGCCTCTCAGTTTCATTCTCGCAGGCTTGTTGGATCCGTTGTGTGCCGAGCTGCAAAGCTCGAACCTGGCCACCGACTCGGTGGAACTGGAGCTGAAGCTCGAGAGCGGCGAGGTCTCCCGGCGGAAACTGCAGCTGGCATTTCCATTGTCCCATTCCAAAACGATCCTGGCGCTCACGCGGCTGGAGCTCCAGTCGCAAACCGAGAAGGCCCGGATAACCGGGGCTCTGATTCGGCTCAATCCTGTCCCGCCTCGGATCTGGCAGCATTCGTTGTTTGAGCCGCTCGCGCCTGCGCCGGAAAAGCTGGCCCGCACCCTCGGCCGGCTGGGAGCACTTGTCGGAAAAGAAAATGTCGGGTGTCCGGTCCTCCTCGATACCCGTCGGCCGGACGCTTTTCGGCTCGGGCCTTTCGCGCCCGCCAAGACTCGGTCGACTGCTTCGATGCAAGAGGCGAATCGGCCCGTTTTGCGCCGTTTCCGCCCGCCCTTTCCAGCCCGGATCAGGCCCGAGCAGACGGTCAATTGGGTAGGTCCCTGGCGGACGTCCGGCGAATGGTGGGCCGGGACCGCATGGGACCACGATGAGTGGGATGTGGAATTCGTGAACGGCACAATCTACCGGGTCTTCTTCGATCAGAAGAGGAGGGGGTGGTTTTTGGAGGGGGTGTATGACTAAGCAACTGACAAACTGACAGACTGACAAACTGACAAAGTCCCGAAGGGACCTTTGATCGTAGCCAAAGGTCCCTTCGGACTTGGTCAGTCCGTCAGTTTGTCAATTTGTCAGTTTGTCAGTTTGTCAGTCTGTCAGTCTGTCAGTTGTCGTTGTCAGTTTGTCAGTTTGTCAGTCTGTCAGTCTGTCAGTTGTCAGTTGTCGTTGTCAGTCTGTCAGTTTGTCAGTCTGTCAGTCTGTCAGTTTGTCTGCATGAGCAATTACATCGAGCTGCACGCTCAGAGCGCTTTCAGTTTCCTCGACGGGTCTTCGTCGCCGGAGGATCTCGCCCACGAGGCCGCTTGTCTCGGGTACCCAGGCATGGCATTGCTCGATCGGGACGGCGTATCGGGAGCGCCGCGGTTCTACAAGGCCTGCAAACAAGCGGGGATCAAACCGCTGGTCGGAGCAACGATCACGCTCCACGACGGAGGTTCCTTGCCGCTCCTCGTCCAAAATCAGGCCGGATACCAGAACCTTTGTCGTCTGACCAGCAAAATGAAACTCCGGGCGCCCAAGGGAGAAGGGGCCGTCCAGCTGCACGAGATCGAGGAGTTTTCGGACGGGCTCATTGCTTTGGCTCGCGAGCCGGCCTCCGTGGAGCCGCTCGTACGTCTTTTCGGTACGCAAAATCTCTACGTGGAGCTCCAGCGGCATTTCGATCGGGATCAGGAGGCGATGAACCAGTCGTTAGTAGAACTGGCAGGCAAGTACCACCTGCCTCTCCTTGCAACGAACGGGGTTCGGTATGCGAAGTCCGAGGGACGGCCTCTTTTGGATGTCCTGACCTGCATCAAAAATAAAACCACGATCGACGGTGCCGGCCGGCTTCTCAGCTTTAACTCCGAATGCTACCTGAAGCCGGCGGACGAGATGGCCAAGGTGTTTAAGGACCTGCCGGGAGCGGTAGCCAATTCCTTGAAGCTCTATGATCGTCTCGACTTCACGCTTGAAAATTTGGGTTACAAGTTCCCCGATTACCCGATGCCCCCCGGGGAAACGATGAACAGCTACCTGAGGAAGCTGACAGACGAAGGGGCTCGGCGTCGTTATCGTCCTTACCACGAGGAGGCCCGGCGCCAGATCGAGCGCGAGCTCGCCCTGATCGAAAAGCTGAACCTGGCCGGCTACTTCCTGATCGTCTGGGACCTGATCCGCTTCTGTAAGGAACAGGACATACTGGTCCAGGGCCGCGGGTCCGCCGCAAACAGTGCTGTCTGCTACAGCCTCGAAATTACCGCCGTCGACCCAGTCGGCATGGAGCTCTTGTTCGAACGCTTCCTCTCAGAAGAACGCGGAGAATGGCCGGACATTGACTTGGATCTGCCGAGCGGCGATCGGCGGGAGCGGGTCATTCAGTACGTGTACGAGCGTTACGGAGAACACGGCGCGGCCATGACGGCCAACGTCATCACGTACCGGGAACGCAGCGCGTCGCGCGAGATCGGCAAGGTCCTCGGATTTTCACTAGAGACCCTGGATCGGCTTGCCCAATTCGTGAGGCCATGGGAGTTTGTGACCGAGGAAGATGTCGAAGCGTTGCCTTTTGACCGGGCGGGACTCAATCCGCGCGATCCCAAGGTCAAGCTTTATCTTCGGCTTTGGCAGCAGATCCAGGACCTGCCGAGACACTTGGGCCAGCATTCCGGCGGAATGGTAATCGCCCAGGGCCGGCTGGACGCGGTTGTGCCGCTCGAGAAGGCAACGATGCCGGGCAGATCGGTCGTTCAATGGGATAAGGAAGACTGTGCAGACCTCGGAATCATCAAGGTGGATCTCCTCGGTCTCGGAATGATGTCCGCTTTGCAGGATTCGCTCCGGATCATCCAAGCTTCCGGAACCGACATCGACCTGGCCCACCTTCCGCCGGACGATCCTCAAGTCTATGACATGCTCCGGAAAGCCGAAACAGTCGGCGTCTTCCAGGTCGAGAGCCGGGCTCAGATGGCAACCTTACCCCGGCTAAAGCCGGACCATTTCTACGACCTGGTTGTGGAAGTCGCAATCATCCGGCCGGGACCGATCGTCGGCCAGATGGTCCATCCGTATCTGAACCGCCGGCAGGGCGCCGAGCCCGTCGTTTATCCGCACCCGTCGCTCGAACCCATCCTGAAGCGAACTCTTGGCGTGCCGTTATTTCAAGAGCAGTTGCTGCGGATCGCGATGACTGCGGCCGGGTTCAGCGGAGGCGAAGCCGAAGAACTGCGGCGGGCGATGGGTTTCAAGCGCTCAGCCGAGAGGATGCGCAAAATCGAGGCGAAACTTCGCGCCGGCATGGAGAAGAAAGGGATCACGGGACAGGCGGCAGAGGAGATCATACGCTCGATCACCTCCTTCGCCCTTTACGGCTTCCCCGAATCTCATGCCGCCAGCTTCGCGCTGCTGGCTTATGCCAGCGCCTACTTCAAGGTCTACTTCCCTGCCCCCTTTTACGCTTCGCTGCTGAACAATCAGCCAATGGGCTTCTACCACCCATCCACACTGGTGAAGGATGCCCAGCATCGCGGCCTGCGGATGCGTCCAATCGACGTCAGGCACTCGGACTGGCTCTGTACCGTGGAAGACCACAAGACAGTTCGGCTGGGGCTGATGTACGTCCGTGGGCTGCGCAAGGAAGCGGGGCTCGAGCTAGAGCGGCAAAGAAAGATTCGACCGTTTACCTCGCTGGATGATCTGCGTGACCGAGTGCCGGTACGGAAGCCTGAAATCACAACACTGGCTGAGATTGGCGCTTTGAACGCTTTCGGTATGAAGCGGCGGGAAGCGCTTTGGCAGGTGGAAAAGGCGTGGCGGCCGCACGGCTCGCTGTTCCGAGAGGTGGAGCGAAGCGAGCAGGAGCTCGGTTCGCCGCTGCGCGACATGAGCAGTGAAGAACGCCTGATTGCCGATTTCGCGGGCACCGGTTTGACTACGGGGCCGCACCCGATGGCATTTGAGAGGAGAAGGCTCGAGGCGGCCGGGATCTACAGCGCGGCGGAGCTTCCCGGCCTGCCCGATGGCCGGTGGGTCAGGGTGGCAGGCGGCGTGATTGTCCGGCAGCGGCCGGGTACGGCAAAGGGCTTTTTCTTTATCACCATGGAGGACGAGACGGGCCTTTCCAACATCATCATCCGGCCGCAGATCTATGAGAGGGAAAAGACTCTCCTAAGCACGGCTCCTTTCCTGATCATCGAAGGCCCGGTGCAGAACCAGAATGGTGTCACTTCTATCCGGGCTGAACGAATAGCCCGCCTGGAAAGCGCGTTAAGTGTGGGGAAGAGCCGGGATTTTCACTAAGAAGGATGAAGGATGAAGGATGAAGGATGAAGGATGAAGGAAAAGCAAAAGGCATAGAGAGGTGTGCGGGCTGTTGCTTCCCTTTCATCTTTCATCCTTCATCCTTCATCCTTTCACTGGGGTTTCTCAAGCGGGATACAGACGATGATCTTCGTGCCGTGGCCGGGCTGGCTTTGGACCGACACGTCGCCGCCCAGGTTAAAAGCCCGCTCCTTCATTCCGACGAGACCGAGAGACTCACGGCTCGTTTTCTGAACGTTGAACCCTTTGCCGTTGTCGGAAACCTCGAGCCGAAGAAACGGAACCGGACTCTGGCTTTTCTTCAGCTCCACCGTGACCCGGGTCGCTTCGGAATGGCGGGCAACGTTGGTCAGCCCTTCCTGGACCATTCGAAAAAGGCCGATGGAAATCTGGGGGTCCGGTTCCGGGTCGAGCTTTTCCAGGTCAACGACCGCCTCAATTCGGGTGGCTTTCTGAAACTCCTCGACGTGCGAACGAATCGCCGCCTCGAGACCGAGCGAATCCAGCAGGCTGGGGCGGAGCTGCCTCGCGATTTGCCGCACGGATTCCATCGTTCCCGACACAGTGTCAATCAGTTCCTGAAGCTTGCGCTGGAGATCGTGGTCATGCGGGCGAATTTCGCCCGACAGTGACGAGAGGCGCATCTTGAGCACCGTGAGCGATTGCCCAAGCACGTCGTGAACCTCACGTGCGATCCGCTTGCTTTCCTCGTCGCGTACCGATTCGATGTGAGCCGCAAGCCGGCGCAATTCCTCACGTGAAGCGCGTAACTCGCTTTCCTTCTCCCTGCGATCTGTGATGTCGCGGAGAATGACCGTGAAGACGATCTCGCCATCCGGCTGAATCAGCTTGGAAATGGAGGCCTCGGCCGGGAATTCTGATCCGTCCTTTCGTTTGCCCAGGATCTCCCGCCGTTGACCCATCATTCGAGCGACTTCCGGCGCCTTCCCAAAGTCCTTAACATAGCGTTCGTGCGGCTTGCTGAAACGATCGGGCAAAAGCAGACCCAGCGGTTGCCCCAGAACCTCGCCTGCCTGGTAGCCGAAGGTCTGCTCGGCACCTCGGTTGAACATCTGAATTCGTTGCTCGGAGTCGATCGAAATGATCGCATCCTGAGCAATACTGAGAATGCCGGCCAGGCGCTGGTTGGAGACAATCAGCTGCTTTTCCGTCTCCTGAGAACGCGCCTGCAGCTGTTCCAGTTTGGCTACTCGGGCCTTCAGAGCTTTAAGTTCATCGCTAAGCTGCACTGCACACATCCTCCAAGTGCCCAATCTTCCGGATTTGCGAGGCGATGCCTCGACGACTCGTTCTGACGAAACAATTCCCACGATTATAATCCATCTGCCTTCAATCCAGACAAGCAATACTCGCTCCCGGGACGCGGGGGTTCGATTACAGCGCAAAAAACGCGCCACTCAACCGCCGCGAATCCGGCGGGCTCTCATTCGTCCTGCCCGGGATTTCAGGTAGAATCAACAGCCATGACAAGAAGCAGCTGTTGGCTTGCGGTGCTGGTAGTCCTGACCCTCGTATCAGCTACCACGGCAGGAACCGGGAGCGAGCGGGCGCTCCAGGTCAAAGTGACGTACAAGGGCCAAGGCAATATCGACGATCAACATCGGATCTACATCCAGGTTTTTGACACGTCATACATCGGCCATCAAGGAATCGTCCCACTCGCAACGCTCTCCGTCACCGAAAACGGCCAGACGGCGAACTTCAAGGACCTGAAGAAGTCTCCCGTTTATGTCGCCGCCTTTTACGACAAAGCGGGGGGCTATGACCCAGCCGCTTCGGAGCCACCGTCGGGCGCGCCCGCCGGACTGTACGGCAAACAGCCGGGGGTGGCCGACCCGGTTTCCATCCGAGAGGGGAAGGCGACCGAGATTGAGATGACGTTCGACGACACAATCACGATGCCGTAGAGGAGAGAGGCGCGCTCATCCGGCTTTCAGGTGGCCCCGAGATCCGTCCAGGGTCAACGATCTCACCGCTAAACGAACCCAGGATCCGTGCAGATCGCCCGATGGCTGACCCCGAACGGATTTCGGGGCCACCTTTTGAAGGACCAGCGCAATCTGTCCCAGCAGAATCGATCGAGCGTCACCCGATTCCCGTACACATTGCGCACGTGTTTTTGATCGTCGGGACACTTCTCGACGATCATTTTGTCATGACGTCCACCCTCTTTATTAGTTACGCTTATATAAAAACTACTTGATATTAGACCATCACATGCTATACTCGGCTTCATGCGGCTTAGTTATCTGAAGCTGTTTTGCGATCTCGCCCGCTGCCGGAGTTTCTCAGAGGCGGCCGCGCTGAATCACGTTTCCCAGTCGGCTGCGAGTCAAGTCGTCCTTCAGCTTGAGAAAAGGCTGGGGGTCCAACTCGTGGACCGTTCAACTCGCCCGCTGCGGCTGACTGCTGAGGGTGAGGTTTACTACGAGGGCTGCCGCAACCTGATCGACCAGTACCTGGCAGTCGAGGGGTCCATCCGCAAGACCAAGGCACAGGCGTCCGCAACGGTTCAGGTTGCGGCCATCTACTCGGTCGGACTGCGGGATATGAACCAGTACATTAACCGGTTCTCCGCGCTTCTTCCGGGCAGCACGGTCCACATTGAGTACCTCCACCCCGACCGCGTGTACGAGCGAGTCATGCAGGGCCGGTCAGACCTGGGTCTCGTGTCATATCCCCGGAAATCGAGGGAACTGGTGGCTTTTCCGTGGAGGCAGGAGGAGATGGTGGTGGCTTGTGCACCGAACCATCCACTTGCGAGTCTCAAATCGGTCCGAGTGTCGCAGCTGGAAGGGGTCAAGTACATCGGCTTTGATCGCGACCTGGTTATTCGCCGGCACGTCGATCGTTTTTTGCGGCAGCACGGAGTTTCGGTCGACATCATCCTCGAGTTCGACAATATCGAGAACATCAAAAAGGCCATTGAAGAGTCGGGAGGCGTCGCGTTGCTTCCCGAGCCGATGCTGACCAAAGAAGTCAAAGTCGGCACCCTGGCCGATATCCGTTTAGCAGACGCGGCATTGTTCCGTCCCCTGGGCATTATTTATCGGCGGACACATCCCTTAACGCGCGCCGCCCAGCAATTCATATCGCTCTTGCGAGAACCCGAGGTTCCCGCTGAGCGGTCGGTCCCGATTCGGCGCAAACCGGAGTCGAGACGATTGACCGCAGACGATTAGTGAAAGGCACCAGGCTTTTTTGAGGAGGCAGTTATGAGACGCTCGGCAGCCCCGCCCAAGCAGGGCTTATATGATCCCTGGCATGAACACGATTCGTGCGGAGTCGGGTTCGTGGCCGATATGAAGAGCCGGAAGTCGCACCAGATCATCCGGCAAGGTCTCCAAATCCTGCTCAACCTGGAACACCGGGGCGCGTGCGGCTGCGAAGACAACACGGGCGACGGCGCTGGGATACTGATTCAATTGCCGGACCGCTTTTTCAGGGAAGAGTGTGAACGGCTGCGCATCCGTTTGCCGCTCGCGGGCGATTACGCTGCAGGCACGGTTTTCCTACCCTCAATTGCGGCGGACCGGACTCGATGCGAGCAGATTTTCGAGCAGATCGTGCGGGAGGAAGGCCAGCAGTTGCTCGGCTGGCGCGACGTGCCGACTGACGATTCGTCCATCGGGGCGACGGCGAAGGCGTCCGAGCCGGTGATCCGCCAGGTTTTCATTGGCCGTGGTGCGAATACCGAGGCCGGCATGCCTTTTGAGCGCAAGCTGTGTGTGATCCGGAAGCGGATCGAGAAAAAGGCGAAGGCGAGCACTATTCCTCAGCGGCACATGTTCTATGTGTGCAGCCTGTCATTCAAGACACTGGTCTACAAGGGAATGCTGAAAGCCGATCAGCTCCTTCCCTTTTATCCCGATCTCAGTAACGAATCTGTGGAAACAGCCCTGGCGATGGTTCACTCCCGGTTCAGCACGAACACATTTCCGAGCTGGCCCAGAGCCCATCCCTACCGCTACATCTCGCACAATGGAGAGATCAACACGCTGCGGGGCAACATCAACTGGATGCATGCGCGCGAAAGCATGTTTCAGTCGGAGCTTTTCGGCACCGATATCCGGCACGTCGTCCCGGTCATTGACGACAGCGGCAGCGATTCGGCGATGCTCGACAACGTGCTGGAATTGTTGGTTCTCGCCGGCCGCAGCCTGCCGCACGGGGTCATGATGATGATTCCGGAACCGTGGAACAAGCACGAGTCAATGTCGCCGGACGTCCGGGCGTTTTATGAATACCACTCGGCTTTGATGGAGCCGTGGGACGGGCCTGCGTCGATTGCTTTTACCGATGGACAAAGGATTGGCGCGGTCTTGGATCGAAACGGTTTGCGTCCTTCCCGTTACTACGTCACCAAGGACGACCTCGTGCTCATGGCGTCCGAGGTGGGCGTGCTCGACGTGCCGCCGGAGATGGTCCTGGAGAAGGGCCGCCTGCAGCCCGGGCGCATGCTGCTCGTGGACTTGGAAGAAGGCCGGATCATCGCGGATGAAGAGATCAAACACCGGATCGCGAGCGAGAAGCCGTATGGCGAATGGGTCAAGAGGAACCTCGTCCTGTTTGAGGATCTGCCCGATCCACCGCACGTTTACTCGCCTGACCATGAGACCGTTCGTCTCCGGCAGGTGGCCTTCGGGTACTCGACCGAAGACCTGCAGATGATCCTTGCGCCGATGGCCAGGGATGGAACGGAGCCTCTCGGCTCCATGGGCAACGACGCCCCGCTGGCCGTCCTGTCAGATCGCCCTCAGCTGCTTTACAACTACTTCAAACAGCTCTTTGCGCAGGTCACGAATCCGCCCGTCGACTCGATTCGCGAAGAGCTGATCATGTCAGTCGAGACCAGCATCGGCCCCGAACTGAATCTTCTCCAGCCGACACCCGAATCGGCCCGGCAGATCGAGCTCCCTTCTCCGATCCTGGCAAATGAAGAGCTCGAAAAATTGCGCCATCTTGACGGCACCGGACCCGGGGCAACAGGCTCGAACACCGGCTTCAAGACACTCACGCTTCCGATCCTCTTCCGTGTGGAGGAGGGTGGAATCGGGCTCGAAAAAGCCATGGAGGAGCTGTGCCGGAGTGCGAGCGAGGCGATTGCCGACGGATACGAATTCCTGATCCTCTCCGACTGGGGCCTGAACCGGCAGTTCGCGCCGATCCCGGCGTTGCTGGCCGTCTCCGGAGTCCATCATCATCTGATCCGGGAAGGCACCCGCACACGCGTCGGTTTGATTCTAGAAAGCGGCGAGCCGCGCGAAACGCATCACTTTGCGCTCCTGATCAGCTATGGGGCCAGCGCGGTGAATCCGTACCTGGCGTTCGAGACGCTGGACGACATGATCCGGCAGGGGATGCTCCCTGGACTTGACCACAAGACAGCGGTCAAGAACTACGTGAAATCGATCAGCAAGGGCGTGTTGAAGGTCATGTCGAAGATGGGGATTTCGACCATCCAGAGCTACCACGGCGCGCAGATTTTCGAGGCGATCGGGCTCAATTCAAAGGTCATTGACCGGTATTTCACCGGGACGCCGTCGCGCGTTGCCGGGATAGGAGTCGAAGAGGTCGCCCAAGAGGTTCGGCTCCGCCACGAAAAAGCCTTTCCGAGGCGGCCGGTCACGCATCACGTGCTGGAAAACGGGGGGCAGTACAAGTGGCGGCGGGACGGAGAGTACCACCTCTTCAATCCCGAGACGATCCATAAGCTCCAGCGTGCGTGCCGGACGAATAACTTCCAGGTATTCACGGAATACAGCCAGGCGGTCAACGATCAGTCAGCTCGCCGGTGCACCCTGCGTGGGCTTTTTGACCTGAAGTTCAATCGCGAGCCGGTTCCGCTGGAAGAAGTGGAGCCGGTGGAATCGATCGTAAAGCGCTTCAAGACGGGCGCCATGTCTTATGGGTCAATCAGCCAGGAGGCTCACGAAGCGTTGGCCATCGCCATGAACCGCATCGGGGGCAAAAGCAATACGGGCGAAGGAGGCGAGGATCCGGCCCGCTATGTTCCGCTCTCGACCGGTGATTCGCTCAACAGCGCAATCAAGCAGGTGGCCTCGGGACGCTTCGGCGTGACGAGCGAATACCTGATCAACGCACGTGAGCTTCAGATCAAGATGGCCCAAGGCGCCAAGCCGGGCGAAGGCGGCCAGCTGCCGGGGCACAAGGTGTACCCCTGGATCGCCCGTGTGCGTCATTCAACGCCCGGGGTGGGCCTGATTTCGCCGCCTCCTCACCATGACATCTACTCTATCGAGGATCTGGCCGAGCTCATACATGATCTGAAGAACGCGAATGAGAATGCGCGGATCAGCGTCAAGCTCGTGGCCGAAATCGGCGTGGGAACGATTGCGGCCGGGGTGGCAAAGGCCCGGGCGGACGTGATTCTCATCAGCGGCTATGACGGCGGAACAGGCGCTTCGCCGCTCACGGGGATCAAGCATGCCGGGATTCCCTGGGAGCTGGGTCTCGCAGAAACTCAGCAGACGCTCCTTCTGAACGATCTGCGCAGCCGCGTCGCGGTCGAGGTGGACGGTCAGCTGAAGACCGGGCGCGACGTAATCATCGGGGCGCTGCTGGGCGCGGAGGAGTTCGGTTTTGCAACTGCGCCGCTGGTGGTCCTCGGCTGCGTGATGATGCGCGCCTGCCACCTGAACACATGTCCGGCGGGGATTGCGACTCAGAACCCGGCCTTGCGTGAGAGGTTTGCGGGCCATCCGGAGCACGTCGTGAACTTCATGTACTTCATTGCCCAGGAAGTGCGGGAGTTGATGGCCAGGCTTGGATTTCGAACCCTGGTCGAGATGGTTGGCCACAGCGAGAGGCTCGAAACACGCCGTGCGATTGATCACTGGAAGGCGCGGGGCTTGGATTTCAGTCCCATCCTGGCCCAACCCGACATCTCGTCGAAGGTCGGTCGTTCCCGCCAGATCGCTCAAGATCATTCACTCGAGAAATCGCTCGACAAGAGCGTCCTGTTGGAGCTCTGCCAACCGGCGCTCGAATCCGCGACCCCGGTAACGGCCACCCTGCCTATCCGAAACACTAACCGCGTGGTCGGAACGATGCTGGGCAGCGAACTGACTCGCCGGTATGGCGCTAAAGGCTTGCCTGAAGACACGATCAAGCTCCATTTCCAGGGGTCAGCAGGCCAGAGCTTCGGGGCGTTCGTGCCGCCGGGAATTACTCTGATTTTGGAGGGCGACGCCAACGACTACATCGGCAAGGGTCTCTCAGGAGGAAAGATCATCGCGTATCCGGCCAAGGGGTCGACTTTCCGGCCGGAAGAGAACGTGATCGTCGGTAACGTCGCCTTCTACGGAGCAACCAGCGGAGAAGCGTACATCTCGGGGGTCGCCGGAGAGCGGTTCTGTGTCCGCAACAGCGGAGTGCACGCGGTCGTGGAAGGGGTCGGAGACCACGGCTGCGAGTATATGACGGGCGGCCGGGTCGTGGTGCTGGGAAGAGCCGGGCGGAACTTTGCGGCCGGTATGTCCGGAGGCCTGGCTTACGTGTTCGACCACGACGGGACGTTCCCCCGCCGCTGCAACAAGCAGATGGTGGAGACCTTCAAAATCGAGGACCCGGCCGAGCTCGAAACTATCTGGCAAATGATTTGCCGGCATGTCGAGCACACCGGCAGTCCTTTGGGAAAAGACATTCTCGGGGACTGGCCGGCGATGAGCGAGAAACTCGTCAAGGTGTACCCGAACGACTACCGGCGGGTGATCGAGGCTCAAAACCGAATCAGGGAAATGGGCATTTCCGAAGAAGAGGCAGTGATGATGGCCTTCGATCAAAACGCCAGGGATCTGGCGAGGGTCGGAGGAACGTAGGACAGAATGCACTGACAGACTGACAAACTGACAAACTGACAAAAGGAGCGCGGGGCGACTTTCGGCTGTCAGTTTGTCAGTTTGTCAGTCTGTCAGTTTGTGAGTTTGTGAGTTGCGTGACGAGGTTTTCAATGGGCAAACAAACAGGCTTCATGGAGTATTCGCGGGAAGTGGGGACCGAGCGCAACCCCGAGGCCCGCGTTAAGGATTGGCATGAGTTCCACGCCCACACAGACGTCGAACTGCTCCAGCGGCAAGGGGCCCGCTGCATGGACTGCGGTGTGCCATTCTGCCACTCGGGATTGATCCTGTCGGGGGCGGCGACCGGCTGTCCGATCAACAACCTTATTCCGGAGTGGAACGATCTGGTCTACCGGGGCGAGTGGGAAGACGCCCTGGAGCGGCTTTTAAAGACGAACAATTTCCCGGAGTTCACTGGCCGAGTGTGCCCCGCGCCGTGCGAAGCCTCCTGCGTTCTGGGCATCAATGCGCCTCCCGTCACGATCAAGAACATCGAGTACTCGATCATCGAAAGAGGCTTTGAGAACCATTGGATCGTGCCCGAACCTCCGTTTGAGCGAACCGGCAAGAAGGTGGCAGTCGTGGGATCCGGCCCGGCAGGGCTCGCCGCTGCTGCGCAACTGAACCGGGCCGGCCATTCAGTCACGGTTTTCGAACGACACGACCGTATCGGCGGTTTGCTGATGTACGGCATTCCGGCCATGAAACTCGACAAGCGCGTGGTGCAAAGGCGGCTCGACCTAATGGCCAAGGAAGGCATCCGCTTCGTCACTGGGACCGAAGTCGGCGTCAATTACCCGGTCGACCGATTGTTGCGCGAGTTCGATGCTGTCATCTTGTGTTGCGGCGCGACCAAGCCCCGCGAGCTGCCGGTCGAGGGACGGAAGCTGAACGGCATCCACTTCGCAATGGAATTTCTTCACCTGAACACCAAAAGCCTGCTCGACAGCCAGCATCGGGACCACAAGTACATCAGCGCCAAGGATCTCGACGTCGTCGTTATCGGCGGCGGAGACACAGGCACGGACTGCGTCGGGACTTCTCTTCGCCATGGCTGCCGCAGCCTGGTCCAACTCGAAATCCTGTCGCGCCCCCCGGATGAACGTGGGCCCGAGAACCCGTGGCCCGAGTGGCCCCGGATCTTCCGCGTTGATTACGGTCAGGAAGAAGCCCGAGTCCGGTTCGGGCAGGATCCACGCCGCTTTGCCGTGATGACGAAGCGGTTCCTCGGGGATGAAAAAGACCACGTGAAGGGACTCGAGATCGTGCAGGTTGAATGGGTCACGGACAACGGAAGGATGATCCCGCGGGAGATCCCCGGCACCGAGCAAGTCATTCCGGCTCAACTCGTCCTTCTCGCCCTCGGCTTTCTGGGACCCGAGAACCAACTGCTGGACAAGCTGGCCGTAAAGACCGATAGCCGGACGAACGTCGCTGCCGAATACGGCCGGTTTGCCACGAATGTCCCTGGTGTCTTTGCCGCGGGAGACATTCGACGCGGCCAGAGCCTGGTTGTCTGGGCGATCAACGAAGGGCGCGGCGCCGCCCGCGAATGCGATCGCTACCTGATGGGAGAGACGGTCCTGCCGTAAAGGTTTCGCAAGGAGAAAAGCAAAAAGCCGATTACGAGCACGAGCACGAGGCACGAGCACGAAAAGACACGGCGAGTTACATCCGGTTTTTCGTGCTCGTGCTTCGTGCTCGTGCTCGTAATCGGCTTTTTGCTTTCTTCGGCCTAAAATGGAGGTAAGTCCTCTGTTTTATGCAGGAACGTCTTTCCCTCGATGCAACCACTCTCGGCTGGCTTTTTCGGCTGCAGGGGCCGTCCCTTGGCTTGTGGCGGGCGGCCGAAATCGCGGCCTTGCGGCAATGCGAGTATACCCGTCCGATCCTGGACCTGGGCTGCGGCGACGGCCTCGTGAGCGCGATGGTCTTCACCCGGATTGAGGCGGGCATCGATCCGGATCCTGACGCTCTCAAGAAGGCCGCCCGAACTGGTCTCTACCTCAGGCTGGAAAACGCTTTCGTCGAGCAATCCGATCTCCCCGATGCTCACTTTGGAACCATAATCAGCAACTCGGTTCTCGAGCACATTTCCAACCTCCAGCCCGTCCTCGTCAAAGCTCGAGAACTGCTCCGCCCCGGCGGACGCCTGATCTTCACTGTGCCGACGGAGCAGTTTTCGCGCTCCCTCGCCTTCCCCTCGAGGAGATACTCGTCCTGGCGCAACCGCCAACTGTGCCATCTCAATCTGTGGCCTGAATCCTGCTGGCGTAAGGCGCTCGAAGACGCAGGTTTCCAGATCATCGACATTAGACCCTATCTTCTCACCCGGCTGGTCTTCTATTGGGACGTACTCGAGCTTCTCCAACAAGCCAGGCTCGCCCGCCGCAGACTGTTCGGAATTGCCTGGCGAAAGCTGCCGCCAAGCGTGATCCAGTCCTTCGCATCCCGGGTCTCGCGTCTCGACTTCTCCTCCCCTGCTCCGGGCGGAGGCAGACTGGTCGTAGCACAGAGACTCTCCTGAAAATCTTGCTGGTCGGTTATCATGTGACGGAACGGCAGTTAGCTCCAGTCTCTGAGAGCCGTGAGCGTAGCGTGTGTTGCGGAGCGACCCGGCCTGTGCCTCTGGAGCGCTAATCGACGGAGCTCCAGAGGCACAGGCCGGGTCGCTCCGCACAAAACGCTGCGCTCACGGCTCTGAAGAACTGAAGCTGTTGGAACGGAGGACGAGATGGCACTGATCGAGCAGATCCAAAAAGAGATGATTGAAGCGATGAAGGCGAAGGAGGCACTCCGCCTGAGCGTATTGCGCGGACTGAAGACTGCCCTCAAGAACAAAGAGATCGATAAGATGCGGGCGCTCAGCGAGGGTGAAGAGATCCAGGTCCTGCAAACGCTGGTCAAGCAGAGGAAAGAATCGATCGAACAGTTCACCAAGGGCGGAAGATCGGATCTTGCCGACCAGGAGCAAGCGGAGCTGAAGATCATCGAGGCTTATCTGCCGGCGGCCGTCAGTCGCGAGGAAATCGAACGCGCCGTCACCGAAACTATCGCGGAAGTCCAAGCGAGCGCGCCGAAAGACATGGGCCGGGTGATGAAGGCAGTCATGGCGAAGTTCGCGGGGAAAGTCGTCGACGGGAAACTAGTAAACGAATTGGTCCGGGCGAAGCTGGGAGGTTGACCAACGGCTTAAAGCAAAAGGCCGATTACGCGCACGAGCACGAGCACGAAAAACGGCGGGTATTGATCGCCCCGTTTTTCGTGCTCGTGCTCGTGCGCGTAATCGGCCTTTTGCTTTAAGCCGTTCCGCGCCGAGATTTCTACGTCGTCAGGGCCCAGCCTTCACGATACTTCGGGAATACGAACTCGTTGGCGGCTTCGAAGTTCGTGACCTTCATGTTCACGCCGTCCCAGACCAGCTGCTTGCCCGGGAAGCGGATCGCCAGGTTGCCCATAACGACCGTTTCAGTGAAAGGCCCGGAGTAATCAAAGTTGGAGCAAGCCGGTTCGCCGCCCTTGCAGGCCGCAATCCAGTTCTGCTCGTGGCCTTCCTGTCCGCCCTTGACTCTCGGGAGGGTCTTGGCGGGCCGCTTGTACTCCTGCATCTTGGTTTCCGGGATAATCCGTACGCTTTCGGTGTAGGTCGGAGTAATGATCTTGCCTTTGTCCCCGACAAAGATCGTTCCACTCTCGGGAAGCTCCCGGCCAGCCTCGAGCTCTTCAGGTCTTTCCGGCTTCATTCCGCCGTCATACCAGTGGAGCCTGACGGGCGGCATATCCCCACGGGCGGGGAAGTTGTAATGAACGACGGAAGCGGAAGGATAGCTTTCTTTGTTCTCCTGCTTCTTCCACATCTCGACGACGATATCCGACGTGAGCGCTTCCACGCTGCTCGGGTAACCGAGCTTCAGGGCTGAAAAGGCCGCGTCCATCACGTGACATCCCATGTCACCCAACGCTCCAGCGCCAAAATCCTGCCACGCACGCCAATTGAAGGGGTGATACGCGGGCGAATAGGGACGCATCGCAGACGGGCCGATCCACATATCCCAGTCGAGGGAAGCCGGTACCGGCGGCGTTTCAGAGGGCCTCTTGAACATGCCCTGCGGCCATACCGGGCGGTTGGTCCACATATGCACTTCGCGAACCGGGCCGATGGCGCCGTCCCAGATCCATTCGCAGACAAGACGCAGACCTTCGTTCGAATGTCCCTGGTTTCCCATCTGGGTGGCCACTTTGTATTTGCGGGCCGCTTCGGTGAGTCTTCGCGCTTCGCCGACAGTGCGGGTTAACGGCTTCTGACAGTAAACATGCTTGCCCAGTTGCATCGCTGCCAAAGCTGCGACGGCATGACTGTGATCAGGCGGAGCAACGATCACCGCTTCGATGTCCTTTTGCTGCTCCAGCATTTTCCTGAAGTCCTTGTACTTCTTGGCGTTCGGGTACTTCGCGAACATCTTGGCGGCCTTCTCGTCGTCCACGTCACACAGCGCGACGATGTTCTCGGTCTGAGCGCACTTGTTGGTGTTGTTGCCTCCCATGCCGCCGGGGCCGATGCAGGCGATGTTGAGCTTGTCGCTTGGAGCCTGGTAACCCTTTCCTCCCAGTACATATCGGGGAACGAGGGTGATTCCGGCCGCAGCTGCCATGCCTCCCACAAACTTCCGACGAGAGATTGCCTTCTCGTCTTTCTCTCCAATCAGCTTCGAGTAGTCCACGTTGACGCTCCTTGTTGAGTACCTAGATGGACTTAGTTTAATACAACCGAGTTCCTGTAGGTAAGTGGGGAGAGAAGGCGGCGGCGACCGCTTCGCAACTCATCGGGGAAAACCGGCCGTTCACCGTCTCCACGCCACCGTTCGGGGGCAAACAGTGGAGAAGACGGACGGTCTGGCGTACACTTCGCCAGGATTGCCTGGAGGGAAACATGTCGAAACAGAGAGTATTTGTCGGTTTGGCAGTCATCGTGCTGCTCGCACTTGCGGTCCCGCTGTGGGCCCAGGAAACGCAAACTCAACAACCTAAGGCGGAACAGCCTCAGCCTCAGTCTCAGGAAGGCACGCTGAAGCTGACAGTCAAGTACGCCGGCAGTGATGGGCCGGTGGATCAGACGCACAAGCTGCTGGTCTTCGTATTCGATACGCCGGATATGACGACGGGACAGGTGCTGCCTATCAAATTCGAAACGTTGGCGGAGAACGGCGGAACGCTGTCGATGGGGTTCACGGTCACACCCGTCTACGTGGCTGCAGTTTACGACAAGCCAGGAGGGTACGAGCTTACCGGCCCACCCGCTTCCGGATGCCCCCTGACCGTGTACGCGAAGGATGGCCAAGCCCCGGCGCCGATCACAATCGAACCGGGCAAGACGACCGAGATCAGCATGCAGTTTGACGATACGATTCGCATGCCGTAGGTCATACCCGCGGATAACGC
>Ga0105092_10000038_pt1 | contig 60044 bp, 45 predicted proteins | sample PPLLak2March2015_FD_87021 | JGI IMG/M metagenome (GOLD analysis project Ga0105092, IMG submission 87021) | Freshwater sediment microbial communities from Prairie Pothole Lake near Jamestown, North Dakota, USA - PPLs Lake P7 Core (1) Depth... | ecosystem: Environmental > Aquatic > Freshwater >... | reverse complement strand
TTAAGTTTGTTAAGTTTGTTAAGTTTGTTAAGTTTGTTAAGTTTGTTAAGTTTGTTAAGTTTGTTAAGTTTGTTAAGTTTGTTAAGTTTGTTAAGTTTGTTAAGTTTGTTAAAAGCAACCCAACCACTCTTTTCCCGCCTGCTAAGGGCAGTCCCAACTGCAACGGGCAAGCAGGCAAATGGTCCCACGGGGATCTAAAGAAAACTTGAAAAAGAGAGGTTCAGGTAACAAACTTAAAGAACTTAACAAACTCTAAGAACTTAACAAACTCTAAGAACTTAACAAACTCTAAGAACCTTCCAAACTCTCTGAACTCTCCAAACTCTCCGAACTCTAAAGTTTTTCCTTCAAAAAGCTTACTGCTTTATCAATTACTTTTTCAAAAGCCGGGGTTGTTCCTTTGAAAGGATGCTCTGTCCCAAATGTATGCCCTGTGTTTGGTACAATATATAGCTCAGTAATTTCCTTATTTGAATTTTCGAAAAGTTTTTCCGCTTCTTCGCTTCTTACAGAAAGGTCTTCTTTTCCATGAATTATTAAAGCGGGTTTTTTTAAATTTTTCATAGCTTTTATTATATCCAGCCTGTCACGATTGTCTTCTATATCTTCGAGCAATGATACATTCATCCGCATCATCTGGTTAGTTCTTGAATTCAGCACTTCAAAATAACCGGCTTCCTTCCATTTCTTTTTATGCTCCTCCGAATACCTGTCGAAACCTGAGACTGAAGCCAAAGTTACAATGCATTTAATCCTGTTATCTTCGCTTCCTTTAATAATAGTAGTCCCACCTCCGCGTGAGTGGCCAATAAGTGCAAATCTTTGGTTATCTATATTATACGCATCAGCATTGTTATAAAAATAGTCAATCACATTATGCAGGTCATTAAGCTCTTTAGAAAAAGTGTTACCGGCAAAAAGGTCAAGCCTTGTGAAATCCATGGATGATTCATTCGATACACCGTTATGAGTAAAATTAAAGCTTGCAGCAGCAAATCCATTATCCGCAAATTTTTGCATCATATAAGGGAAACCTCCCCAATCTTTAAATCCTTTAAAACCATGGGAAAATATTACTAACGGGTAAAATGCATTTTTTTCTGACGATTCTCCTGTTTTTAATGCATTATTTGACATTTCGGGTAAAAATAAGTCGCAGTTAATTTCAGTAACATTTGAGGTAATATTTATCTTTTTTAACATTTCTTTCATTTATTTATTGATTCAGGCACAAAATAAATAAAAATAATAAGAAGTAATATTGAAAACAGGAAATGCCCATCTGTATAAAATATTGTAAAATAGTTCCATTTGGTACTTGACATAATAAATAAAAGTATTTAACTTGATAAACTTTAAAAGAACAATTTAACAAAATAACATATTTGTGAAAAAAGATACACTTTCTTCAATGGGTGCTTGTACTCTGTCTGTAAGGGCTTTTTCAATGGGATTTTATAACCGGAAAAGCAATGACGGCAATACAAGTTATATTCCACAGGGAATGTATCATCAGCAAGGAACGTCTAAAAAAACCTTGCAGGCAAATGAATTAGTTTGTTCACCGGGAGTAAATGTTACATCTTCAGTTAAAGAAACAAAAACTTTTACCGGTTTATTATACCCGGTTCAAAAAGCTCAGTCTTTATATGAACAATCACCGGCAACTGCATACTTATCTTCAGAATGGTCGCTTGCTTATTCAAATACGATAAATAATAATAAAACAGATATAAGAGGCTTTGGACCCGTAACCGGTTCTTTTAAACATGATTTATGCTTTGATTCATCATACAGCGCCGGAGATGTTAGTGTTCCGGCAGCAGATTCATTTATATCACCCGGTTTATTAAGTTTAATACCGGTATATAAAAAAATACGGGGATGTTTATTATCATCAAATCCGTAAATAATTAGAGTTTTTAAAGTCATTAAAGCTATATAAAGTTCTTTTACAAAAAATATTTTAAATTTTCAGGCTTTTATGGGAACTTTTTAGAAACGCATGTTTTTTTGTGACTTATTTTTGGGTTGTATGAATTCCATACATAGTTTATGTTATAAGTGTAAAAATAATCGATACCCGTTATTTGATAAGAAGAATCATTTTAACCATGTTGGTTTTAACATTATCGTTGTGTCGTTAAATTTTATTAAAAATATTCTCCTTGTTTAAATAACTACTAAAGATTATTTGCTATAATCACTGCCATATATCAGATATACAAGTTATGGCTGTATTTTTTAATAAACCCGAACTACTAACTAATTTAAAAAAAAAGATGAGAAAAGATCACTTTACAAAATTGCTCGTTTTGGCAATTGCGATTGTATCACTATCAGCAAGCAGTGTGTTTGCTCAGGCTACAGCCGTTTCGCAGAACTCCATTCAACATAACGAAGGTATGATTGGTGCACAATGCGTAGGCGGTTTAGTTTATGATGACAATACTTGGGAAAACGGTTATGGATGGAATCCCGGTTACGGTATTGGTAAATGGGCTTTGAAAATGACCCCGGCTACTTACCCATTCACAATCAATCAGGTTTGCTTATCTCTTACAAGAACAGCAGCAGGCTCTGCAAACTGGACCTTTGACATCGTATTCTATGATGCAACAGGTACAGGCGGCGGACCGGGAACATTAGTTCATACTATTGCTAACCAGGTTGCAACAGGTGTTCCTATTTGGCCGACAGTTTCATGGTTTGATTTCACAGGTCTGTCAGGTATTCCTCCACTTAGCTCAGGACAGAGCTATTATGTAGGTCTCAGCTATGACCCTGCAACCATGCCGTCACATTACATTGGTGCAGACGAAAGTGCAACAACAACAATGAGACCCGGCTACGGATACATTCAGTCAGCATGGGCAGGTATTCAGACATATTTCCCGTCATACAAATGCATTGGTGTAAGAGCTGACGGAACCGGACAGACATTTGCTCATAACATAGCAGTAGGTCCATTCCTTAGCTTACCGGGATTATTCAATTCTGGAGTACAGAAGGTAATTAAAGCTAAAGTACAGAACCAGGGAACATCAAATGAATCAGCTATCCCGATGAAATTCTTCGTAAATGGCACACAGGTTAATACCTCAACCATTGCTACCTTGAATGCCGGCGCAGTAGATTCAGTTGCATATAACTGGACACCTGCAGATACAGGAAACTATGTTCTTAAGATAGTATCTGCATTAGCAACAGATGAATTCAGAGGCAATGATACAGTAACAACAACAGTACATGTGTATCCTGTGGGATACTTCTCAACATGCTGGGGAACAGGTTCAACTGCAGTAGGATATCCTTTCTATACATTCTATATGGATGCAAGAACCGATATGCTTTATACCGCAGCTGAAATTGGCTTAGGTGCTCCGGCTACAATTCAAAAAATCGGATTCACAGTATTAAGTGCAGCTCCTCAGGTAATGAACGGATTCAAATTAAGAATGCAGAATACAACATTAACAACATTAACATCATTTACATCATCCGGATGGACAGATGTATATACCGGAACCTATTCAATTACAACCCCGGGATTAATGTACATTACTCTGCAGAACAATTTCGCTTATACAGGCGGAAATCTTTTAGTTGAGATTTGTTTCAATAACTCAAGTTATACATCAAATTCAACAGTAGCAAGTACTGCTAATGCTGGAAGAGTATATTATAACTATCAGGATATATCAGCAGGAGACGGTTGCGTCCAGATAACATCAGGTACAACTCCTCCGGCTACACTTCCTAATGTTTGTTTCCAGGGAACAGTACCGACCGGTATTCAGAATCCAAGTGGAATTCCGGCAGAGTTCTCATTATCACAGAACTATCCTAACCCGTTCAACCCATCAACAGTAATTAACTTCGCATTGCCAAAAACATCGAATGTTAAATTAACTGTTTTTGACGCTCTGGGCAGAGTAGTTACAACATTAGTAAATGAAACCAGAAAAGCTGGCAACCATAGTGTAGAATTCAACGCTTCAAATCTTGCAAGCGGACTCTATATCTACAAAATAGAAGCCGGTGATTTCACTGCTACAAAGAAAATGTTACTTGTAAAATAATTTGCTGAAAAGCAATTTTATACAAAAGCCCGGCATCCGCCGGGCTTTTTTTATTTGATAATTTGCACTTTTTTTATTTGTTTTATTATTTAACTTGTAATATTATGAGGCAAATTTTTATTGCAATATTACTGCTCCTATCAGTATCTGCATATGCTCAGCAAAGTGTATTATTTATTGAGAAACACAAAGCAAATAATGAACATTGGCTGTTTAACTCATATTCAGATTCAACAAACGGAACATGGAACTATGTATCTCCTGTTCCTCAACCATTATGCGGTGTTGTTTCTTGTTATATACCTTCAATTAACAAGATATTAATTTGCGGCGGGCTTAACTCTTCTTTGGCTCCTCAAAGAACATGTTTTTTTTATGACCCTGTTAATAATTCTTATTCTGCAGCAGATTCATTACCGGTCGGAAGGGCTTTCGGTAAACTTGTTACAGTTAGAGATTCAATTTATTTGGTCGGCTCTATTAATTCAAATTTTAATATTCCGGACGGTGCACTGTTTATGTATTTATTAGACAGCAATAAATGGGTACAAAAGGCAAGTACTCCTGCTCCGTTTATACAGGAAATGGCGGTTTGCGTATGGAGTGACAGCTTAATAGTTACTATCGGCGGTTCAACCGGCGGCTTTTCCGGTGCTACAAATACTGTCAGGATTTTTGATCCCTTTTATAATTCATGGAGAACTTTAACAACTACATTCAGTACACCTGTTGTTACAGCACAAGCAGAGATTCTGGATAGTAACCTAGTTGTTGTAGGGGGTTTTGGGTATTTAGGCTTGAATAAGGTCTATCATACTATATTTAATCCTGCTCTTGATACAGCATTGGAATTGGATTGGAAAGACCTTGGAGTTACACCGTTTGGTACTTCTGTTTACAGGGTGGCAGGCGGAAAATGGGCAAACTACATGCTGTTCGGTCCTGCTATTCATGATACTTTGGCTGTTCCTCAAATTTGGGGATTAAATATTGTTGATACTACTTTTACCTGGAGAAGATTTTTACCTGATATGCAGGATTCAATTTCCAATATCACATCAATATCTGTTATTTCAACTGCTGATTCAGTCCATTTTTATTTATTTGGCGGTATCTTTAACAATCTTGCATTTACAGATATATCTTCGAAATATACTTTTTTCAATCCTTATATAGGTATTACGGGTAAAGGTGAAAATGTTCCACAAGGTTACAAGCTGTATCAAAATTATCCTAATCCTTTTAATCCTTCAACAGTTATTAATTATTCTTTGCCAAAAGCAGGCGTAATTAAATTAGTTGTTACAGATGTATTGGGAAGAGAGATATCAATATTAGTAAATGAATATAAGCAGGCAGGAACCCATTCTGTTATGTTTAGAAAAAACTCATTAGCGAGCGGTATTTATTTCTATACATTAATTTCCGGTGACTTTAAGGAATCAAAGAAAATGTTATTATTGAAATAGTGACATATGTCACTATTGTAAATAGTAAACACCCGTATCATATAATACAAAAGCCGTTTTAAAAAACGGCTTTTGTGTTTCAAACTGCCTGTTTCCAACTCTAAGAATTTAAATAATTCCATGCAAGGTAAGCCATGAATCCTGCACCTGTTGATAATGCAGATTCATCAAGATTTATTGTCGGGGTATGAATATCAGTAGTATTCCCGACACCAATTCTATAAAATGTACCGGGTACTTTTTTCAGGTAAAAAGCAAAATCCTCGGCACCCATTAATCTTTCAGCTTCAAAAACATTCCTGCTTCCTATAAACTCTTTTGCTGTTTCAGTTGCAAAATCCGTTAACTGCTCATCATTGATTAATTCAGGATAACCGGGTGATATTTCGAATTTATATTTTGCACCGGAAGCTGATGTAATACCTTTTATTGTTCTGTCTATCTGCTTTAACGTTTTCTTGCGGAGTTTTTCGTTTAACGTTCTTATTGTACCCGAAAGCTTAACTTCAGCAGGAATAATGTTGGTTGCACTCCCGCCTTCGATTTTTCCTATTGTTATTACTACCGGGTCATAGGGGCTGGTATTCCTTGATACGATTGTTTGCAAAGCAAGAATTACCTGTGAAGCAGCAACAATAGGGTCTATTGTCAGGTGCGGTTTTGCACCGTGTCCTGTTTTGCCGTAAATGGTAATGTATAGCTCATCCTGCGAAGCCATCATAACACCCGGGTAAAAGCCAAGGGTTCCTGCCGGTTTATCTACAATTACATGCTGTCCGAAAATTGCATTAACCCGGGGATTATTCAGAACACCTTCTTTTACAAGTATTGAAGCTCCGCCGGGATTCTTTTCCTCTGCCGGTTGAAAAATAAATTTTACATTGCCATTTAGCTCATCTTTTAATTCAGATAGAATCAGTGCAGCTCCATACAGCATAGCAGTATGGGCATCATGGCCGCAGGCATGCATTACACCGGGATTTTTAGAGGCAAACGGCAGACCCGTGTTTTCATGAATTGGAAGAGCATCAAGGTCTGCTCTTAATCCTACACACTTTGTACTTTTATCATTTAACAAAGCAACAACACCGGTTTCAGTAATTTTATCTACCCTGTTTAATTTTAGCTTAGATAGTTTATTGTAAACCAGCTTTGAAGTTTCATATTCTTTGAAAGCTACTTCCGGATTTTGATGTATTGTTCTTCTTAGTTCAATAATATTACCGGAATATTTACGTGCTAAATCTTTTATTTTTTTATTTATATCCATATAATAACTAATAGTCTATCCGGAATATTCCCCAGAAAATATTATCAGAAAGGGTTCTGTTTTGCTCTGTATAATCATAAGACCTGTTCTGATATCTTACAGTTAAAAAGTATTGTAAGATCGGCTGCCATGTAAGCTCAGCAGTTATGATATTTCTGTTCAAGCGTATTCCTCTGAGAAATTCGTTTTTTACTACCACATCATTTTCACCGCGGAGAATAGATGAACCAACGTTAATAAAATTACCTGTACTGTCAAAATAATTCAGTCCTGTTCTTTGAAGCTGGTACATAAGATTAACATTCAACCTGCTGCCTAAATTATATGATAAATTGAAAGCATGTTCATCGGAATTCGGATTTAAAGCATGACCTAAAGGCAGATTCCAATGAGTATATGAATTTTTATTTAGTCTGTGTGTGTATACAAACGGTTCAATATGAGTAAACTCATAAATCAAGTTAAGATTTTTCAGCATGAAAGCATCCTGCCAGCTTAATCCGCCCTGGAACGCAAACTTATTGGTATTTGATGCTGCATTTGATTTTCCCAGTGTTTCAAAATCTAAATCATCTATTAATAAGCTGCCTTGCAGAGATAATTTTTTCACGGGAAAGAATTGTGCATCTATTCCGATTAATGCATTATTGGCATCTTTGCCGGGAAGCTCGGCGTTCAAATCGGCAGAGGTTAAAAATGCAAATGGATTTAAGAAAGCAAAATTTATTGGTGTGTTACTGTATAACAGCATTTCACTGAATCCAAGCTTCATGAAACCGGAAAACATCGGCCCGATTTCTACCCGGTGGAAAACAAGGTATTTGGATGACAACTGTACACCTGCTGTATCGCTGCCAACAATACTTGAATGAAAAAAAGAGTATCTAATCTTTTTATAATGCAGGTCTAACTTTAAAAAATCAAACGGTGCAACATTTTTATTTGATAAAAATAAGTTATCTAAATAACCGGGTCCCATATTTAAAGCTTCTCTTCCGATTGTTAATCCGAGCCAATCGGCCGAAGTAGCGTAACGCAAATAACCTTCGAAATTATCGTATGTCTTACTGCCTTCACTTATAAATTTTCTTGTTGAAGCAAGCTGGGGGTCAAATGAAGCCGCAAATAATGCATCTTTATCAGTTCCGCCTAACCTAACACCATTTGATAATCTAAAGTAATATCCGACTGAATTAAACAATGTACCTCTTAATCTTGTACCAAGCTGTCCGAGCAGAACATGCGGTTTTCCCAATGAATCACCGTCTGCCCCGTTATATCTTAGCTCTCCTATACCATCCCAGAAAAAAGCAGATGAAGAATCTGCCATTGCATAAAGATATTTCTGCTTTTTATTGGTGAATATGTTTGAGATTTTAAAATCAGAAAATAAAGAAACGGATTTTTTAAGTGTGCGGTTAATGTCATATTCAAATTCTATATTGAAATCATCCAGCAGTTTTTTATCGGTTGAAGATATATTCGTTCTTTTGTTTTCTATTTCTTTTAAGAACCCTGCAATCTCACGCCTTGAAATTGGTATCATGGAAGGTGAATAATTATTTATCACCTTATTGATATACATTCTCTCAAGGAAATCATATATCCTGTTTGAGGGCGGAACAAGCTCAACTTGTGAATAAATTTTTGAACCGGAAAGAAAAAGAATAGATATAATAAAAAAAACGAAAAAGCAGTATTTCTTTTTGCTCATAATTTTTAATTTATTTTTTTCGAAAGATTATACAGCAGATTTAATCTAAATCCTTTAATCTTTCCCGCATTTCTAATATAATATAATGAAAGATAATGGAATGAATGCTTTCCGAGGTACACATATCATTAAGTATAACATTTACCGAGTGGTGAGCAATCTTCTTTAATTTTCCGCCGTCAAAGCCGGTAATACCGATAGTAGTCAAACCTTCATTGTTAGCCCACTCTATCGCTTTAATAATATTAGGGCTGTTTCCGGAGCCGCTGATAGCAATCACCATATCACCCGGAGCCGCAAAGGTTCTCAGCTGCTGCTCAAATATACTGTCATAGCCTTCGTCATTACCCTGTGCGGTAATAAAAGGAAGATTATCAGTTAAGCTTAATGCTTTAATTCTCTTCGGCTGGTCATGTTTAAGGCGTGTACCTTTAGCCAGGTCCTGTGCAAAATGTGAAGCATTTGCCGCGCTCCCGCCGTTGCCTATAACAAATACAAATTTGTTTTTTACGTATGCTTCAACCAGAAGGTCTGTTAATATTTCAACTTCCTTAATATCAATAGAATCCATAACTTTAGTTATGGTATTTTTGTAACTGTTAAAATTCATGTTTTCCTGTCTTAAAGGTATGAAACATACAATAAATTAAGTTTTTACTCAATGATAAATTAAAAATTATTTTGATGCGGCTTTTCTGACAACATTCAGGTTTTTCATGGTTTTTTGAGAATATTCAAGAATATCATCAATATCAGTCTGAGATTTGAGGTAATTCACATATTCCTTAACACTGTCATAAGCATCTCTTTTGGGAGCCCAGCCCAAAGTTTTTATTTTCGATATATCCGAACATGCATTTCTGGTATCGCCAAACCTGTATTCGCCGTTTATTAGCGGTTTTATATCTTCTTTTCCGAATTCTTTTGCTACTATGTTTGCAAATTCTTTTACCGAATAATCTTTTCCGCCGCCGACACAAAACGCCTGGTAGTCAGCCCTGTCATCCTGCATCATTAGAATATTTGCATCAACCACATCATGAACATTCACAAAGTCTCTCATCATATTCCCGTCTTCATATATAACAGGCGGCTTATCGAAGAAGTAGCTTAAGGAAAAAATCCTGCATGCACCGCTGTACATATTATAAAATGACTGCCGTGAACCCTGTACAATTGAATAACGCAGTGCAACGCTGGGTATATTATATCTTTCACCGAAATTTAATGCCATTAACTCCTGTGAATATTTAGACATGGCATATTGATTTGGCGGAGAAGCGTATGTTTCAGGTGTCCATTGCCACTGTAAAGGTTTCCCATTTTCATCAAGAAAATCCCATATCCCTTTTTCAAGCTGTTCGTTTGACCTTCTTTTGGGGTAGTAATACTTTCCGTCAGCAGATTTGTAAATTCCTTCTCCGTTAACAAATTGTGAAGAAGCAACTATTATTTTTTTTATCTTTAAATTTTCTGCAACTGCAATTTCATATATTAAAGCTGTTCCAACGGAATTAACATGAAAGAAGGTTGAAAAATCAGGAAGGTAATCCTGGTATGCTGCAAGATGAAAAACATAATCAACACCTTTTAATGCTTTTCTGACAGTTTCTTTATCTCTAATATCACCTAAAATAAACTCAGCTTCATCAGGAATATAATCAGGTTTGCCTTTAAGATGAACAGGTTTTTGGAGATTATCCAGAATCCTTACGCCATAGCCCATGGATAGTAACCTATCAACCGTATGAGAGCCTATGAATCCTGCACCGCCTGTAACAAGTACTAATTCCATAAATTATTTAATGTCGTATCTGCTTTGGTTAAAAATTATCTTACTTCCGAATTTTTCCAAAAGGAACGGCAGTTCCCTGTATTCACGCATAGCATGTCTTAACCTGTCCTGGTTATTTCTTTCACAATAAACCAGCAAAAATCCTCCGCCTCCGGCTCCTGATATCTTAGCTCCTAAAGCACCGTTTTCCATTGCAATATCATGCATTCTTTCAATATCCTCGTTTGTCACATTATTTGCAAGTTTTTTCTTCCATTCCCAGTTCATCCTGAGATTTTCACCTACTTTATCGATATCCATTTTATTCAAGGATTCTAATGTGCAGTATGCTAATTCTTTAATCTTATGATGGAATTCAAGAGTATTTTTTATATTTTTTCTCTGCTCTTCAAGTATTGAGCCGGCCTTGCGTGTTGTGTTTGTAAAAAATAACAGCAGGTTTGAACCCAGTTTCCTTTTGTGTTCATTATCGAGCATGATATCATTTACTTCAACTATTTCGTTTTTGCAAAATTTAAAGCTTTTCAATCCGCCGTATGCGGCTATGTATTGGTCCTGTTTACCGATAGGTCTTTCAAGTATATCAATTTCAATTTTGCATGCTTCCTCGGCAAGCTGTTTTGCTGTAATCTGAACACCCTGGAATTGATAAAATGCATTAAGTAACCCGACGGATAAGCTGCTTGAAGAACCAAGCCCTGAACCTTCTGAAGGAATATCTGCGAGCATCAGGATTTCAAATCCTTTTTTTAAACCTGTTAACTTAGCGGCTTCTCTCACCAAATCATGCTGAATGTCATCTATATTGCTTACAATTTCTTTTGTTGAGTAATCAACATAAATAAAATCGTCGAATCTTTCTTTAACAATTACATAAAGATATTTATCTATTGCAGTACTGACAACAAAGCCGTCATGCTGCGAATAATAATTTTGCAAATCAGTGCCGCCGCCAGCCAGACTAATTCGTAATGGCGTTTCGGAAATTATCATCTAAGTAGTTCTTTTTATAATTCTACGACGTATTCTGAAGATAACTCTTTTATCAGCTTATATTTGTTCCCGGCATTATCTTCAGCAATACCATCTTTAAAAATTAATTTTTCGCCGGTTTTTGATATCCAATAAAAAAACTTTGCGGGATTCCCGATTACAAGCGCAAAATCAGGAACATCTTTTGTAACAACAGCTCCTGCCCCAACCATGGAATACTTCCCTAAAGTTATTCCGCAAATTATTGTTGCATTAGCTCCTATGCTTGCTCCTTTTTTCAGCAGAGTTTTTATATTTTCACCATGATATACCTTACTCCTGGGAAAAAGGTCATTTGTAAGAACACAATTTGGTCCCAGGAATACATCATCTTCTATTGTTACTCCATCCCAGATCGAGATGCCGTTTTTTACCGTTACTCTGTTGCCTATTGTAACTCCGCTTTCAACAAAAGCGTAATCACATAAATTACAATCTTCTCCAATAATAACATTTTTTAGAATATGAGCAAAAGCCCAAATTCTGGTATTTTTGCCGATTGTGTCACTTTCACAAAGGGCTGTTGGGTGTACAAAATAATTTTTTTCAGACATTTATAATATAATTTACCGGTTTAAACTTTGCTTGAACATTCTAACAACTTTACTACTTCAAGCCCTATTAACCCGTCATTTACCGGTTTTGTATCATTAACTATTGAATTAATAAACTCCCCGCACTCCATTCTCAGAGGTTCGTGCTGCTCCAAAGGAACAATGTGGATTTCGCCGGCCTGGTAGCCGAGCTTAACTGTATCTGATGCTTTACTATTGATTCTATTATCTATTCCTTTTCCGTACAGCTTAACTTTTCCATCCAATGCCAGCATTTCATCATATACAATTGTGCCTTCTGTTCCAAAAATCTGCATAAGTCTTGTCTTATTTGAAGACAGCCAGCTTAAATGAATATGTGAAGTTATACCGCTTTCAAACTTCAAATCAATGTGCGCATCATTTACTAAAGGAATTGAAGTACCCTTAACCTTTGAAGGATTAAATGGAAATGAGTTCCTTAAACAATTTACATCAACAGGAATTTCTTCAAGAAGATAAAGAATGATGGAAAAATCATGTGGACCCAGGTCCCAGATTACATCTACCTCAGTTTCCGGGGGTCCAAGGTTTATTCTAGTGGATGTTATATGCATCACCTTACCGATTGATTCGGATTGCAGAAGTTCCTTAATTTTTCTGACAGCCGGCGCAAATTGAAATACATGACCCACTGCCAGTTTTCTGTTTAGCTTTTTTGCTGTTTCAACCAAAGTAACAGCATCTTCCGAGCTGTTAGTCATAGGCTTTTCAACAAAAACATGTTTGCCTGCTTTAAGTGCTTCTTCGGCAATACATTTATGTGTAGTTACAGGCGTTGCAATACATACTGCATCAATAGATTTATCTTCAATTATTTTTTTATAATCGCCGGTTATTTCTATAAAAGGAAAATCTTTTTTTATAAATTCTAATCTGCCGGGTTTTAAATCACTTGCTGTTTTTACTATACAATTGGGTAGGCTTGAAAAATTTCTTATCAGATTTGGTCCCCAATATCCGCATCCGATTACTCCTAATTTAATTTTAGCGTCAATATCCAAAATTTTTTAAATTCCTCCTTTACCGAATAACATTACCGGTACCGTTTTAAACAATATTTTTAAATCCAACCATAATGATTGATTATCTGCATAATATAAATCAAGTAATACGGAATCGTTAAAAGTAACATCTTTTCTGTTTCGAGCAATTATCTGTGCAAGCCCTGTCATACCCGGAATTACTTTATATTTAAGCTTATGCCACTCTTTGAAAATTTCATATTCATATGGCAAACATGGTCTTGGACCTACCAGGCTCATATCGCCTTTCAGAACATTTAATAATTGAGGTAGCTCATCAATGCTAAACTTCCTTAAAATTTTACCTATTGGTGTAATCCTCATATCATTTATTAATTTCTGGTTTGCATGATTCTCAATTATCAGCTTTTTTAAGTGCTCTTTATGAATTGACGGGTCATTATCCTGGTACATAGTTCTGAATTTATACCAATGAAATGATTTGCCGTTTTTCCCAATAACACTTGTTTTATAAAATACAGGTCCCCTTGAACTAAACTTTATTATAGCGGCTATAATTAAGGCAATCGGGGAAACAAGTAAAATTAATAATGAAGATACATTTATATCAAATATCCGCTTGAATTTCTCTGAATAAAGAGGAGATGCCTTTGATGAAATGGATATAACTTTCAGGTCATGAAACTCATTAACATCAAGCTTTGTATTAATAATTTCAAAATGATTTGAAACAAGATTTATCTGGCAGTTCGTCAATTTACATCGCTGTATGAGGTTCATCAGGGCAACATTGTCAATCTTTTGAATTGTAATATAGATTTCATCAATCTCCAAATCTTCGGCATACTTGGCAATCTCGGTAGTGTTTCCCATAACTTTAACACCGTTAATGCTGGTGCCTTTTTTGGCAGTATCATCGTCTAAATAGCCAACCAGGTTAATATGATAATGCTGCTTCATTTTAAGTGAATCAGAGAAAAATTTCCCTAATCCGCCTGCACCAATAGCAAGAGCTCTGCGGCTTAAAAATTTATTTAAATTTCCGCCCAGTGCTAACGATGAAAATGTGCTGCGCAGAACCGTCCTGAATATTAGTATCCTTGTTATGAAAAGAAAAATAAGGGAAAATAAGAAAAATGAAATAACCTGGCTTCTTGAATCATGTAATGCTTCCTGTGTTTTTACAAGGAAGATTATTATAATCATTATTATGCTGTCAACTAAAAGACCTTTTAGTATCAGCAGTGTTTGCTCTCCTCCTTTGAGGAAAAACTTGTGCTTATAAAGCTGGTAGTACCTGAAGATAGGAATAATTAATAATGACCCGACCAGGAAAATTACAATTTTTTCAACAAATATGTAATTGGAAATATATATATAGAAGTACTGGTTTGACGTAACATATAGAGACAGTACTGCTGCAATTAATGTACACATCAGGTCATTAATTGCAAGCAGTAATTTTTTAGCACCGTATTTTCTTATGAAAGATAGTATCATTTTGCTTAATCAAAGAAGCTTTTTATTGATTCACAAACATAGTTTATTTGTTCATCCGATATTTCGGGAAACATGGGAATCGATAAAATTTCTTTACAGCACTTCTCTGCAACGGGGAAATCACCTTCTTTGTGTTTCAAATACGAGTAAGCTTTTTGCATGTGCAAAGGAACCGGATAGTGTAGTGCATTCTGAACTCCTTTGGAATTCAAATACTTACCGAGTTTGTCCCTGTCTTTTGCTCTAATTACATAAAGATGATAAACAGCTTTAACATATTCAGGACAATAGGGTGCAATTATTTCGTTTTTCAGCAGGTTTGCTAATTGCTCGTTATATTTTGCGGCTGCTTGTCTCCGTTTTTCAGTCCAGCTCTCAATGTATCTTAATTTAACGTTTAGAACAGCTGCCTGAATTTCTTCCATTCTGTAATTATGCCCTTCAGAATCGTGCATATATTTTTCGACGGAACCATGCTGTCTAAACCTTAACATTGAATTAAATAGTTCTTCATTATTTGTTAATACTGCTCCGGCTTCGCCGTAAGCACCCAGGTTTTTGCCCGGGTAAAAGCTGTATGTGCCGATATCGCCGATAGTTCCTGTTTTATTTCCTTTGTATTCAGATAAATGTGCCTGTGAGCAATCTTCTATTACATATAATTTGTATTTTTTTGCGATCTCGATTATTTTATCCATTTCCGCAGGCTGCCCGTACAGGTGGACCGGTATAATGGCTTTGGTTTTATTTGTAATCTTTTCTTCTATCTTATTTACATCGATGTTAAAGGTTCTTTCATCATGGTCTACAAAAACAGGTTTTCCATTACATAGAGAGATAGATTCTGAAGTGGCTATAAATGTATTTACGGGTACAATAACTTCATCACCTGATTTAATTCCTATTGTCAGTAAGGCAGTGTGCAGTGCGTCAGTTCCGGAGCTTAACGCTACACAATATTTTGCGTTTTCTAATTTCGAAAAGTCTTCTTCAAATTTTTTTACTTTTTTTCCACAGACATAAGCAGTATTATCCAGCACTTCGTTAATACCTTGTAGAATTTCTTCTTTTATCTGCAGATACTGTGTCTTTAAATCCACAAATGGGACGTTCATATATAAATTATTTTTTGATTGTTTATTTATTATTATTGAATTATAAATTTAATGATATAAAAGCTCTAATAAAACTCAATTCGTTGAAAATATAGCTATTTTGCAATTAATTTTTCTTTTCTTTTCCTCTTTTTTGTAATAACAAGTGATACAAGAACTGAAAGAAACAGCACAAAAAGGATTACAATAAGTGAAACAAATACGGGAATTTTTAAGCCCGGGTCAATCATCGGCAGAAGCATTTTTACACCTACGTATGCTAAGATCAAACCAACTCCCTTTTTTACAAAAGCAAACTTTTCTGCTGTAGCCGACAACACAAAGTATAAAGACCTAAGCCCTAATACTGCTAATATATTTGATGAAAAGACAATAAATGGGTCTGTGGTAATGGCAAATATAGCCGGGATTGAATCAATTGCGAAAACCAGGTCGGTTGATTCTATCACAATAAGGCAAACCAATAAGGGAGTACCGTAAAGAACATTATCCTTTCTGATAAAAAAATGATTTTCATGGGTCTCATGTGTCACTTTCATGAATTTCTTAAACAATTTTAGCACTTTGTTCTTTTCAGGATGTACTTCTTCATCGCCTCCAAAAGCCATTTTGTAACCTGAATAAATCAATATGGCTCCAAAAACATATAATACCACATGGAAATTATTCACTAAAGTGATACCAAGAAGAATAAAAATTCCTCTTAATACAATAACACCAATAATACCCCAGTTTAATACTATTCTTTGATGTTTTAAAGGAATTTTGAAGTATTTGAACAGCAGCAGGAAAACGAAAAGATTGTCAACGCTTAGGGATTCTTCAATAACATAACCTGTGAAAAATTCTATTGCCTTTTGCTCACCTAAATAGAAATATACTCCAAGATTAAAAAGAAGAGCAGTAGAAATCCAAAAAATTGTCCAATATAGGGCTTTTTTTACAGGCACTGAAAATAATAAATTTGTAAATATTTATAATGCAATATACGTATAATTGACATTCGAAAAAGTTCATTATTTTACACCGTTTGGTGTATATATATCTAAATAGTTTCAGACATAAGAGAATTTTTCGTTGTTATTGAAAAGTTAATTAATTAACTTGAAGGACAAAATTTAGTAAAAATATGGGATTTTTCGATAAATTAAAGCAGGGTTTACAGAAAACACACGATAATATTTTCAATAAGGTCAATAAGCTTGTATATGCTAAAAGTGAAGTTGATGATGATTTTCTGGAACAGCTGGAAGAAATATTACTTGGTTCTGATGTCGGGGTGCAGACTACAGAAATTTTGATAGAAAACCTCAAAAAAAGGGTAAAAACAGATAAATACGAATACAGCAACGAACTGAATACATTGCTCAAAGATGAGCTGAAAAAGGTGTTTTCAGAGGGTAATGGTCAAAAAACGCAGGTGTTTAAGATTACCAAAAAGCCGCATGTGGTTATGATTGTCGGTGTTAATGGTGTTGGTAAAACCACTTCAATCGGTAAGCTAGCACATAATTATAAAAATGAAGGTTACTCGGTAATGATAGCTGCAGCCGATACATTCCGTGCTGCGGCTAATGAGCAGCTTGAAACATGGGCACAAAGGTCAGGTGCTGAGATTATTCAGTTGCAGCAGGGAAGTGACCCGAGCGCTGTCGTTTATAATGCCATTAACTCTGCTGTTGCCAATAATCATGATGTCGTAATTATTGATACGGCAGGACGGCTTCATACAAAAGTAAACCTAATGGAAGAGCTCAAAAAGATTAAGCGTGTAGTGCAGAAGATACTTCCCGAAGCACCGCATGAGACTTTGCTTGTTATTGATGCTACAACAGGGCAGAACGGATTGAACCAGGCAAAAGAATTTTCGAAATACATCGGGTTGACAGGATTAATATTAACCAAGCTTGATGGCACTGCAAAGGGCGGTATAGTGTTCAGAATTAGTAATGAGTTAAAGATACCCGTTAAGTTCATTGGAGTTGGCGAACAGATAAATGACCTTCAGGTATTTGATAAAGAAAGTTTTGTTAAAGCATTATTGGAAGATTAATGGCATCATCTATAAAAATATTACCGCAGTATATTGCAAACAGGATTGCCGCCGGCGAGGTTGTCGGCAGGCCTGAAGCTGTCGTTAAAGAATTGATTGAAAACGCAATCGATGCAAAGGCGGAAAATATATCTTTAAGAATAAAAGAAGCAGGGAAATCATTGATCCGGATTATTGATGATGGTACGGGAATGGATGAAGATGATGCTTTAATGTGTTTCCAGAGGCACTCAACAAGCAAGATATCTTCCGCAGATGACCTTGAAAATATTACAACACTCGGGTTCAGGGGAGAAGCACTTGCTTCCATCAGCGCTGTATCCCAGGTTGAGCTGAGGACAAGAACTGCCTCGGGTGAAATGGGCGTGATGATAAAAAATCACGGAAGCGAAATTATTGAATGCTCTCCCGTTTCGGATTCACAGGTTTCCAAAGGTACTTCCATTACTGTAAAAAATCTTTTTTTTAATACACCTGCAAGAAGAAATTTCCTGAAAACGAACCAGACCGAGTTTAAGCATATATATGATACTTTTATACGCCTTGCCATTGCTAATCCTACTGTCGCTTTTAATTTTGTAAATGAAGATGAAGAAATATTTGACCTGAAAAGTACTGACCTGAAGGACAGGATTATGCAGATATACGGTGAAGAATTCTCCAATACATTAATTGAAGTTAACCTGCAGAATGACCTGATATCTCTGAACGGGTTTACATCAAAGCCAAGCTTTACTAAGAAAATCAAGCAGGACCAGCTTTTGTTTTTGAATAAGAGATATGTTATCAGCAAATCCATTTCTTATGCTGTTCATCTTGCTTATGAAGACCTGATAGAAAAAGGCGATTACCCGACATTTTTCCTGTTTCTCAAGCTTGACCCGAGGAAATTCGATGTAAACGTTCATCCCTCAAAGCTTGAAGTAAAGTTTGAAGACGAGAGGTCTATTTTCGGATTTGTAAGAAAAGCAGTCTGGCAGGCACTTGATAAGAATGACCTAATAGTCGGAATAAACCTGGATGATGATAAAACATCACAAGTGAGCCAACCGGCAACCGAAGCAAAAATATTTTCATCTGCCGGCTTTACAAAACCTGCAAATCCCAATGTATCCATACCGTTTGAGAAAAAGGCGAATGTAAATATTCATGAAATATATCAGCGTGATAATTTTGTACAGCCGGGCTCAGGTGTTAAAGAGCTTCCGCTTGAGGTTCCCGAACCGCATACACAAACCTCAGCAAAAACATATAAACATGATATAGATGATTTCAGCGGAAAAAAATCCATATGGCAGTTCCAGAGAAAATACATCATGTACCAGCTTGAAAATACCCTGATGATAATAGACCAGCATGCCGCGCATGAACGGATACTTTATGAACAGGCAGTTGACAGGCTGAACTCAAATGCAAACTTATCACAGCAGCTTTTGATTCCGATTTATGTCGATTTAAATGCTGTGGATTTTGAAGTGGTAAAAAGCATTGAAACCGAGCTCCGGGCACTTGGATTTGATATTGAAGTATTATCAAAGAAAAAAGTTAAGATAAGAGGCATTCCATCAGATGTAAGGATTGGCGATGAAGCAAAAATCATCCAGGAAATTGTCGATGAATTTAAAGAGAATGATGTTAAGCTGAATCTTGAGAAAAGAGATAATCTTGCTAAATCATATGCCTGCAAACATGCAATCAGAACAGGAGATAGGCTGAATGCTGATGAAATGCTGAACTTAATTGATAAGCTTTTTTCAACCAAAATGCCGTATGTCTGTCCGCACGGAAGACCAACCATTGTAAAAGTATCGATGGATGAGCTTGATAAGAAATTTGCAAGAACAGGGTTTTAAGTTCTTTAAGTTTATTAAGTTCTTTAAGTTTATTAAGTTCTTTAAGTTTGTTAAGTTGAAGAATATTTGTAATACATGACAGGCAAGGGGTCACTGAAATAGATAAAAAAGATTTATGCTTTGTCAAATACTCAATGAACAACACCAAGCCGGTAATAACCCCGTACCCCTTGTCAACATTAATTAACCGGAAAGTTTTATTGAGGCAGGAACCCCAAGTTTTATTGCCACTCAGAAAGAATTACAATTGGTGTCAGACAAGTCGTAGATCCCTGCCTGAGCCAAAGCTTCTGCCAAGGCAGACAGGTTGGCAGGCAGGCCGAAGAAGCGTCGGCTGACATCGGGAGGGTTACTGATATAAGTACAGATGAATTTAGATTATAACATACATTACATTAACAACTCCAGACTTCGATTAACCGCTTACCCCTTGAAAACTATCCAACCTGGAAAATCTTCAATTCCATGTACAATTCATCATTGCCAATTGTTCAATTTTATGTAGGAAAATTCCTACAAATGGAAATTTTTCATTTTTATATTATTTTGTTTTCATATCTGCCCTGAAGCCAAGCACATAATAAATTAATTTCACGACCTGATAATTTCAATTTCGATATTGACAAAGAACGACAGTGAGTAACAAATTACAGCAATTCTCGCTACTATATAAAAATAATACTGAGATTGCCACTTGTCAAGTTTTTACTAAAAATAGTTTAGAGTGTGTGGAGTGCTTAGAGTGTATTGTGTCTTTAGAGTGTTTTTTAAGCAATTTTAACTCATGGATAAATAAAGAGGTAAGGATTCCCCTCTCGAGAGGGGAGGGAGCGAAGCGGAAGGGGTGTGTTTGGTAATGAACCGCATAATCCCTAAAGTATTACTTTAACTCTAGAATTTTAGCGACAATAAACCGTTTATTTTGTTTTATTTTTCCCAATAATCCGTGGGCAGGAGTAGTTTTTCAAAAACCTCGTTTCCTGCTTATAATCGCCAAATTTTGGGCCATTTTTGACACTTTGGTCACGAGTTATCTCTTTATACTGCAATAAGTTACAGCCATTTTCTGAAAACTCCTGCCCAAAACCTGCCCGGAAAGTGCCCATAAAGTGCCTGCTGGATGAACATAAAGTGCCCACTGGATGAACATAAAGTGCCCACTGGGTGACCACTGGATGACCGCGGGCTCTTACACACCCATTATAATCTCATTTGCCAGTCTTTAGGCTCTTTAGGAACAGCAGGCCCGGCTTGCTATGAATAGTCAGGCACTTTTTATACTGCCTGACTTGCTCCAGTGCAGAAAATAATCACGCAGTGATTACCCATATTAGAAATTGTATGCGAACATTTATTAAACTCCGTAGGAGTTGCCTATATTTAATTTATGAAATGGGTAACTTCTACGAAGTTACTCCGATCATTTTTGTTAATGCTAATATGGGCAATCACTATGTGATTTATATTTTTTAACACCCTTTCTCAGTAGTAATAGTGAAGGAAATTGAATTATTAGCTTAGCTTACTTCTTAATTTCATTGACAATACAATATGGAAATATAATTTCAAGTACAAGTTCCTTCCTACTGTTTCACAGCTCAGGCAAGTACAGCTTAAGATGGAGTGAACACCATTCTTTTCTATGAAATAAAAAGGTGACGCTGATCCGAAGGACTTAGAAGCATTACGGAATGCAGGTGATTTATGTCGGGCTAAAGCCCGGCTTAGCTTTTATTTTCCACGGGCTGAGGCTCGTGGTTACTTATATAAATCTTTATGAATGACTCTGACAGTACGGTATTTTGTTTATTAATCTCTTCCGCTATACAATTTCCATAAATTGCTTATCACATCATCCAGTGCCGGACCGAGAAGTGCGGGGTCATCTGTCTTTGACGGCATATTTTCAAATACCACATAAGGTACTTCAATCCCGTTAATATTTATATGAGTTGCAGAGCCCGATGATACTTCTTCCCAATCAACAAATTCATACAATCTTTTCAGCTTTGAGTCGGGTAAGCCGTGTTCAAGTATGCTGTCCGGTTTTTCAGGATTAAATCTTTTCCTGTTCTTTCTTAAAGATTCTTCATAAGGTACATTAACATAAAGAATAGCAGCATCCTTCAAAACTTCAGGTGAGAGATGTTTAAATGCTTCCTTATATCCGCCGTGTTCTGTGCCGCGTGAAAATTCGATTAAGCAGGTTTTTTCATCGTGATAATTTTTATTATCCCTTGTTCTCTTTTTGTACTCAAAGCAAATTCTTTCAATCAATAAATGCCACTGGTACTCAAACAGGAAATAACCATCGGGAGTAGAGTGCATTCTTGGCTTATTGAATTTTTTCTCAAGTATTTCATCTTCTTCAAACCACACCCAAAGCATTGGAAAATCATCAATTTCATCAATCTTTCCTATGTGAAAGCGGCTTAACCTGTCTTCAGGAGCAGAGTTCTTTAAATAATGAATAACTTCCGATTTACCCGAAGCAGGACGTCCAAGCAGTATTAACTTTTTAAATATTTTATCCATATATTTTATAATTATTGATGCTGTAAATTTGAAAAATTCTTAGCAAATTTAAAGTCAATAAATATGAAATAATATTACTGTTCTTTTATAGCTAATAGAAATATGTTTAATAATTTCAGATTTTGTCCTCACCCCCCTCCCCCCTCTCCACGTGGAGTGGATAACGGGTTGCTCCTTGGTAGGTCTATCATAAGGATTAGTCCTATTAATTATGAAAACTTTCATATTTTGAATTTTTTCATAATGAAAGAAGAACTTAAGACTTGCCAAGTTTATAGACATGTGGGATCTGGATAAGAAGAAAAGACTTACAAATTCACCTTACGCAAAAGTATAATCATAGGGTAAGATTTTAGTTTTTGTATTTAATTTCAGATTTTGTCCTCACCCCCCGATCCCCTCTCCTATGATACATGAGAGGAGAGGGGGAGACATAAAATTATAGCACTTGAGTAGTAATAAAATCTTAAAAGTAAAAAGAACTCCCCCTCTCCTAACGCCTATCATAGGAGAGGGGGTCGGGGGGTGAGGACAAAATCTGAAATTTAAAGGACAATGAAGAATGGAAGAAAAATTTCTTTATTCATACAATACTGTAATGGCTAGAAAGCTGAGGAAAGAACAGACCGCAGCAGAGAAGATTTTATGGGAAAGATTAAGAAATAGAAAATTTATGAATGAAAAATTTAAAAGGCAGCATTCAATCAATAGTTATATAACAGATTTTTACTGCTATGCGCACAGGTTAATTGTTGAAGTAGATGGGAGTATACATGATTAGAAAGAACAAAAAGAATATGATATGAACAGGGAGATTATACTTAACGATGAAGGATTTAAAGTAATAAGATTTACAAACAACGAAGTATTTCAGAATATAGAGGGAGTGTTGGAAGAGATTGGGAAACAATTGAGTTAATTCTTATTACTAGCCTTACCTCCTGTTTGATTTAGATTTACGGTTTCGGGTTTAAGATGTTCTGTTTAATCCGCAAGTATATGCGCGGGGACGGTGTGTGAGAATAAGAATTGAAATAATGAGATATAATAATTAATTATAGATTTATTAAAAAATATTCTAAAGACTGGAAAAACTAAAATGAAAAAGATTTTACTATTAATAATATTCTTTAATTCAATGCTATTTGCAGATTACAGCACTCCCGGAAATTTTAAATCGTGGAGTCTTGATAGTCTGGTGTTATACTCGGGTGGGAATGTAACATTTTCGGGCGGCTCGTATCTTTTTAACGGTACAATTTCAATATCACAAAGTGATACATTGAAAATAAGGACTAATGCTGCAGTTAAGCTTGCAGCTTCAATTGCATTCAATATTTACGGAACAATTATAATTAATCCTCCCGACTCAGTTAAGTTTACATCAATTGATACTACTAATAAATTCACTGAAATGCGGCTTGATGCATTAAGTGATGCAAGTATAATAAAAAAGCTGATATTTGAATACAGCTTTAACGGGATGAGATTATTTGATACGAATCCTTTGATAGATAGCTGTACTATAAGATATAACTGCAATGGTAATTCATCAATCACGGTACCTGCAGTAAATTTATTCCAGTCAAATCCAATAATTTCAAACTGCAAAATTTACAGGAATTATAAAGTAGCAATCGGCGGCGGTTCAAATATTGCCAACGCACCTCAGATAATAAATAATTTTATCTATGAAAATAATATTGCTAACGGCAATGTTCCGCAAATCAATCTTGGGCAATCGGGAACAGGTACAACATTAATTAAAGGAAATACAATCAGGGGACTTTACACGAATGCAGGAGGTATTGCAACTCTTGCAGCCGGCACACTGAATATAATTATTGAAGATAATATTATAAAGAAAAACCGGTACGGCATTACAATACAAAATGTAAACACCACTGCAATTATAAGAAGAAACATTATTGACAGCAATAATATACAGGGAATTCCTGCGCTTGGCGGGAGCGGGATAAATTTTTACGGCAACTCTACTTTAACTGCAATTGTAACAAGAAATTATATCAGGTGGAATTTATGGGGAGTTACAATCCAGGTTTCTGCAAAGCCAAACTTAGGAAATTTAAATAATGCAGACACATCGGATAACGGATACAATTATATTTACGGAAATTATCATAATGATACAATCCCCGACCTGTTTAATAACACACCTGATTCAATTTGGGCGGAAAATAATTTTTGGGGAACAGGAAATCCTTCATTGATAGAACAGCATATATTTCATAAACCGGATAATCCTGCTTTAGGATTTGTAGATTATATACCAATATATCTTCCGGTATCAACAGGAAATAATAATATAAAAATCACAGGCTATTCTTTATCAGATGCTTATCCAAATCCATTCAATCCTTCGACTGTTATAAGGTTCACTATACCGTCTAAGCAGTATGTAAAGCTTGAAGTATTTAATATACTGGGAGAGTTGGTTTCGGTAATTTTAGATAAAGAGGTTAACGGGGGAGAAAATTCAGTTACTTTTAATGCCGGTAATCTTCCAAGTGGTATATATTTTTATAAGTTAACTGCGGGTGAATATGAGGAAGCTAAAAGAATGATTTTGTTAAAGTAACTGCTATTTTTACGTATTATTATAAGTAAAATCTTATTAAATTTAGAGGTTTTACATTAACCGTTTCCGTTATTTTCCGGGTTAATTCTAAATTGATTTAATACTTTAATTTTTCTAAGTTAAACAAGGCAATATTATTTATTAGCCAATCATTACAATTTACAATATGAAAAAAAATATATTTATAAGGATGATGAAATATTCATACCTTTTACTTGTTCTGCTGCCAATTACTGCATACTTCTCTTTTAACGCATTTAATTTTTTCGAAAACTCAGTTACCTTACAGCAGGATGAACCAAAATATTCCTTAATAAGAATTTTTGTTACAAATGAACAACAGGGACGTCAGATGCTTAATGCAGGTTTAATAATAGACCATGCAACCAGGAAACCCGGTCAATATGTTGAAACATGGTTATCTGCAGATGAATTAAAAATGCTTCAGGCCTCAGGTGTTCCGTATGAAGTCCGTGTAGATGATTGGCTTACATATTACAATAACAGGCAAAACTTCATGATGCCATCAGAAATAGATGCTGCGATGAAGGATTCTAAAGAACGGTTTAATGTTACACATTCAATTTATGGAACAATGCGCGGCATGTATGTGAAATATACTGAAATGACAGAGAAGCTTGATTCATTACGTCTTGAATACCCGACATTGGTATCAGAAAAGTTTTCAATTGACAGCAGCTATGAGAACAGAACAATGTGGGCAGTGCGTATAACTAAAAATCCTGATGTGCCGACGGGAAAACCCGAAGTTATGTATCATGCTTTGATACATGCAAGAGAGCCGCTTAGTTTGCAGAACCAGCTTTATTATGTTTACTGGCTCGTTGAAAATTACGGAATCGACCCGCTTGCAACATATATCCTGGACAACCGTGAAATATACTGGATACCAATTTATAATCCTGATGGTTATGTGTATAATGAAATTAATACAACAGCTAACTGGCGAAAGAACCGTAAACCATGCACAGGCGGAATCGGAACTGACCTGAACAGAAATTACGGAATATACCAGTATTGGAATGCACCTAACGGCGGTTCTTCAACATCCTGTACAAATGACCTATACAGAGGTACTTCACCATTTTCCGAACCTGAGACATTTAATGTTATGAATTTTGTTAATTCAAGAAATATTAAAGCAGGGTTAGGGGCACATACGTTTGGCAATTTATTAATAAGACCATGGGCTTATAACAATTCACCTACACCGGATGAAAATATTTTCCTTGAGTATTCACTTGATATAACTGCAGAAAGCCATTATACACATGGCAGACCGCTGGAGACGGTTGGTTACCAGACAAGAGGCGGTGCAGATGACTGGTATTATAATGACAGCGGACACATAAAAATGATACAATTTACACCTGAAACAGGTACCTCGGCAGATGGTTTCTGGCCAACACAGGCACGTATATTACCGCTTGCACAAGGTATGCTTTATACAAATCAGTATATGTCATTAATTGCCGGTCCTTATGTTTTACCGGTTTCGAAAACATTTGATTCTACCAGTTATAATCCTGATGACTCAGGAACATATAAGGTTGTATTCAGGAATAAAGGCCTCATGGCAGCAGAGAATGTTACAGTAACCTGGACACCGGAAAATTCGTTTGTTACTATTCCGACACAGGAATTTAACTTTGCAAGTGTTGATTCGTTTGCATTGGATAGCTGCACATTTGACTTTATAGTCGGACCTGATGCCCCGGTAAATTGTGCAATTCCCACAACACTTACCATAAAGCTTGATACAAATACGATTTATACTACTTCTGTATATATTATGGTTGGAGCAGGTATTGAAACATTAAATGACAGTGCAGAATCAGGTATAGATAAATGGACGACGACAATAGGATGGTCATTGCATACCGATTATTATAATTCGCCGACACATTCATTCGCCTATGCACCGTATGATAATAGTGCCGACTATTCATTGACTTTAACTGACACAATCAACATGAATTCAGTTCCTATGTGCTACTTGAGTTTCTATAACAGGTATAGCTTAGAAAAAGGATGGGATTACGGTTATGTTGAAGTTACCAGTAATAACGGTGATAACTGGAGTGTGGTTGCACAATATACAGATACAAATTTAACCTGGACACAGCAATCTTTTGATATAACACAATACGTTAATGCTTCAAGCCAGGTCAAGATAAGATTCAGACTGACAAGCGATGATAATACACTTGGACTGGGATGGTGGGTAGATGATATCAGGCTTACCAATTACTGCTTAGCAACAGAAGGTATTATTAATCAGCAGACAGGTATTCCGGGTACATTTTCATTGGCACAAAATTATCCGAACCCGTTCAATCCGTCAACTACCATTAAGTATCAGATACCGAAAGCGGAATTTGTTACAATCAAAGTGTACGATATTATGGGCAGGGAAGTTACAACCCTTGTAAATGATAAAAAAATGGCAGGATTCCATAACGCCATATTTAACGGAACTAATTACGCGTCAGGAGTATATTTCTATAGAATAGAAGCAGGTTCTTTTGTGGAAACAAAGAAGATGGTATTGATAAAGTAATCCGTAAGGATTACTTTATTCCGAAGGTTATCTTTGGAAAAATTATAAATTTTTTATAACTTTATTTTTATAATTCATATGAACTATAAACACGCAATTTTAAAATCAGGCATATTTTTGTTATTTGTTTCATTGGCAGTATATTTTACTGTTAATGCATTCATGTTTGATAATGAAGCAAAAACCGAGCCGCAGCCGAAATATTCCAATGTCAGGATATTTGCAACAAATGAACAGGATGTGAATAAGATGGTTAATGCCGGGTTATTAATTGATCATGCGATAAATAAACCCGGGCGTTTTATGGATACCTGGTTATCAGAATACGAAATGAACCTTCTGAATGCATCAGGGGTACCTTACGAAGTTTTATTTGATAATTGGGAATCTTATTTCAGAACACTTCCTCCAACTTCCGATATACAAATGCAGAAACAAATAAAGGAAGCTAAAGACCAGGATAATGTTACTCATTCAATTATTGGTACGATGGGTTATGGATATCTGTCTTATGCTGAAGTAATAGCAAAGCTTGATTCAATGAGAATTCAGTATCCGAACTTTATTTCTGCAAAATGGTCAATCGGAACAACATATGAAAACAGGACAATTTGGGCTGTAAGGGTAACAAAGAATCCGGATGCACCAACCGGAAAACCTGAAGCGTTATATCATGCTCTTATTCATGCCAGAGAGCCTGAGAGCATGGAAACACAGGTCTATTATATGTATTGGCTTTTTGAAAATTATGGTGTTGACCCTATTGCAACATATATTTTAAATAACAGGGAAATATACTGGGTACCTGTATATAATGCAGATGGATATGAATATAACCGCATAAATTGGAATTCATCTAATCCGCCTATGTGGAGAACAAACAGGCACATGACTACAACAGGCTGCGGCTATACAGATATTAACAGGAATTATGGTATTTATCAATTCTGGAATTCTACAAATAATGGTTCAAGCACAAATGCATGCAACGGCGGGCAGGGTACTTACCGCGGACCGTATCCATTTTCAGAGCTCGAAACAATCGCTATGAAAAATTTTGTTGACTCCAGGAATTTTAACTCAGCATTTGGTGCACACACATATGGCAATTACCTTATTAAACCATGGTGCTGGTCTGATCCGATTGGTACAAACGATGATGCTAAGTTTAATATGATACTTGCAGACCTTAAATCATTTAATCCTGTTTACACAACGGGATTCCCGTCACAGACAGTAGGTTATAAGGTTAGGGGCGGTGCTGACGACTATTATTATAATGATTCAGCTCATGCTTCTTCAAACCATCATACATTTTCCATAACACCTGAAACAGGTACAACTTTCTGGCCGCCTCTAAACCAGATAATTCCGTTGGCGCAGGGTATGCTGGAAAATAACAAGTATATGTCATTAATTGCCGGTCCATATGTTAATTACGTCAGCTCAACTTTTAACCAGGCATCATATACACCGGGTGGGTCAGGCAACATAAAAATAAGATTCAGAAATAAAGGTGTACTTATTGCTAATAACAGTAAAATAATATTAACTCCCGGAAACGCTAATGTAACTATCCCGACACAACAGTATATTTATAACCTCGCGGCTTTCACAATGGATAGTGCAACGTTTAACTTTAATATTGGCGCAGGTGCTCCGAATAATTGTTATGTTCCCTGTACATTAACCATTAAACAGGATACAGCTACTGTTTATTCATCAGGAATTTATATACCTGTTGGCACTCCTGTTGTGACTGCTGTTTTTACGGATTTAGCAAATAATTTTGCGAACTGGACAACTGATGGTACATGGGGTACAACAACTTCCCAGTTCTATTCAGCACCGTCTTCATTCACAGAAAGCCCGGCAGGAAATTATGGAAATAACTTGAATATTTCTATGGCTATGACGAATGCAGTAAATGTTTCTGCTGCTCCTGTTGTCTTTTTATCTTTTTATCATAGATATGCAACTGAGTTAAACTGGGATTTCTGTTATGCCGAAATATCTTCTGATAACGGTAACTCATGGCATACTGTAGCATCGTACACCGGTTCACTTTCAACATGGACACAGCAAACGTATAATGTTTCTCAATACATTAATGCACCTTACATGGTAAAAGTAAGATTTAGGTTCACAAGTGATGATAATACGATTGCTGACGGATGGTATGTTGATAATGTAGTACTTTCTACAGCTTGTGTAGGCACACCTGTTGGATTAACGCCAAATAATAATAATCCGTTAACCTTTGCACTGGCACAAAATTTCCCGAACCCGTTCAACCCGGCAACAAGCATTAAGTATCAAATACCGAAAGCTGAATTTGTTACAATTAAGGTATTTGATATAATGGGTAAGGAAGTTGCAACACTCGTAAATGAAAAGAAAGAAGCCGGATATTTTGACGTGGTATTTGACGGAACAAACGTTGCTTCAGGAATATATTTCTATAAGATAGAAGCAGGTTCATTTGTTGATACAAAAAAGATGATACTTGTGAAATAATTTTATATTTTTCAGAGTTAATTAATTTCAAAATGAGCCCACACAAAGCGGGCTCATTTTTTATACTTTTTAATTTATTAATATGATAAAAATTCTTTCTAAGCTGTTTAGCTTAATCCTTTTGTTTGTTATTGTTTATTCGTTAATAAATATACTTACCCCGGCTCAAAATGATGCAGTATCACAGGTAACCGGTGAACAGAATCACTATGGACCTGATATTAAAAGAACATGCGGCACTATGGACCTGCTGGATCTGACATATAAGGCAAACCCGCAATACAAAGATGTTATATCGGGATTAAATAATTATATTGAAGATTACACAAAACAGCACCCGGTAAAAGATAATGCAGTTGTTACAATACCTGTTGTTGTTCATGTTGTATATTATACTGCATTGCAGAATATTTCATATGAGCAGATAATAAGCCAGATAAATGTTCTCAACAAAGATTTCAGGAGAAGGAATGCAGATACAAATAATACACCTGTTCCGTTCAAGCCGGTAGCAGGTGATCCGCAGGTTGAGTTTTGCCTTGCAAAACGAGATCCATCGGGCAGTCCTACACTGGGTATTACACGCACTCAAACAACAATTACATCCTTCGGTTTGGATCAGTCGGTAAAATTTACTTCTATGGGAGGTCATGATGTATGGGACAGGAATCAATATTTAAACCTGTGGGTATGCAACCTGGGAAGCAACCTGCTCGGTTATGCAACATTTCCCGGAGGTAACCCTGCAACAGACGGAGTTGTTATCGGTTATCAATATTTTGGAACTGTTGGAGTTGTCTCGCCGCCTTATAACCTTGGAAGAACCGCCTCGCATGAAGTAGGGCACTGGCTTGCTCTTTATCATATTTGGGGCGACGATAACGGAGCATGTTACGGTTCCGACGAGGTGGATGATACACCTAACCAGGGTCCGGAAAATTACAGCTGTCCCGGTTATCCTCACGTTTCATGTTCCAATGGACCTTATGGTGATATGTTTATGAACTATATGGATTATACCAATGACGGATGCATGAATATTTTTACACTGGGACAGATAGCAAGGATGAGTGCAACTCTTAACGGTCCCAGACTGCCTTTGCTTTCATCCAGCGGATGTTCACCTGTTAGCGGAGTTCCTATTTGCTTTTTCTCATCCGATTCAACTGTTATCCGTCTTGGCGGAACAATACATTTTGAAGATAAATCGGCAGGAATACCAACATCATGGAACTGGACATTCACAGGCGGAAATCCTTCATCATCAACCCAGCGTGACCCTGTTGTGAATTACAGTACACCCGGGCTTTATACTGTTAAGCTTATAGTTTCAAATACACACGGTACAGATTCACTGGTCAGGACAGGTTATATCCGCGTGCTTGGTGCAATGATGAATGCTTTCACTCTTGTATCACCGCCGATGAATACAAGGATTTCAACATCACCCGGAAATATTGCATTGGAGAATTTTTACTGGACCAGGTCATCTACTGCACCTCAGGTTACATATAAATTTAAGATACGTAAAATGACCGGGCAGTCGGATATACTGTTCAGCAGTAATAATTCAGGTGCAGATACTGTAATCGGTATAAGAAATAACCTGCTTGATTCTATTGCTGATATTTTTGGAATTACGGGAGATTCGGTGAGATGTATATGGAGAGTTACAGCTTATAATGGAGTTGATTCGCTCAGCTCAAACTCGTTAATACTCACTTTAGTAAGAAGCGTAATCGGAATAGAACAGATATCATCTTCAGTTCCGGCTCAGTACAGTCTATATAATAATTATCCGAATCCATTTAATCCGACAACAAAGATTAAATTTGATGTTCCATCAGAAGTCAGAAATCAGAAGTCAGAAGTTAGATTAATTATTTTTGATATACTTGGACGGCAAGTAGCTGTTATTGTAAATGATAAGTTATCCCCGGGGAAATACGAAGTAACATGGGATGCGTCATTACTTTCAAGCGGAGTATATTTTTATAGAATGGAAACGGAAAGATTTATTGATACAAAGAAGATGCTTTTGGTGAAATAATACCATGCGTATTTCGCTAATTACCGCGAATCGTATTTTATTTTTTATTTAGAGATACTCTGTACTGCCAGTGTCTCTCATGGAAAATATATCATGCTTAATTTATTGAAATCCGAGGACACTGGCAGAAAAAAGATCCTTATTCTGTCAGTGTCGCATTATCAATAAAGAATGAAGAATTAAAAGATTAATAATTACACATAGACAAGGGGTTCTCCGTACTGCCAGTGTCCTCGATTAATAATTATACCGATATGAAAGTTTCTCAATGAGAGACACTGGCAGTACGCAAACTCCCGGCTCTCAGACTCCCAACTTATGACTCTTTTTTTTCCCTTTTAACCGTTCCTTAGGTTATATATATTTCCCAATAAATTATATAAGCTATGAAAAATATTTATCTTTTTATATTTATCTTAATTCTCTCTGCTGCACTTTTTAGTGCAATAAACAATTCTGAAAACAAAAAGCTGTACAACAATACTCCAACCTTACCTGAAGGTGACTGGTTCGAAAAGCAAAGAGCTTTTCCGTTTGATGAAATACCGGAGGATGAACATCTTAAATCAATAGAATATGTGAAAAACAATATGCAGGTGGATGCTCCCGGAGGTCTAGTTGCGTGGCAGCTTGCAGGTCCTACAAATATTGAAGGCAGGATATCAATTATTGCTATTCACCCAACTAATCCTCAAATCGTTTATACCGGTACTGCAAACGGCGGTGTATGGAAATCAACCAATTTCTGCCAGAGCTGGGTAAGTGTTTTCGATAACCAGAACACATCTTCAATCGGTGCACTGGCAATTGACCCGGTTAATCCGAACATTATTTATTGCGGAACAGGTGAAGCAAATTCGCTGAGAAGCTATTACCCGGGAACAGGAATGTTTAAATCAACTGATGGCGGTACAACCTGGAGCAATATAGGATTGATAAATACATACAGCTTTGGGAACATTGTTATAAACCCGCTGAACACACAGGAAATATATGCAGCAGCAGTCGGCTCTCTCCGCAGAAAAAATACGGAAAGAGGCTTGTATAAATCTACAAACGGCGGCACAACATGGACACAGCCGTTATTTCATTCCGATTCTGTCGGTTGTATCGATGTTGTACTTAATTCAACAACCCCCTCTATTGTATATGCAGCAATGTGGGAAAGGCAAAGAAGAGAAGATTATATTAAATACGGCGGACCAATGTCTGCATTATACAAATCAACCAACTCCGGTGCAAACTGGACGGTTTTAACCGGCGGATTCCCCTCAAATGATGCGACACTTGGAAGAGTATCGCTTGATATATGTAAAGCAAACACGCAGGTGATATATGCATTTACGGCTTATGCAAACGGAAATTCACGCGGATTATATAAAACAACAGACGGTGGTACAAGCTGGACACTTATAAACAGCGGTGTTGCTCAATCTTCCAATTATGCATGGTTTAACAGGATTTGTAAAGTATCTCCATCAGATGCAAATAATGTTTATTGCGGCGGATTGGATATGTACCGCTCAACAAACGGAGGAACAAATTTTTCCTCTGTGAGTGCTTCGCATGTTGACCATCATGCTGTTGCATATGCTCCGTCTAATTCTAATTATGTTGTGATAGGAAATGACGGCGGAATAGATTATTCATCAAACGGCGGTACTTCATGGTTCGCAAGTACTACTCTTCCCATTACACAATTTTATGCAGGTGATATCAGCTATACCAATTCAAATGTCATACAGGCAGGTGCACAGGATAACGGAACTAACAGAACTCTTACGGGTAACTTAGGAGACTGGGCTTCCATTTACGGCGGCGATGGGTTCTATACTCTTGTTGATTATCAGAATCCGCAAAATGTTTATGCATCATCACAGAACGGCGGACTGGTACGCTCAGTTGATGGCGGCTCATATTTCTCCGGCGGTACAACAGGGCTGCAGGGGTCGGGTACTTCTATGACCAACTGGATGACACCGTATGTTATGGATAAGAATAATCCCCTGACTCTATATGCAGGAACATATATGATTCACAGGTCAATAAACGGAATGGCATCATGGGTGCCGATAAGTCCTGACCTTACAAACGGGCATGTACAAAACCTCGGAACAATAACGACAGTTGATGTTTCCAAATCAAATCCTAATGTTATTTATTGCGGAACGGATGATGCTAACGTGTGGGTTACAACAAACGGAGGCACAAACTGGACGAAGATAAACAGCGGTTTGCCTTACCGCTGGGTTACAAGAGTAACTATTCATCCTGATTCGGCAAATATTTGTTATGTTACTTTATCGGGTTATAAAGTTGATTCAACAGGAGCACATATTTTCAGAACAACAAATTACGGAAATACATGGACATCAATTGCAGGAAATCTTCCCAATGCACCGATAAATGACGTGTTAATTGACCCGGCAGATATTAAAACTTTATATATAGCTACGGATATTGCAGTAATGTATTCGACAAATCTTGGTGCAAGCTGGCAGGTTCTCGGAACAGGGTTCCCAACAAATGTTCCGTGTCATGACCTGACAATCCATCCGCCAACCAGAACACTTGTTGTATGGACACATGGGCGAAGTGCTTATAAAATAATTTTACCGTTTGTCGGAGTGAATAATAATAATGAGACTGCAAAGGGTTTTAAATTATTTCAAAATTATCCAAACCCGTTTAATCCTAAGACAATTATAAATTATCAATTACCAATGAGCAGTGAAGTGAAGCTTGTAATATATGATTTAATGGGCAGGGAAGCGGCAGTTTTAGTAAATAAACAGCAAAATGCGGGCAGCTATGAAATTGAATGGAATGCTTCAGACTATTCGAGTGGTGTGTATTTCTGCAAATTAATATCCGGCAATTATTCGGATATAAAAAGAATGATTTTAATAAAATAATTCTTGATAAAAAAATATAAATATTATCTGATTACTCTTTTTACTGCCGCCATGATTTATAGCTGTGCAGGTGTAAACATAAGTCAAAGGATTGAGCCCGGTCCTAATGATTGGATTATGGCAGGTGGCGGCATAACACAGCAAAATGTTGCTTATGATATTGTGAATCCTCCATTGTATCTAAAATGGACATATGACTGTGATGCAGGTATGGGTTATGTGCCAATGTCTGCGGCAGATGCAGTTGTATTTGTTAATACACTGCAGGGTGAAATGCACAGCATTGATGTTGTAACCGGAGGCAAGATCGGACACATAAGCTTCCTCGGAAAAGATGCTTCTACTACTCCTGTGATAGACGGTAATAATGTAATTATTGCTTATGCAGGTGATAATAATTATTCACTTGCTTCATACGACCTGATACAATCCGATATTACATGGCGGGTTAACCTGGGATATATACAGGCATCACCTTTGCTTTATGAAAATTTTATTTATGCCGGAACATTAAACGGTAAATTTTATAAAGTGGATAAAAAAAACGGTACAACTGTATGGGAAGCAAATGTTTATTCACCTGTGCACTCAACACCGTCAATAAGCAATAACAGGGCAGTCTTTGGCACTGATGACGGTTATATCCACTGCATAAACCTTATAGACGGCACTAACTTATGGAAATATAAAACAGAGAGCTCTGTAGTTTCTGCACCTATGATAAAGGATGAATATGTGTATGTTGGCTCTTATGACTCGAACTATTACTGCATAAAGCTTGATTCCGGTAATACCAAATGGAAGGTAAATATGAGAACCAAAATAGCATCCGGTTCTTCTTTGTTTAATAACAATGCAGTAGTATTCGGCGGTATAGACGGAAATCTTTATTCTCTTGATGCTGCTTCCGGAAAAGTTAACTGGGTATTCCCCACTAAGGGGGTAATTACATCAACTCCGCTGACTTCGGGTAATAATATTTATTTTACCTCGTTCGACTGGAATGCATATTGCGTAAACGGCAATGACGGGAAAATGCTGTGGAAGTATGAGATAGAAGGTAAAGGAAAAACTTCACCGCTTATATGGAAGAATTTTCTTTTTATTGCAGCCGATAAATCTATTTATTGCTTTTCAAATAATCCTAATGATGAGAAAAAATAAAATTTTAAATATATATCTCTCTTTATTGTTTTTATTAATAAGCATAACAGCTTTTTCACAGGAAAAAGATTCTCTTAAAATTAATTACAGTTTAATAAATTCCATACCTCAAAATGCCCCTGTATATTTTAACGGAGGTTATATTGGCAATACACCTTACCGTTTTATGTTTGGTTCTGCCGACTCAGTTAACGGGATTGATGTTATTGTGAAAATGAAAGGCTATATCGATTTCAGCTTCAGGGTTGTAAAAGAAGATTTACCGCTGAACAAGACTGTGAATTTAATTGCTACCGGGAAAAACCCCGCTTTGCGTGATAAATTAGTTATAGAAAAGAAAAGCAGCTTGTTCAAATCACCGAGAAAGGTAGTACCGATTGTTCTATCTTCGCTTGTTGCAGGCGGCGGCGCTATTCTGGGATATGTATTTAAAACACAGGCTAATGACTATTACGATGAATATGTTAACACAGGTGACAGAAGCAAACTTGATAAAACCAAAAAATACGATTTGTACAGCGGGTTAAGCTTAGCAGCATTTCAGATTGGATTTACATGCTTGATTTATTTCCTGTTGATAAAATAGTATATCATTCCCGCGGTCAATTGTCATTCCCTGTCACATGTCATACCATGTCATTCCCGCGGTCAACTGTCATTCCCGCGGAGGCGGGAATCCACTCTGATAGATATGAGTGAACTAAAACCATTGAAGATTTTTATTAACCTACAAGAACCAAACAAATTATAATTTATTTTTAATAATTATCCGTATTATGGAAGTATGGATTCCCGCCTCCGCGGGAATGACATGTGACAGGGAATGACATGTGACAGGGAATGACATGTGACAGGGAATGACATGTGACAGGGAATGACATGTGACTGCGGGAATGACATGTGACAGGATTAGTAAAAGTCAGTAGCACATTTTTTCACTCAACTTCATAAACCCTAACAAGCAATTTCCAATTTATTTTTTTCTTCTCATTTTCCGTTCCCCATGCGCTTAGCAGCTTATCATATATAATATCGATAGGATTTGAATTTTTTTTATTAACATAATTCTGAACAGCAGACCATGTGCACAAAAAATTTATAAGCTGCTGCATTTCCCATTCCTCTTCCATTATTATTTTTGGAGGAACCAGTTTCTTAAAAGGCAGCTCATATGCGGTTTCATCATTGAATACTTTAAGCAGATTAGCATCCCAGTATTTTCCAAGTATATCATATGTGAAATAACGGACAATTTCATCTACTTCATCATTTATTTTAGTCCCGGTATAATTCCATGTAGCAATTTTTCCGCCGGGTTTTATTACCCTGCTAACTTCTTTATGAAAATTATCGTGATTGAACCAATGGATTGCAGTAGCAACAGTGATGAGGTCAACTGAATTATCCGGTAAGCCGCTGTTTTCAGAAAGCGCAATGGCATACTTTATTTTAGGATGGGGAAATGCATTACTGATTTGTTCTTCACTTGCATCGGTTGCATATACCAAATCGAAGTATTCGGCTAAAGCAATTGCTGCCTGCCCGTTGCCTGTTGCACAATCCCATGCTGCATTGCGGTTATCACATAACCCTGCTAAATATTTATACAGCTCCTTCGGATAAGATGGACGATGCCGGGAATATTCTTTCGATTGTTTGGAAAAATAATCTTTGAAATTCATAATGTATTCATTTTTTCAAAAATATTTTATTTATTGTTTCAATTTCAGTTTTTTGTCCTCACCCCCCGGGATTAATTGCGAATTGTCAATTGCGGATTGTGAAAAAACGGAATATATTAAATCCGAAATCGCAAATCCGAAATCCGAAATCAATCCCGGGGGGTGAGGATAAAACCCTGAAATAATTCGAAAATCTTATCTCTAAATAATATTACCTGTACGAAAAATTCTCTGAAATATATTTAAAGCTCACATCATATCTGTATTGAATGTTCATATGTGTATCATCAAACTCCTGGTGGATATATTTAATTCCGTTCTTTTTCAGCTTATCTGCAAATATTCTTGCTCCGGCATAAAGATTGAACTGGTCTCTTATTCCGCAATCAATGAATATCATTTTTAGTTTCTTCAGATTGTTTTTGTACTTATCAACAAGCCGTACGGGATCGTATTTTAGCCACTTGTTCCATATTTCAGGGATGATTTCCAATGTGTTAAGGTCAAAAGGAAGGTCAAAGTTATATTCTTTCTTTTTGGGGTTAGGTGAGTAATGTGCTGCCATACCTATTGTGAGAAGTATATCAAAAAATGCTTTTGGTTTTCTTTTTTTATTTCCGAGCTCGGTTTTAATAAAATTATGTACTGCTTTATCACCTTTGCCATAGTTTTCAAGTGCAATAACGGTTTTGGGAAAATCGGGCAGGTAGCAGTATTCAAATGCACAATCACCTGAGTGTGTTGCCATCAATCCGAATACATCGGGATGATGCATTGCAAGCCACATTGCACCATATCCACCGGATGATTTCCCGATTATACATCTTGAATTTGCTTTCGGGATTGTCCTGAAATTTTCATCTGTACATGGTATTATCTCCTTGAGCAAATAGTCTTCATAATTTCCTGTACCTTTGGAGTTAATATATTGATTGCCGCCGTATAATGTCATGCAGTCCGGCATCACAACTATCATCTCTTTTATTTGCTTCGTCTTTATTAACCTGTCAAGCCGCTCCTGAATATTTTCGGAATAAGCATTGACGTTCATGTTCATCATTCCATATCCTGTATAACCTGAAATAAGATAAACAACAGGATATTTTGTGTCAGATTTTCCGTAAGAGGGCGGAAGATAATAAATTATATCCCTTTTATATGGGTCTTTTAAAGGGTTATTTCTTAAAACTTCGCTTTTGTAAGAAATTGCTATTACTTCGCTAGGCATAATTAAGATTATTTATTTATTAAAAATTTTTTCTTATTAACTACAATGAAAGCAACAGGGATTTTTGGTCAATTGGAGAGGGCAAAGAGTACACCGTTAATTCTTATCTGTCATTCATTGTAATCTTCCTATGCTGCTTTCCCAAATGGTCCCACAGGGATCTAGGGAAAATTTGGGAAAGTGGGATTGTGTTCAATTTTTCAATCTGCAATCTGCAATCAGTAATCTGCAATCAACCTGAAACCTGCAACTTGTAACCTTTAACCTGAAACCTTTAACCTGAAACCTGCAACCTCCAACCCCCAATTCGTCACTCGTTATTCGTCATTCGTAATTGATATCCCTGTATTTCTTCAAACATCTTATGGTCTGTCAGGTCATATTGCAGGGGAGTGATGGAAATATAATTATCCCTTACAGCGCAAATGTCATAATCTTCACTTTCATCGCAATAGTTCATATGACCTGTAAGCCAGAAGTAATCTCTTCCGTTGGGGTCAGCACGTACTTCAAAACTATCTACCCAGTTCGATTTTCCCTGCTTAGTAATTCTTATGCCTTTTATCTGCTCTTTTGGAACAGGAGGAATATTAATATTTAAAAGTGTTTTTGAAGTAAGGGGAATGCATTTATTGATTAATATATCTTTAATAATTTTTCCGGATATTTCTGCTGAATCATCAAAGTTCACTTTTTCAAAAGTAGCAAGAGATATTGCAATCGATGGAATATCAAGAGCGGTGCCTTCAGTTGCGGCCGAAACAGTTCCCGAATATATTAAATTAACTGCAGTATTGGCACCGTGATTTATACCTGAAACAACAAGATCAAATTTTACATCCTTGAATAAATGAAGCACACCAAGCTTTACTGCATCAGCAGGAGTTCCTTCTATCGCCATCCCGAAATATTCACCCTGCCTGCTGTATTCAAATGCCCTGAGCGGATAGAAAATAGTAATTGAATGCCCGACTGCACTTTGCTGCCTGTGCGGTGCCGATACATAAACATTTGCAAACTTTTTCAGCTCCGCAGCAAGCTTATACAAGCCCTCAGCATCTATTCCGTCATCATTCGATATAAGTATATTCGGTCTTTCCATTTACTTTTCTTCTTTTATTTTATACCATAGCTCATCTATCAGCTTCGGAATATTTTCTCCGCTGACAGCAGATATTTTCAAAACCGGAATTTTTTTCTTTGATGTTCCGAATTTTATCTTGTTCAGCTCTTTCTTCTGTTCATCTGTTAATGCGTCAACTTTCGAAAAACAAATTATCTGTGGTTTCTCAAGCAATGTTTTATCATATGAGCCGAGTTCTTTTTTCAATATGTTATAATCTTCCTTCTTATTTTCCTTATATGGAATTAAAGTAGAATCAATTAAAAACACTAAAACTTTAGTTCTTTCAATATGCTGAAGAAAACGTATTCCAAGCCCTTTTCCGAGATGTGCCCCTTCAATCAGCCCCGGAATATCGGCAACCACAAAGCTGTTAAATTCTTTATAACGTACAATTCCTAAATTTGGCTGGAGTGTTGTAAACGGGTAATCAGCAATTTTCGGTTTAGCGGCAGAGATTTTAGAAATTAAAGTTGATTTTCCTGCATTAGGCAGTCCAACAAGCCCAACATCTGCAATAAGCTTCAATACAATTTCAATTTCTATTTCTTTGCCTTTAACACCGGGTTCAGCATTACGCGGGGTTTGGTTTGTTGACGTGGCAAAATGAGCATTTCCTCTTCCGCCTTTTCCGCCTTTTGCTGCAACAAATTCATCGTCCTGTGCTATAAGATCTGCAAGCATATCACCGCTATGAAGCTCTTTTATGATACTTCCGGTTGGAACACGTATGATAATATCATTACCGTTTTTCCCGGTCTTATCACCGCCCATGCCGGGTCTTCCATTTTCTGCTTTATATATCTTTTTATAACGGAAGTCTATTAAAGTTGATAAAGAATTATCAGCACGGAATATTACATCCCCGCCTTTACCGCCGTCTCCGCCGTTTGGACCGCCTTTAGGTACAAACTTTTCCCTTCTGAAGCTTACACAGCCATTCCCGCCGTCTCCACTCCTGATGGTAATTTTTACATCATCTATTAACATTAATTTGCTGCTGAGTCTTTATTTCCGGATAGATTTTTTTTAGTAAAATAATTTTCGATTATATCTACAAACTTAACCGCTTCTTCAGAATAAAAATTCACTTTATTCTGTACAAAAAGCTCTTCGATCAAGTATGTTGCCGATTCCCAATCAGGTGAGTTTAATATTTTTGCAGTAGTTTTTTTGAAATCTGCTTCGTCTTTATTAAATATTTTCTTTACAATTTTTTTCTTGTATGATTCTTCACAGAAAACCTCATCTGTTTTTATATCATCTGTTTCTTCCTTAGTCTTTTCAACAGGTGGAACTGCATCCTGCAATCTTGCTGCAAATTCAAGGTCATTAGAATATATCTTTTCCTCAAATTCCAGCTTCTTGTCTTTAAGCTCGTCCGTAAATTGCAATTCGTTTTCGCTTTTCAATTCCGATACGTTTGTATCCTGTTTAATATCCTCATCCTGTCTTACTGTTTTCCGTATATCTTTTTCAGAAGAATCTTTGTTAAGCAAATTTGTTTTTGCTGTTTCAAAAAATACTTTTAGCCTTTCCTGTTCTTCCTTGTCATCTTTGATAACCTGTTTTTTCTCAACGTGTTTTATTAATTCTATTGCTTCCTGGATAAAAATATCATCAGTGAAAAAGCCGTCTATCCTGCTTTTTATTTCTGCAAATTCTTTATCCTGGAAAAAAACAGATAATATCTTTTTCGGAAGCTTGATGTTTATGGGATTATTGGGTCCCAAATCAAGAAAGAAATAATAAAGCAGCTTTATAAGATTGAACCTGTTTGTTTCACCGCGGACTGAGATAACCTCAGTCAGGATTTTTTTATTCACTTCATTGATAAGATGCTCTATCTGGTTAACAGATACAACATAAAGTGAGTTAATTGCGATGAATTCGATTATATGGTCTGTATAATACGAATAAAACTGGAAATACCTGAGCCGTTCATTGATGTAATCTGCAGGTCTTGTCTCTACTTCACCAAAAAGAAATTTGAGTAAAGTGGATTTTGGCTTTATGACATAATTGATATTAAAAACGATAGATTTGTGAAGTATATCTTCAGCTTCCTGCCTGCTGATTGGAACCTGCTTTTTCTGAATGAAGCAATCAAAAAAGTTTATAATATAAGGAGGAAGACCTGAGCTCCTGATTATTTGAAAAGTGGTTTTATCTGAAGAAAATTCAATGAGCTTTATGTACTCATTGAATTTTCTTTTCTCAAAATCTTCGAACATATATTATATTTAAGGAATGTAGTTTATAATTCCCTTGTAGAAACTGCCTTTTTAAGCTGAGAGATATGCCATGTAATATTTATTTCCTTCGGGCAGCATGCATTACAGTTAAATATAGTGTGGCATCTCCATGCTCCATCAGGTGTATCTATAATATCCAGACGTTCATCACTTGCTTCATCCCTTGTATCGAAGACAAACCTGTAAGCTTTAAGCAGGGCAGCAGGTCCAAGATAATTTTCATCTGACCAGGTTGAAGGACAGCTTGTCGTACAGCAAGCACACAAAATGCATTTTGCGGATTCAAACAGCTTTTCTGCATCCTCGTTTGATTGCCTTCTTTCACCTTCAACCGGTGCCGGATTATTAACTATTAAATAGGGTTTTACAGTTTCCAGCTTCTGGTAAAAATCCGTCATATCCACTATAAGGTCTTTAATAATAGGGAAATGCGGAAGCGGCTCAATAGTAACAACTTTTTTCAGGTTAATTACTTTAAGCAGTATAGAACAAGCGAGTGCGTTCTTACCGTTAATTTTTATGCCGTCAGAACCGCAAATACCGTGTGCACATGACCTTCTGAAAGACAGTGTTCCGTCGTAATTCCATTTAATCTGGTGAAGTACATCAAGTACCGTCATGGTTGGATGTACATCCAAAGTGTAATCCTCAAAATGCGGCTTATTGTCTTTCTCAGGGTTATATCTTAATACTCTAAATGTTGCTTGCATATTGATTTAAATTAAGATTTCTTTTTTATGCTTTTTTAATGTTTCCTTATCCCGGTGTTCTTTACTAATATTTTCTTTCCATCGGTTTATATCTTGTAATAGTAACCGGCTTGTATTTTATTTCGCTGTCTTTTCCGTCTTCGGGTTTCCAGATAAATGTGTGTTTCATCCAGTTAACATCATCACGTTTCGGGAAGTCTTCTCTTGAATGTGCACCTCTTGATTCGGTTCTGACTGCTGCACTTACAACTATTGTTTCTGCCAGTTCCAGCATATTTTCCAGTTCAATTGCTTCCATCAGGTCCATGTTAAATATAACACCTTTATCCTGAATTGAAGCATTGCAGTATCTCTCTTTTAATTCCCTGATTTTTACAAGAGCTTCGCCTAATTCTTTTTCATTCCTGAATATTCCGCACTTATCCATCATAACTTCCTGCATTTCACGTCTTATCTTTGCAATGTTCTCAGTACCTTTTTTATTAAGAACTCCATCTAACAATGTTCTGGTTTTTTCAGCCGGGTCAACTTTAAATTCTGTATGTTCGGCATTTTTCAGATATTCCACCATTTTTTTACCGCCTCTTCTGCCAAATACAACAATGTCTAGAAGTGAATTAGTGCCAAGACGGTTTCCGCCATGAACCGATACGCATGCACATTCACCTGCTGAGTAGAAACCTTTTACAATTGTTCCTTTTTCATCTGCAATAACTTCAGCATCTACGTTTGTGGGAATGCCGCCCATTGCATAGTGTGCAGTCGGCTGAATAGGTACTGATTCTTTTGTCGGCTCTACGCCGAGATAAGTTCTTGCAAAACCGGTAATTTCCGGAAGCTTTTCATCGATTAATTTTTTGCCCAGGTGCATCAGGTCAAGGTTTATGTAATATGTTCCGTCACTGCCTAAAATTCCTCTTCCTTCTCTTATCTCTGTTAAGATAGCTCTTGAGACCATGTCTCTTGGAGCAAGGTCTTTAACGGTAGGAGCATATCTCTCCATAAATCTTTCACCGTCTTTATTACGCAGAATTCCGCCTTCGCCTCTTGCCGCTTCAGATACCAATATACCTAATCTCCACAAACCTGTCGGATGGAACTGGAAGAACTCCATATCTTCAAGCGGAAGCCCTGCATTATAGACAAGAGCACAGCCGTCACCGGTACCAACATGTGCATTGGAAGTAATTCTGAACACTCTTCCAAAACCGCCTGTGGCAAACATTACTGTCTTTGCATGGAACACATGTATCTCAGACGTTGCAATATCGATAGTAACAATTCCTTTGCAGATGTTATCTTCAAGAATGAGGTCAGTAACAAAATATTCCGAGAAGAACTTAACCTGGTTCTTTAAGCAATTTTCATAAAGAGTATGAAGCATCACATGACCTGTACGGTCAGCAGAGTAACATGCTCTTTTAACAGGAAGTCGTCTTGAATTGGGGTCATTCGGGTTTTCCGGTTTTGTATGACCGCCGAACTGACGCTGTGCAATTTTACCGTCAGGTGTTCTTGAAAACGGAACACCCATGTGCTCAAGCTCAATAACTGCTCTTACAGCATCCTGGCACATTACTTCAATTGAATCCTGGTCGCCAAGATAATCTGAACCTTTAACAGTATCAAATGCATGATATTCCCATGAATCGTCTTCTTCATTAGCTAAAGCCGCACACACACCGCCCTGTGCAGTGCCTGTATGTGACCTTGTAGGAAATACCTTCGAGATTACAGCACAAGTATATTCTTTTGGAATTTCAACAGCTGCCCGGAGACCTGCTCCCCCGGCTCCTACTATTAGAACATCATATTTATGGATCATTTCCCTTTAATTTTAGAGTTGTTTTTAATCTGGTTTTTTATGGCTAAAACTTTAAAATTTTTCAGATTAATCAGATTAATCAGATTAATCAGATTTTAAGAATTCTATTTAAAATTAATTTCTTGATGATTTTTCAAGATATTTTATGAAACCTGATAAACTTCTTGATGTTTCTTCACTTTTACAAAGAAGTTCATTAAATATTTTTTCTTCTATATAATCAAGGTCTTTGGAGATATATAATTGTGTTCTTAATTCTCCGGCAGAACCTTTAGAAATATATAAAAACCGTATAAACTCAGTATTGGATTTTCTCTCATAACCTTCAGCAATATTACTAGGAATTGATACGGCACATCTTCTAATTTGTCTTTTTAAATCAAAATCTTTAGTAAAATGTCTGTTCTTTGTTATTTCATATATATCTTTTGCAAATGCCCTTGAAATTTGCCACACTTCAATTTCTTCAAATCTGTTAAATTTCATTTTATTAGAATTTAATAATTAAATAAATTTGATAATTAAAAAAATTTAACAAATCTGATGAATCTGATAAATTGCTATAGATCTAATTTTTTTAAGGCTTTATATAACTTTAATTTCTTTTGGTTGTCTTCAGGTGTATATGTGTAAATATTTTTTAATTCCATATATGAAAGCAGGGCATCAAGCTTTCTGCCTTCACGTACAGCTATCATTCCAAGGTAAAAATGTATATCAACATTATATGCCGATGAACCGTAAGCATCGAACTCCCGGTCATTTGCCATCTCGAGATATTTTCTTGCTTTCCTGTAGTCCTTGAATTTCTCGTAATATATAGAACCTAACTGCACATATGCCTGTGTATAAGCAGGGTCACGTTTTATTATTGATTCGTATTCTTTAATTGCCTTATCATATTTTTCCATCTTCTCATATATGTTTGCCCGCTGGTAGTAACTATATATGTCTGAAGTGTCCTTCTTTATCATTTTATCATAGAATTGAAGTGCCTTCCCGTATTCTTTAGATGTGGAATAAGCACTTGCCAGGCTTGATGAAAGCAAGCTTAAAAGACTATCTTCCTGGAATTTTTCTTTTATTGATGTGTAAAGGGTTTCGGCGTGTGTAAAATTCTCTGTGTAAACATACAGGTCCATTAATTCCTGGTAAACAATAAATGAATCCGGCTGAAGTGTAATGCATTTGTTGTAGAATGTTTCAGCTTTATTAAAATTTATACGTGCTATTGAATCCTGTTTTACAACAAAGGTATCAATTACTTTCATAGTATCTCTTTGCTTGGTGTAGAACCAGTTATATGTAACCTGTTCTTTGTATGTATTTGCTAACCTGAGATTGGTGAAATATAAGCTTTCAGCTCTTTTCTTTATAGCATCTTCATTCTTGTCAAGATTTGCAATATCAATTGAATTCTTGAAATTATTGAAAGTATTTACAGCAATTGCAAAATTCAAATTGCCGTAGCCTGCATATGTGTATGTTGTAATTCCAATAACATCACCTTTTGTATTAAAGAGTGCACCGCCGCTGTTTCCGGGTGAAATGGCTGCTGTTATCTGTATTACTTTCTGAAACTTTTTTTCTATCGGCTCGTAAGTCACGGGGTCTGTGAAAGAAACCTTTTCATCTTCCCTTATTCCTGCAATAATACCCTGTGATATTGTATATTCATAACCAAACGGGCTGCCGATTGCAAATACATCCTGTCCGACTTTTACATTATCCGAATTTCCAAACTTAACAGTATGAAATTTTGTACCGTTGGCATTCTTAATTCTCAGCAAAGCCATGTCATTTTTTTCATCCACTATCACAAGCTCTGCGTCGTAAAATGTACCGTCACTTGTTTTTACAAGCAGGCTGTCTATACCGTCAACAACATGGAAATTAGTACCTATTATTCCGTCTTCATCAATTATAAAACCGCTGCCGTTTAATAAGGTTGTGTCAGTGCTTGTATAAGAATAATACGAATAATAATTATCTGTATGATACCAAATTGATATCAGGGCAGGTTTATTCATTTCAATAATTTGTTCGGCGTTTAAATCACCGTTTTTAGGCATTACATTTTGTTCGGATTTATCCTGGGAATATAATCCGGAACAAATTGTTAACAATAATATTATTATTGAGATTATTCTAATCTTTAGCAAATTATAGTTATTTACCTTTCCAGTTTGGTTTTCTCTTTTCAATAAAGGCGTTCATTCCTTCTTTCATATCCTCAGATGCAAATAATAAATAAAAACATTTCCTTTCAAATTCCAACCCGCCTTCAATAGTTGTATCAAATGATTTCAAAACTGATTCCTTTGCCATTTGCAGAGCTAATACCGGCATAGAAGCAATTTCCTTGGCAAGTGCCTGTGCTTCTTCAAGATATACTTCATCATCAACAACCCTGCTTACCATGCCCGCATCGAACATTTCTTTTGCAGTGTACATTCTTCCGGTAAGTATCATTTCCATTGCTTTAGCTTTTCCGATTGCACGTGTTAAACGCTGTGTACCACCAGCACCGGGAATAACACCCAGCTTTATTTCCGGCTGCCCGAACTTTGTTGATTCGGCAGCTACTATAATATCACATGTCAAAGTAAGCTCGCATCCGCCGCCAAGTACAAATCCTGAAGCTGCCGCAATGATGGGTTTTTTTATCTTCCTGATTTTATCCCAGGTTGCAAACTGGTCTCTTATATACATATCAATTGCACTTTGAGAAGCCATTTCTTTTATGTCTGCTCCTGCGGCAAATGCTTTTTGATTTCCTGTAATAAGCATACAGCCAATCTCTTTATCTTTATCAAATGCTTCAAGTGCATTTAATAACTCTCCCATAGTTTCAATGTTTAAAGCATTTAAAACGTCGGGACGGTTAAGCTGAATCATGCCAACCATTAAACCCTTAGAATTACTTAGCCTGGAAACTAAAATGTTCTTATAGGAAGGTGAATTTTCACTCATCTATGAAAAATAGCGTAATGTTTAAATTAAAAGCAAATTTACGTACAATGTGTATTATTTACAAGGTTTAATAAAAGTTACCTAAAAAACACATTTATATTCAACACAAAGAGACAAAAAGAACAAAGTTACACAAAGATTATTGACATTGGATATTAAGTAGCTATTCTTTCGGCTTTATCCTGAGCGGAGATGAAGGATAATAATCTCAGATGATACGAAAAATGTCCTTTATTGATTATAGTTAAATTTAGATTTCTACTTCAATCTTAGATTATTATCCTTCGATTCCGCTCAGGATGGAAATTATTTAATCTATGTTCTCTTTGCCTCTTTGTGTTGGATTATGACACTATTTCTGTTAATTTTTCCTTAGATTTGCCCAAATTTCTCCATAATATTGCTCCCATTATTATCAATCCTCCGGCCAAAGCATAAATTGATGGCACCTCTCCAATACCCCAAAATACCCAGATTGGGTTGAAAATTGCCTCCATTGTTGCAATTATCATCGATTCGGTTGCGGAAACATATTTTATTCCTTCGTTAAATATCATATAACTTATTCCAATCTGGAAAACTCCCATATACAGAAGAATCAGTATCTCAGTACCGGTTAAGCTGAACGATGGAATTAAAAAAACGGTAATCACAGCAACGAGTGCATTCCCGATAATAACTGCATTTAACGAACCTTCGGCAATACCTGCAAGCTTTTTCTTTTTTAAAAGCAGGGCAAACATAGCAAAGCACATTCCTGATATTATCGCTAATATGTTGCCATAAATATTTCCTATCTCAAGCTTACCGAAAAAGAAAAGTATCATCCCTAAAAAGCAGACTATGAGTGTGATTAAGTTTTTATTTTCAAATTTGGTTTTTAAGAATATTGGCTCAAGTATTAAAAGATAAATCGGTGCAGTAAACTGCAGGAAAATTGCATTGGCAGCAGTTGTCATTTTTGTTGCCATTACAAATAAAATTAGTATTCCCGCAAAGAAGACAGATGATAACGTAGAAATCCTGTCAAAATGAAGATTAACTTTTTTATGTCTTAAAGTGGTGATAGCAAATACAGTCAGGGCGGCAATACCCGAGCGGAAGAATGATATCTGGAATGCATCAAGCTTAAGCAATTTTATAAATAACCCGCTTGAGCTCCACAATAAAGCAGTAAAGGAAATATAGACCAGTCCCTTGCGGTGAGCAGGTATTTTATTCAGCCATTTTGTCAGAAACATTAAGCAATATTGTATTAATTGTGAAGTATTTCAATGAAGAATTAATTGATTTGAGATTGAAATTGGTTGCAGGTTGGTCCCGCTAAAGCGGGATTTCGCAAAATGCTCAAAAAGTTGAAAGGCTTGTGCTGAGCGGAGTCGAAGCATTGGAAGATTGGTCCCGCTAAAGCGGGATTTACCTACTTCCCGAATTGTCCGCCCAGGCGGATTAGGAAGGAGAGAACTCTCAACTCTTAAACTCTAAACACTCGAACTCTAAGAACTCTAAGAACTCAACGAACTTTCTTTCCTGCAACATCAACCACAATTGGTGAGAAGAAGATGGAGTCTTCACTTTCCCTGTGTTCAATCCAATCGGTAAGCATTTCATCAGCTGTTTTCTGATCGACAATTCCTTTATCTGCCATATGCTGAATGTGTGTTGAGAAAAATTTATTTGCCCATTCATATACTCTGCTTGATGGATTGCCTGCAAGAATATGCGGGTTAAAATCGATTAGCTTTATCCCATTTTCTTTAAACATCCCGGGAATTTTAGTTGTGATATAAGGGTCACCGCCGGTTGAGTTGTAATATTTTCTTACGGCATCGGGGATATTATCGAATGCCCCGCCGCGCGGATACAAAGAAATACCTTCGTATGCATAATCCTGTATTGCAATTACTCCTCGCGGAGCAAGCGATTTTACAAGCTTTGCAAGAAATAATTCCGGCTCTGCCACAAATGCAATCACCCATCTTAAGAAAATAAAATCATAATAATTCGCGGGAAGCTCTGTATTCTCAACTGTATTATTAATGAATCTAAAATTGCTAATATTATTTTTTAATGAAAAATCTTTGATATAATTTATAAAAAGCTCCGATGGCTCAAGAACTGTAATTTCACTTTCTTTACCGGTTCTTTCAAGTAAGTCCAATGAAACAAATCCCGGTCCCGCGCCAACATCAAGTATCCTGATTCCTTTTTCAAGGCTCAGTCTGTCAAAAAAACCATCTGTAATTTTCTTCCATACATTATGCTGAAATTGCAGCCGCTGAAGCTCAGTATCATTTGCACCAAGTAAATATTCTTTTTCTGCCATTATTTAATTTATTTAAAACGCGAAGATAGGGAAGATATTGGAGAAATAATATACAATTCTATAAAGCAGACAGAATAGTTACAATGAAAAACAAAGAATTTCTTTTTAGATTTCCACATATACCTTTGTTTCCCTTGTGTTAAAATTATGTTTCTTTATTACAGATATATTATCATGATGCGAAAAATTATCGGTGAAATCAGTCTAATCAGTGAAATCTGCGATTCAGACATCTTTCGTAACATTTTTTTACATCATTTATCATAAAAATTGATTAAATTTGAAATAATAATCATACCTGAAATGTAAATCATCAATAATATTCGAAGTTTGCCTTAGGAGGACAATATGCTTATAAAATATGAACTACTGGAAGGAAAAGTCACCGAAAGCACAAATGACGAGGCGAATATTCTTTTATTTTTTGGACCTGATGAAAACGAGAAAAAATTTCTTATTGAAAAATTACAGGTTGATGAACATACCTTAAATTCATCACTTGACCCTGATGAGCTTTCACGTATTGAGTTTGAACCGGACCACATTGCAGTAATATTTAAACGCCCGAAAAATTATTCGGGTAAGGAACAGCTGCTGTTCAGAGTTGCTTCTGCGGGTTTATTTTTATTTAGTGATAAGCTTATTATGGTTGTGCCCGAACAGATACAATTGTTTGACAGGAAACAATTTTCAAAATGCTGCACTTTGAAAGATGTTATGCTGAAAATGATATACCGCTCTATTTTCCATTACCTTGAACACCTTAAAGTTATTAATGAGATATCGGATGAACTGGAAAAGAAGATTAATGCTTCAATGGATAACCGTTATATCATAAATCTTTTTTCTCTTGAAAAAAGCCTTGTGTATTATTTGAACTCGATAAACTCGAATGGTGTATTAATAGAGAAGCTGAAAAATTATGCATCAAGAATAAGCTTTACGCAGGATGAAGTTGATTTCCTTGATGATATGCTGATTGAAAACACCCAGTGCTATAAACAGGCAGAAATATATTCAAACATTCTTGCAAGCCTTATGGATGCAAGAGCTTCGGTAGTAGGCAATAACCTGAATGTGCTGATGAAAACCCTGACCATCATAACTATCGGTATCATGGTTCCAACGTTTGTAGTCAGTGCATTTTCAATGAACGTATCAATACCATTTGAAGACCATCCTTATGCGTTCTATATTGTTTTAGGATTTGCATTGTCATCCATACTTATACTTCGGTCATGGCTGAAAAAGAAACATTGGTAAGTCACCTTACGTAAATTATAAATCAATTTGTTACCGCAAGAAATAAACAGGTAATTTCAGTTCATGTCCTCACCCCCCTGACCCCCTCTCCTATGATAAATGAGAGGAGAGGGGGAGAATGAATTAAAGATTTCACATACTAAAGAGAATTTTATAAGTTACTGCTCCCCCTCTCCTAACGCCCCTGCCTGCAGCAGGCAGGTATCAAAGGAGAGGGGGTGAGGACATGAACTGAAATTAATAAGAAAAAAAAATTATTACCCGATTATTATACTTTTGCTAAGGTCAACTGGTGCTTAAAACTCAGCACTAACACCAATAGTAGGCAGTATTCCAAGATTTTCATTTTTCACAATTTCTCTTTTGAATTTATCCCAGCGGTATTCAAATATATTTTTCCTGTTATAAATATTCTGAATATCTATATAAGTAGTCAAAGCCCATTTGCTGAAATTCCATTTTTTCTCCGCCCTTATATCTAACCTGTGATATACCGGCAGTACCTGCGAATTATATTTTGTATAATCCACAGTCCCATTAGTTGAATCAATTGGAGTATAAGGTCTTCCGCCCGATAATCTGAACTTGCCGCTGATTTCCCATTCTTTGCCAAGCCTGTATCCAAACGAAGCATTTACAATATAACGGTTATCATAATCAGACCGTCTTTCAACTCCATCAAGTGCGGTATATTTTACATCGCTGTATGAGAATGTGAAAGTACCGTAAAGTCTTTTTGTTAATGCTTTCTGCAGAAATACTTCAAAGCCTTTGGCAGTACCTTTCCCGGCACTTATTAATGGTTCAAGCCCGAATGAATTCTGGTTATCGAATCCTCCGTTATTAGCTAATATTAAATAAGGCCTTACAGTGCTTACAGGATAATTGGAATATTTTTTATAATAAGCTTCAACTGTCAGCTTTGTGCTTTCATCAAATAAATATTCAATTCCGGCAATATAATGGTCTGCCCTTATATCCTTTAAATTTAAATTAGAAGGCGAGCCGAGTATCCAGATATAAGAAGGGGATTGATAGAATATTCCGTAAGAAGTGTTAACAGTTAATTTTGGCGATATAGTCAAAGACAATGATACTCTTGGCGAAATATAATTTTTGTTATTAATCAGGTCTATATAATCATATCTTAATCCGGTAGTAAATTTCAGTCTTTTCATCAGTGTTTGAATTACTTCTGCATAAGCAAAAGCTTTATAAGTTCTTTTATTTTCTAACAGATTGAATGCAGGAATAACAAATTTTTTCCCGGTCTGCGGGTCAGTAATATCAACTGTGTCTGCTGATTTATTAATATTATAATCAAGAAGGATGGTCTGTCCTCCAATGCCCGAGCTGATATAAGTGTTTTCTGTTGGTTTTATAGAATACTCTGCTTTTAGTTGAACATCACCTTCCTTTGACCTGTTTGAAAATGTTTCAATAAAATTCGTATCTCTTTTGGAAAATAGATAATTGGTAAAATTCCTTGATAGAATTAATTGGGAATAGGACTTTGCAGACCATAAAGATTTCCAGCTTAAGCCTGCTGAATAACTGTTCTGGTTGTTTGTTAATATTCTTTCATTATTTTGTATGTTTTCTTCATTATCATTATTGAATCTGACCTTATCAATAGCACCAAGAGATGAGAATGTTAGAAAATTACGGCTGTTAATATGATAATGGGCTTTTATCTGGAAATCGGTGTATTCAGGTACAAATGAAAATCCCGAAGCATTAAATATTAAATCGAGATAACTTCTTCTGGCGGAGATAATAAATCCTGAAGTGTTTTTGGTTGGCAGAGGTCCTTCAATATTAGCCCCAAAGCCCGTTCCACTTAAGTTTATTTTACCTGTAAACTTTTCCGTATTTCCTTCTTTAAGCTTTATTTCAGCAACTGAAGAAAGCTTATCACCATATTTAGCACTGAATCCGCCTGTTAAAAAATTTACTTCTCTTACAAAATCAAGATTTATTATGCTGACCGGTCCGCCTGTTGCACCCTGTGAACCGAAATGATTTATATTATTAACAAGGAAACCATCAACAATAAACAAATTTTCCGATGGCGAGCCGCCGCGTACAACTATATCGTTTCTTCCGTCTGATGTTAATGCCGCCCCGGGTAATGACTGCAATATTCTGCCTACATCTTCAAGCCCTCCGGGAAATCTTCTCAGCTCTTCAAATGTCAGTGTTTTGTATGATACAGTTGCATCTACCGGTTTTTGAAACCGTAAAGATTCTATTATAACTTCTTCGGTGGATATTGGTGTTAACTCAGCTACAACTTTAGTCTGTATTCCTGATGAAACGGAAATGCTGCCTGCAATATATGTCTGATAAGAAATATTTGTGAACCTGATTTCGTAAATTCCTGGCGGGACATTTTTAATTGTAAATAAACCGTTAGCATTTGTTTCGGTTTTTATTTGTGTACCTAATATTTCAACTTTAATTTCTTTTAAAAAAGATTGTGTGTATTTATCCAGTACTTCTCCTGTTATATCACCTGTAGGCTGGGCAAAGACCACCCTTACAGCTAATATTAAGATTGCATTAAGAATCAATAAAGATTTTGTCAAATTTTCTCCGTAAATATTTAATTATATTGGCTTTAACATCAATCGGTTTATTGTTGGTTCCATATTTTAAGTGTAAACTTATGCAAAAATATTTTCCATTAATACACAATAAAACAGAGGACTTAAATCCATAAATTTTTGTTTAATTTTATAAACAACTGAAAAAAGAAGAGAATAAAAATATTAAAGCTTCAATTTTAAACAGGCCAGTTTTGAGGATGCTTATCAATACGGCAGGTTTTATTTGTGTCGGGCTTGGTGTGATTGGAATATTTCTGCCTTTAATTCCTGCAACTGATTTTTTCCTTCTTGCAGCCGCTTGCTTTGCAATAAGCTCACCTAAATTTTATCATTGGCTGCTTTATAACAGGTTTTTCGGAAAGTATATCAGGAATTACCGTGAAAACAGGGGTATGACTTTATTAACTAAAATATGGACTTTATTATTTTTATGGGCAACTATTAGTTATTCTATTTACATAATCGATAATATTTATGTCAGGATACTGCTTGCCTTTATTGCAATTGGCGTAACAGTGCATGTGCTCATGCTTAAAAGAGCGAAGTAAGTTAAAGAGGTTTATAAGGTTTGTAAGGTAAGTGCAAAGAGTGTATAGAGTGTGTAGAGGGTATAGAGTGTATGGAGTGTATAGAGTGTGTAGAGGGTGTAGGACTGGAAGGATTCCAATCACGCAGTGATTACCCGTATTAGGAAATGATTGGAATAGTATTTAACTACATAGTAGTTGCCCATTTCTCTATAGTAAATTGAGAATTATAGTGAACTCCGGCGGAATTCTGAATAGAAACTTATAATTTTTAATATAAATACTTAACAATTTCAGTTAATTATAAATATTCTTCTTACAATTGAATATCACATCAATTATCTTTAATTTTCGTTAATAAATGGCAAAATCTGAGAAAATAACACCACAGGTAATTCAGGAAGATAAAGAATACCTAAATGAATTAAGACCTCATAGATTTGAGGAATTTGTCGGGCAGGATAAGATTAAAAGCAACCTTGATATTTCTATCCGGAGCTCCCAAAAAAGAAATGACTCGCTCGACCATATATTATTTACAGGACCTCCGGGTCTTGGAAAAACAACCCTTGCTTATATCATATCGGGTGAAATGAATTCACGCATCGTTACAACATCCGGTCCGGTACTTGAAAGACCGGGTGATATTGCCGGCATGCTCACCAAGCTTCAGGAAAAAGATATTCTGTTCATTGATGAGATTCACCGCATCCCGAAAGTTGTGGAGGAATATCTATACTCGGCAATGGAAGACTATAAGCTTGATATAATAATTGACCAGGGACCGGGAGCAAGAAGCGTAAGCATTCAACTTGAAAAATTTACACTCATCGGTTCAACTACAAGAGCTGGTTTGCTTTCATCTCCGTTGCTTGGCAGGTTCGGATTAAACTGCAGGCTGAATTATTATAATATAGAAGAGCTGAAGAAAATTGTCATCCGTTCTGCATCCATCATGAATATCAAAATAGATGAAGAAGGTGCATTAATAATTGCACACCGCTCAAGAGGGACACCGCGTATTGCAAACCGCCTGCTGAGATTAACACGCGACCTGGCAGTTGTAAATAATAAAGGTGTGATTAATGCCGCTATTGCCGATGAATGCCTGAACAACTGGGAGATTGACAATAAAGGGCTTGATGAATTGGATAAGAAAATACTTACAACCATAATTGATATTTATAAAGGCGGTCCGGTTGGCTTGAATTCGATTGCAGTATCCGTCGGTGAAGAACCGGGCACAATTGAAGAAGTATATGAGCCTTTCCTTATCCAGGAAGGATTTATCAGAAGAACACCACGCGGAAGAGAAGTTACTGACCTTGCATACAGCCATCTTGGATTGAGCATGAAGGGAAGAAAAAGTGATGCTAAAGATACTGAGAACGGGCTTTTTCTGTAAATGCAGTGGCAGGAAGATACAGAAGACTAAATAAGGATTTCTTTCTAAGGAGCACTATAAATATTGCAAAAGAACTTGTTGGAAAGATAATATGCAGAAAATGGGGCAACAGGACTCTGATGGGAATGATTGTGGAAACTGAAGCATATCCGGGTATTAATGACCCTGCTTCACATACATATATAGGTAAAACCAAAAGAAATGAGTCAATGTTCGAAGAAGGCGGTATTGCGTATGTATATTTTACGTATGGAAACCACTACTGCTTTAATGTTGTAACGGGATTAAAGGATAAAGGCAGCGGAGTTCTGATAAGGGGAGTTGAGCCGCTTGACGGAATTGATATTATGATGAATAACAGGAATGTAACGGATATATATAACTTAACAAACGGCCCGGGAAAATTTGCACATGCATTTGGAATAGACAAGAATCTTAATGCTGCTGACCTTCTCAACGGCAATGATATATTTCTTCTTGAAAGTGAAGAAGATATAAAGCATAAAATAGCAAAATCAAAAAGAATAGGCATTACAAAAAATACTGAAAAACTATACCGCTTTTACATAATTGATAATCCGTTTGTATCGGGAGCAGGAAGGGCGGTTTTTAGGAAGAAGAACAATGATAACAGTAGCTGAGCTGGCGAAGGTTTATCCAAACGGATGCAATGCATTAAAAGGTGTTTCGTTTAATATTGAAAAGGGAGAAGTATGCGGATATCTCGGGGCGAATGGTGCGGGTAAAAGCACTACTATCAAGATATTGACGGGCATGATAAAAGCAGATTCAGGCTCTGCATTGATAGGTAACTATGATGTAAAACAAACACCCGAAAAAGTAAAGAGAATTATAGGTTATGTCCCTGAATCGGGTGCCCTGTTCCAGTCTCTTACCCCGTTTGATTTCCTTGAGTTTGTATGTAAAATATACGACATGGATAAATCTGTTTACATCAGGAGAATATATGAGTTCCTTGAGATGTTTGAGCTGAAAAACGAAGTTAATACACCTATGGCTTCATTTTCAAAGGGAATGAGGCAAAAGGTATTAATTATATCATCGCTTATCCATAATCCCGATGTAATATTCTGGGATGAGCCTTTAAGCGGAATTGATTTTAATACGACAGTATTAATTAGAGATATTGTAAAAGACCTGTCTGAAAACGGTAAAACGTTTTTCTATTCAACGCATTTGCTAGATATAGTTGAAAAGATATGCACAAGAGTAATTATTCTTAATGACGGGAATATAGTGTTCAACGAATATATAAAGGACAACGAAAAAAGCGTTTCGCTTGAAGAAGTATTTAAAAAGTATATAGATACTGCGGTAATAAAACAAAAAGCTACAGAAATTTATAAAAACTTAATGACAGGGTGATTCCCTTGAAAATTAAAATCCTGGTAACGGTGCTGTTTATTTTTCTGTCAGTGCTTAATTTAAAAGCTCAGTCGGATTTTACTGATATTCAAACCTTCATTGATTCCAATATTACGCGGAATTTCCTTTACACTACATTTGATAACGGGCTTTTATCCGCTAACTTAACATCCAAGCTGAACTATAACGGCAAGTTTAAAAAGAAATTCAATTATTATTTAAAGAACTATTACTCATCCGCCGTAACAAAGCTAACCGAAAATTTCTTCCGTGATTTTGACAATATTAAAGCCGGTGCCGGGTATGACCTGAACGATAACCTGAATGCTTCCCTGAATTATTACGGTATGTTTTATTCTGATGAAAAAAACATACAGCTTAAGGGCTCTTCAACTAATATGTTTTATCTCAGCAGCAGGTATGAGAAATCATTAGACGGCACGGAAATAAACTCCGTGTTGAATGCAGGATATAAGATTGAAGAACAAATCGGGGAATTAAACAGGGGCATAAGCTTAGCGGGTGATTTAAATGTATCCAATTTGTCGTTCTCAGGCTTCTTTATTGACGGGGGGCTTAAAGCAGGTATTGAAGACCTTAAGCCAAAAAAAAATAATTTCATTATCTCACGGTTATATGCTGAAAGGTCCTTCAGTGATAACCTTGCAAGAAATGAGTTTGACGGTTACTTTTCGAGGATAAGAAAGGATTTTTATTTTCCTGCTGATATTTTTACCGAACAGCAATTTAATGTAAAGAATAATATTGAACAAAGAACAGAGTATATTATGAAGGCATTTGACAGGTTCGATTATACGATTTCACAAAAGGCCGATCTTTACGTTACCCTTAATCCGTATTTCAGAAATATCTACAAGGAAAATTACTATATTCCGCAGGTGGTTGCCGCGCCGCCGAGTGTTTATGATACACAGGTACAGGAACTGAGCATTGGCGGTGATGCTGCTCTGCGGTTTAACCTGGAAAAGGCAGACCTCCAGCTAAAGGTATCTTATGTGGAAAGAGATGAGAAACATTTTCTTATCAATCAAGGGAAGATTAGCTCTGTTTTTGTTAAAGAAAAGGAAGGACTTGAGGCTCAGAAGAACAGCCACTTATCGAAGTTTGTGTTTGGCACAAATGTTTATTATAACTTATCTCTTTCAAACCGGCTTGAGTTTTTGGGTAATGCTTCCATATTAAGATATGATACGCCCAGCAAAGATAATACAGATGACAGGGACGAATTGAATTTCCTGTTTTACCTTGGACACAGGTATGATAACCTGAGGAATTTCCAGCTTCTGAACTCAGTTGACCTTAACCTGTATCACACGGTTTATATTTTCGGTGAGAAAAGCTCCAACAATAACTGGAACCGTGTAATCAGGTTTACAAGCAGGAATATTTTTACTCCTGTTGAAGCGGTAAGAACCATTAATACATTTAGCGTGCTTGCCAATTATACCGTGTATGACTTCCAGGATGTTGTTTCAACAGTAAGAAGCTATTCGTTCCGCCAGTTCAATATTAAAGATTCGACAATAATTAAGTTCACCGACCATATCGGGACAAACATTTATGCAGAAATTAAGCTGTATGAGAGGGGTGAGCTTAACTGGAGTGCATTTTCCATCCGCCCGGTGAATTATTTTGAGGACAAAATTATTAACGCTGAATTAAATTATTTTTTTAATAAATTTATAATGTTTGCAGCCGGGTACAGGTATTTTGAGCAAAGGAGGTTTAATTTCGTTGAAGGGGAACGGGTTTTTAATACTTCCATCAAAACATATGGACCTATGGCTAGATTAAAAATATTATTGAATGATAACTCATTGATTGAAGTTATCTCAAGCTATGATTTTTACAGGTACGGCGATATTCAGCCATCTTCAACAAACGGAAATCTTTACGTAAATGTAAGATGGAATTTTTAGTATTTATAATTTAAAAATGAAAACCATAAGAACTGAAATTGCATCGGAAAAAAACAATTTCAATTATGTAGAAGCCCTGCTCCTGAAAGTAAATAAAGAATTCAAGCTGCCTGAAAGTGAACTCCATAAAGTGCTGATTGCAGTTTCTGAAATAGTGATGAATGCAATAGTCCACGGTAACAAAGAAAACAAATTCAAAAAAGTTGAGGTAATAGTTGAATACAATAATGAGAAAATGTGCGTAAAGATTTGCGATGAAGGAAACGGTTTTAATATAAATGATGACATTGACCCTACACTTGATGAAAATATTATGAAATCATCGGGCAGGGGAATGTTTATTGCAAAATCACTTGTAAAGGATATACGTTACAAACATACACAAAAAGGTTCTGAAGTGATATTAACCATTCACAGATAACAATATAGTGCACTTTTCCCGGAAGGAAATAAAACCCCGGAGGGTAAAATGAAGTACATATTTTTTTCAATCTTCCAAAATCTAACTAATCCCGTTAGCATCATTTGGCAGCAATATTACGACATGCCTTAATTTATACCGGTATTTACAAAGAACGAAAATGAGTGATATTAATCACAACTACGTTAAATTAATATAGTAATTGCTAATTGTCAAGTTTTTGGTGAAAATAGTTGGATGAGTGCAGAATTATTCATCAGATTCATCAGATTTGATAGAAACCTCACCCCCTCCTCCCGATAAATCGGGATTCCTCCCCCTCTCCATGCTGAGTTTGTGAAGTCCCGCTCTGCGTGGATGGAGAGGGGGTTGGGGGGTGAGGTGCTTCAAGCATTACTTTAACACTCTAACATCAGCGACAAATTATACACTATTATAAATTCATATAGCTATTTTAGTTAATGATATAGTGAAGTTTTATTTTTCGGAATAAACCGCATTTCCTTCACATAATCGCCATTTTATTCATAGCATCCCGGTGAATTTGA
>Ga0105092_10000037_pt1 | contig 61098 bp, 46 predicted proteins | sample PPLLak2March2015_FD_87021 | JGI IMG/M metagenome (GOLD analysis project Ga0105092, IMG submission 87021) | Freshwater sediment microbial communities from Prairie Pothole Lake near Jamestown, North Dakota, USA - PPLs Lake P7 Core (1) Depth... | ecosystem: Environmental > Aquatic > Freshwater >... | reverse complement strand
CAGGGAACATTGCCTTCCCTACCTGAATGACCTGATTGAATATGTCGATGGTCTGGGAGTGCCGGTGCTCCTTCATTCCTGTGGTAATATCAATGCCTATCTGGATGATCTGGCACAGACCAGAATTGTTTCTGTTCATCCCATTCAAAGGACAGCCCACATGGATCTGAAAACAATCAAGGCAAATTTTGGAAAGCGTTTTTGCCTGATAGGCAATATTGATTCCTCCAGGACGCTTCCGTTCGGAACTCCTTCAGAGGTGGCTGCCGAGGTACGGGAAGCCATTGACATTGCCGTTCCGGGAGGAGGGTTTATCCTGGCCTCCGACCATTCCCTGCACGATGGAATACCCGTCGAAAATATTGTCGAAATGTTCCGGACAGGAAAAGAATACAGCCAGAAATTTTTCCGCACATGATCAGCTACGATTTTCAGCCCGATTATAACAACCTGATGGATGTTTTGCAGAACCGAAAGCCCTGCAGGTTACCCCTTTACGAACATATTATTGATATTCCGTTTATATCCAAGGCTTTGGATAAACCCCTCGTTTGTGAAGGAAATTCACAAAAGGACCTGGAAGCTTACTATTCGGAAATTATCGGTTTCTGGAAAAGGATGACATACGACGGCTTTGCTTACGAAGCAGCTGTATGTGAAATTTTACCCGGACATGGTGCCATCATGGGAGGTATGCCTGGCCCGATTCAGAATCGAGGTGACTTTGAAAAATATCCTTTTGATGATATTCCCCGGATCTTCTGGGAAGCCTATACTCCGCGACTGGAAGCAATACGGAGGGTGATGCCCCCCGGGATGAAGGCCTACGGCGGATGCGGATATGGAATTTTTGAGACCAGCGAGGACCTCGTTGGTTATGAATACCTGGCCGTGATGCAATACCTGGATCCTGGGCTTTTTGCAGACCTGTATGCCAGGATCGGTGATCTCTATGTTACGTTATGGTCCGAAATGATCAGAAGATACGACGATCTTTTTGCATTTTACCGTATGGGTGACGATCTGGGCTTTAAAACATCAACCCTGCTGGATCCTGATGCGATAAGAACCCATATCATTCCGCAATACAAAAGAGTAATAAACCTGGTACATTCTGCCGGCAAAAAATTCCTGTTTCATTGCTGCGGCAATATATTCAGCATTATGAATGACCTGATAGAGGCCGGCATTGATGCCAAGCATTCCAATGAAGACCAGATTGCCGTTTTTGATAAATGGATCGGATTATACTCCCGAAAAATAGGTCTCTTTGGCGGAATTGACGTAAACACTTTGTGCCTCAATGACTATAACACCGTTTACCGAAGGGTGCTGGAGGATGGAACGCGGTTCCGTGCAACATCAAAGGGGTGGGGGCTGGGCTCGGGAAATTCAATTGCCGGCTATGTGCCCGTTGATTCCTTTATGGCTATGATTGAAGCGGCAAACCGTATCAGGTCTTATTCATAACGCAGCGCTTCCACAGGATCACGCCTGGACGTAAGCCAGATTTGCCATCCGATTGTCATCAGGGCGATCAGCAGTGCAGTGACACCCGCTATCAGAAATATCCATACACTTAGCGTAGTCTTATAGGCAAATTGCCGCAGCCAGGCAGACATGGCGATAAAGGCCAGGGGACATGCTATTGTGAATGAAATCAGAACCCAAACGACAAAATCCTTTGCAAGCATGATCAAAATTTCAGCCACACTGGCACCGTGCACTTTCCGGATACCGACATTTTTTGTGTGGCGTTCGGTCTCATAGGAAGATAAGGCAAAAAGGCCCAGGAAAGCAATGAATATTGCCAATACGGTAAACAAAAGCACCAGGTCAGACAGGCTTTTTTCGTTTTTATATTCCAACCGGTTGGCTTCTTCAAGATAGAAATATTCAAAGGGTAACTCCGGCACGAGTTTTTCCCAATGTTTCTTCAGTTGAAGTAGTATTCCCCTTGTTTTTCCTGACCCGGATCTGATCAGCATATAGTTAATGCCGTTTTCAAATTCCCTTGAAATTATAAGGGGTGAAATATTCTCTCGCAAAGAAGCAAAATTAAAGTCTTTGCATATTCCTATTACTTCATGTCTTCCGTTCCTTTCGATGTATTTCCCTACCGGATCCGACCAGTTCAGGGTACGTGCATAGGTTTCATTGATCAGGTATCCTTTCCTGTCCGTTTCAAAAGATTCAGAGAAATTGCGGCCATTAACAATTTTCAAATCCAGGACGGTTACCAGGTCTTCATCCCCATCGATTACATTGATCATTGAAGCTTCGGGGAATCCTTCGGGAGTGTAACCATTTTTTGTTATATTTTTCCCCGGATAGTCAGAACAGATGGCAGCACTTTCAACGTCCGGGACAGACAGAAAGGCGGTTTTTAACAGCTCATGTTTTTGTGAAACAGCTTTCGTTGGTAATGGTATGACCAGTATATCACTCCGTTTAAATCCGGGATCAGTGTTCCGGATATACCTGAGCTGCTTGTACAGAAACATAGTGCAGATGATCATTGTAATGGAAATTGTATACTGCAGCAGTACAGTCAATATCCTGATACTCATTCTGCCCCGTTTAACCGGTTGTTTGTTCTTAACAGAATCAATGGCATTCACCGAAGTCAGGTAAAGGGCAGGATAGCAGCCTGCCACAATACCCGTCACCACAATAATCAATACTATTCCCAGCGTTAAAGGGAATGCAGAGGCCTGATAGACTTCAAGTTTCAGTTCTAAAATTCTATTGATCTGTGGCAGAATGGATTCAGCTAAAATAAAGGCCAGCAGCAATGCAAAAATATTCATGATCAGGGATTCGGTCATGAACTGAAGGAGTATACGAATGCGATTTGCGCCCAGTATCTTTCGGATGCCTGTTTCCCGAAGTCTCGTTGTCAGTCTGGCAGAAGTAAGATTTATAAAGTTAATACAAGCGATGATAAAAATAAGCAAGGCTATAAATGACAATAAAATCAGCAATGCCGGATTACCCACCGGACCAATTTCTCCAGGCAGGCCTGAATGCAGGTAAATTTGCCTTAAAGGCTGCAAATACAATCGCGACGACCAGCTTGAACCCTTGAACATATAATTGAGGTGCCTGTCCATGAAGGACGGGAATTTTGCAGCAAAAGTTGTCGGATTTGTCCCGGGTAAAAGAAGCAGGTAAGTATAATAGGCATTGCCTCCATTCCAGTCGAGATACATGTTCTTATCCTGGTAAAGACTTGAAAAGGAAATGAAAGCATTAAACTGAATGTGGGAATTGGAAGGAACATCCTGAACAATCCCGGTGACTGTGAGCACATCCCTGCTATCCAGGGTGACGGTCTTTCCCATGGGATCTTCATTTCCAAAAATCCTTTGCGCTGTTTTAACGGACAGAACGATTGAAAATGGAGCAGTTAATGCTTTTTTGGGATTACCCTGGAGCAACCTGAATGAAAAAACATCGAAAACCGTGGAATCCGCGTATAGGACTTTTTTAACAAGGTGAGCAATATTATTAAAACCCAGATACCGGTTTTCCGGCTCCCTGAACCTTACGGTTCTTTTAATTTCGGGGAAATCCTCACTTAATGCCGGACCGACAGCAGCGACCATTTGCGGACATGCTTCAATCCTTGTATCAGAGGTCATTTCCACGACACATCTGTAAATTCGGTCTCCTTTTATGTTGAATTTATCATAACTTAATTCATGGCCGGTGAAGGTCAGAATTATGATAAATGCTGCGAGGCCTATTGCAAGTCCGATGATATTGATCAAGGATACTACCTTGTTCTTCAAGAGGTTTCTTGCTGCGGATTTAATGAAGTTCCGGATCATTTATATTGAAAATTCATGTTTTGGTTTTTCAACCCCTGTCTCCACACTTCCAGCCTGCCTGCCGGCAGGCAGGCCTGCCTGCCGGCAGGCAGGCTTCCGACTCCTACTCATATCTCAACGCCACAACCGGATTTGTCCTGGCTGATCTGACGATCCGGTGACCTATGGCAAGAAATGCAACTGTTATAGAAATTGCAAATCCCGAGAGAAAATCAATAAGCCTAAGATCAATCCGGAAATAAAAGTTCTGAAGCCAGTCATTGGCCAGATAATAAATCAATGGCCAGGCGATGACCGTGGAAATGGCAACAAGTATGAAATACTCTTTCGAAACAAGGTAGAAAATACCATTTACAGTAGCTCCCATGGTTTTCCGGATACCGATCTCCTTTGTTCGTTGTTCGATTATAAAGGCAGTGAGGCCAAAAAGTCCCAGGGAAGCTATGATCATGGCCAAAATGGAAAAGATCACCGATAATTTGGCACTTTGTTTTTCCTCCTTGTATTTCTGCTCGAAATCCCGGTCCATAAAGAAATATTGGAATGGGTTGTCCGTGGCAAACCGATCCCATACCTTTTCAATTTCCCTGATTGTCCCGGAAGAGGCAGCTGAGGTGAGCCTCACACTGAAATATCCGTAGTTCTGATCTTCATTCTTGTATCTTAAAATATACGGGTTAACCTGGTTTTGTAAGGATTCAAAGTGAAAATTCTTCACAATTCCGATAAGATTGAGTCTTTCATAACCGTCTATCAAATTTGTGCTGAAAGGATTACTGATGCTCATTTGTCTTACGGCGCTTTCATTCACGATGCATGCATTCCTGTCGCCGCCAATGGGCTCATTGAAAGTTCTTCCCGAAGCCATTTTAATTCCGTATGTATTAAAAAAATCGTGGTCAATATAATTGATTTTGAAATCCATAACCTCTCCCGGCTTGCCTTCCACGGTATATGTCCTGCCTGCCTCACTGTGCCCCGGCACTGCGGTGGAAGAAGCTACACTTTCCACCTCCGGGATCCGGGTAAGCGCATCCTTGAATGATTTGCCATGATTTCCTATGGCATCTGCATGGCTGATCACCATAAGCTGCTCTTTATTGAAACCGAGGTCCTTATTGATAAGGAACCTGATCTGCCTTACCATGATAATTGTGCCCACAATCAGGACTGTTGAAATTGAAAATTGCAGTATCACAAGGATACTTCTAAACCGGCCCTGCTTCATACTGTCCCTTGATTTTCCCTTGAGGACGGATGAAGGATTAAAGGACGAAAGGTAAAATGCCGGATATGTTCCTGCAAGCAATCCTACCAGGATTGAGAATGTGAGCAATGAAGGTATTGTCCACCATTTGTCCAGCAGATTTAATTGTAACTTTATTCCGAGGAGGTTATTGAAAAAGGGGAGAGTATTTTCTATCAGAATTATGGCAAAAATGAGAGATACCAGGGAGAGAATTACCGATTCCGATGTAAACTGCCGGATAAGCAATCCCCTCGATGAACCGCTTACTTTTTTTATGCCAACTTCCCTGGCCCTTTGCGACGCCTGTGCCGTGGACAGGTTCATAAAATTAATGGAGGCAATGATTATTATCAAAATTGCAACACAACCAAAAATATAAAGGTACTTCGGGTTACCGGCAGGCTTTTCTCCGACATTTTGGGTTATGGCTGTGTTAAAGTGAATTTTCCCCAAAGGCTGCAGTTCATAGTTATATTTGTTTTTATTTATGAATTCATCGATGGATATTCCAAGTGATTTTTGTGCAATCTCACCCATATATTTCCGGATCATGCCTGGAATCCGGGCACTTACTTGTTCGGGCACAGCTTTGGGTTTCAGAAGAATATAGGTTGAATAGTTGTTATTTGCCCAGTAAGTGTCCCTTGAATTCGGATTGGTTATAAACGATCCGATCATATTCGCGCGTAAATGCGATGTTTCAGGAATGTCCTGCATCACACCCGTAATCCGGTAATATTCACCATCATTGCCCACCTTCAGCATTTTGTCCACAGGATCGCTTTTTCCGAATATTCTTTCTGCTGTACTCTTTGATATTACAAGTGTATGAGGTCTTGTCAGCACAGATTTCCTGTCACCCCTGATCAGGGGAATGGAGAAAATATTAAAAAATGAGGAGTCAGCTTCAATAAAATCATTTTCAGTGAATTTCGTGCCGGCATATTTTATCACGGGCGAATTCATAGAGATGATCCTTGCGAAGTCCTCGACTTCCGGAAATTCCTGGAACATGGTTGGTCCCACGGGGGCCGCAGCCACTGCATAATTCAGCTCCCGGTCGCCTATTATGCCATGAACCACAAGACGGTATATCCGGTCCTTTTTTTCATTAAACTGGTCATAACTCAATTCATGCCGGATGAAGAGGGCGATGATCAGACTGCAGGTAATTCCAAGAGACAATCCGGTAATATTGATCAGCAAATAGCCTTTGTGCCTGGTCATGGCCTGAATGCTGTGTCTAATCATGTTTCTGAACATAATATTCTGAAATTAGTCATTTGTTGATGAATCTGAATTCAATACTCATGCCATCCTGGCTAAACATCAGTAAATCCAATAATTAGAAAATCAGGACAAAACAGGATCAGAATTAAATTGTCCAATATTTGAACGCATCATGTTCATTAAATGAACATTTATTGTAAATTTATAGATTAACCTCAACCAATTTACCATGCATAGGAAAAGCGGAAGAATACTCATTGTTGATGATAATGTACAAATTCTGAATGCCTTGCAGTTATTGCTGAAACCGGAATTCGAAGAAATTGCTGTCCTCCGGAATCCCAACCAGGTTATCAGCCAGGTCGCATCGTCTAATTTCGATATTGTATTGCTTGACATGAATTTCCGGTCAGGTGACAACTCTGGAAATGAAGGTTTTTACTGGCTTGCGGAAATCCTGAAAACAGATCCCTCCGTTATTGTATTGATGATTACAGCTTATGGTGATATTAATCTGGCTGTCAGGGCTATTAAGGAAGGAGCTACAGATTTTATTGCTAAACCCTGGGATGCCGAAAAACTGATCATTACCCTTAAAAATGCCCTGGAGTTCAGAAATTCCAAACTCGAGATCAGGAAGTTACGGATAAAGCAAAGGCAGCTGAATGAAGATTTGGAGAAGCAGCATGTGCTCTTCAGGGGTACTTCGAAGAAAATGGAGGATATCTTCAGAACTGTTGACAAGGTAGCGCAAACTGATGCAAACATTTTAATCCTGGGTGAAAACGGAACCGGTAAAGAGGTTATTGCCAGGGAAATACACAGGAAATCAAAAAGAGCTTCAGAGATTTTTCTTGGAGTGGATATGGGATCACTCAGTGAATCACTTTTTGAAAGCGAGATGTTCGGTCATGTCAGGGGTTCCTTTACCGATGCAAGGGAGGACCGGACCGGCAGGTTTGAAACGGCCTCAGGCGGAACTATATTTTTGGATGAGATCGGAAATCTGTCAATGGCATCACAGGGAAAATTGCTGGGGGTACTTCAGAATATGATTATAACCCGACTTGGCTCGAACAAGCCGGTACCGGTTGATGTAAGGCTGATAACAGCGACCAATAAAGATCCGGAACAACTGGTAAATCAGAATCTTTTTCGGGAAGATCTTTTGTTCAGGCTTAATACGATCCAGATTGAATTGCCGCCTTTAAGGGAAAGAAAGGAGGATATTCCAGGGCTTGCTGATTTTTTTCTAAGAAAATATGCCGCAAAATATGAGAAACCAAACCTGAAATTAAGTGATACAGCGCGTGAGGCCCTGATCGGGTATTACTGGTCGGGCAATATCCGGGAATTGAATCATACAATTGAAAAAGCCGTAATACTTTGCGATTCCGATATCCTGTTGCCCGGTGACCTGGGATTAAAGGAGAAATCCGTACGGCATGTTGAAAAAGATGATGCGCAAAGCTTGCGAAATTTTGAAAGAGATGCTGTCATTCGTGTTCTTGAGATTTGCCGGGGTAATGTCTCCAGGGCGGCAAAGATGCTGGATATTTCAAGAACAACACTCTATGCGAAAATAAAATCATATGAAATATAACCGGTACCTGGCCGTAGTGATTATCAGGGTTATCCTGATCACCCTGAACTCATTTGCATTAATCTGGTTCGTAACACAAATCAACCGGCCTGCTACAACCTTGTTAATTCTGGCTTTGCTTTTTTATCAAACGGGTGGTTTGATATTCTACCTTAATCGGATAAACCGGGATCTCAATCATTTTTTTGAATTTTTGCTTGAAAACGATACAACGATCGGTTTCGTCAAGAAAAAAATTGAAAAGAATTTCAGGGGTATTTCCGGCAAACTGGATATTATAAGTCAGAAACTGCAAAATGCAGGAATTGAAAAAGAAAGACAATTTCAATATCTGCAGGCACTGGTTAAACAAATCGACACCGGAATAATTGCCTGTGACCAGGAAGGAAAAATTGAACTCATCAACCACACAGCTAAGGATATGCTGGGCATCCCGTCCGTGCAGCATACTGATGAAATTGCCGGATTACGACCTGAACTGGTCCCGGTTTTATCAGGTCATGGGGATTTGAATACGGGTTTCCCCGTCAAAATAAGGGCAAAAGGCAAAGAGCGTATTCTTTCCGTGAAAACCGGGGCGATAAAGTACGAAAACAAACAAATCAGACTGATCAGCCTGCATAATATCACTTCTGAAATGGAAGCAGGAGAACTTGATGCATGGCGGCGACTTATCCGGATTCAGCGCCATGAAATCATTAATTCCATAACGCCTATCACCACACTGACAACAGCCATCAAAAGAAGGTTAAAAAAAGGAAAGGTGATTAAGAAACCTGGTGAAATAACAGACGAGCAAATTGAAGATGCATTGAACAGCATTGAGGTTATAGAAGAAAGGAGCCGTGGTTTAATTGACTTCATGGAACGGTTTAGAAACCTGACAGATGTGCCGTTGCTGAAAAAAGAGACCTTTAAACTTAAAAAGCTGATTGAAGCCATCGGCCTGTTATATTCCAAAGACCTTGATTCAAAGAATATATCCCTTAAAATAAAGATTGTTCCTGACAATCTTGCACTGCAGGCGGATGAAAAATTGCTGGAACAAGTGATGATCAACCTTTTAAAAAATTCCCTCGAAGCGATCCAGAATGGGGAAGGGGAGATTACAATCACGGCCTACAGGAATCCCCTGAATCAGACAGTTATCCAGGTGGTTGATAATGGTATTGGTATCGAAAAAAATGCAATGGAAAATATTTTTATACCTGCATTTTCGACAAAAGAAAAGGGATCAGGGATCGGACTCAGCATAATCCGGCAGATCGTCCGGCTTCACAATGGCACGATCCAGGTTAGGTCTGAACCCGGGGTCCGAACGGTATTTGAGATTACTTTACCTGAATAATAATTAACAATGAGCGATGAGAAATGAGAAATGAGAAATGAGCAATGAAAAATGAGCGATTAGAAATGAGCGATGAGAAATTATCAATGAAAAATGAGAAATGAGCTATTGTAATAAGCTTTGAATTTTACATTTTGAAATAAGCAACAAATAATTAAATAGTATGAAAGAAAATGTTATTCTCGACAAGTCTTTTCAATTCGCTGTTAGAATTGTTAAGTTAAGCCAATTTCTTGTTCTAAAAAAGAAAGAATATGTGCTTTCAAAGCAAATAATCGGATCGGGTAGTTCTATCGGGGCAAATATAGAAGAAGCAGAGGGTGGGTTTTCAAAAAAGGACTTCATTGCCAAAATGAATTTGGCCTATAAAGAAGCAAGGGAAACCAAATACTGGCTGAGATTATTGAACGCTGCAGATTATTAAGAAAATGATTTATACCATTCATTAATGCGAGATTGCGAAGAAATCTTACGAATATTATTCAGCATAATAAAAACATCAAGAACAAATTAATTAACTGTTCATTGTTCATTGTTCATTGTTCATTGTTCATTGTTCATTGTTCATTGTTCATTGTTCATTGTTCATTGTTCATTGTTCATTGTTCATTGTTCATTGTTCATTTTTTCAGGGAAGCGCTCCATTCGCAGAATTTGTCTATCTGCGCCTGCGTTAATGCCTTTTCAGGATTATCCTTCAGGTAGCTTTTAAGCGGCATTTTATGCTTTGTGACCATTTTGCACATGGCACCCGCTTTCTTGACCTGTTTCTCAGAGGAGTATTCATCCCATTCGTCCATATTAAGCTTTGACTTGGCCAGGGCTCTCCCATCTTTGCCATGACAATCCACGCAGGAATTTTGCATTATTGCAAGAACATCCTTTGGAATCTGGTTATCTCCGGCGACAGTTTCGGGGGATGCGCAGGATTGGTTTGGTTCCGATCCGGCCAGTCCTGCAAAAGCTAGTGCGATCAATAAAAGAAGTACAGGAGAATACTTTGTTTTCATGGCAGTAATGTTTTGCTTACCAGTTTGTTTAATAGAACAAAATGACTGTAATTAAGTTTAGGAAGTTCAGATTTTAAAGATATTTCAGGCACCCTAAAGAAGTTTTTCAGCAAACATAAACTCCTCCGGATGGGGTTCGAAAAGGCCGTATTTAATGGGATCCGTTTTCAAATCCAGCCATATTTGCTCCATATCCCCCGCCAGAATCACGGGCATCCTCTTTTTCAGATTATGGATTACTTCCATCATGGGGTTTGCCCTTGTGGTGATAATGGTAAAGCTTTTAATGATCTCGCCTGTCACGGGATCCGTCCAGTGATCGTAAAGTCCTGCCATTGCTATTACGGCCTGGTCTCTGAGTCCAATATAATAGGGCGTCTTGATTTTCCCGTCCGTATGCCACTCATAGAATCCATTTGCCAGAACGAGGCAGCGTTTCCGGTTCAGAGAATTCCGGAAAGACGGTTTTTCAGCCAGGGTTTCTGATTTTGCATTGAAAGTTTTAGTCCTCATTTCGCCCGCCTGGTTGGGATCTTTTACCCAATAGGGGATCAAGCCCCAGTGATACAGCCGTATCATGGCCGGATCATCGCTGCAGATAACCGGCAATTGCGGCAGGGAGAAAGCATTCACGCGGCCATAAGTCTTATAGGCATCCGGTTGTTCGATCCTGGCGCCAAACCTCAACTCCAGCTCCTCGCGGGTTAGGTCTATTTTGATCGTATAGCACATCAGTTGGAATTATCTGCTAATTTAGAAGAACAATCCTAAACTGACAATGACCTGGTTCAGTCTTGAATCAAAAGCCAGGATGTTTCCACCCACCCTAATTCCTGAACCAAATTTACTCAGGCTGCCTTCATATTTTACGTCAAGTGACATTTTTCCCACGTCAAGACCAATCCCTGCCTGGTAGCCGAGGGTAGCCTTTTTTAACTGAAGATCATAGTTTGTTATTCTTTTCAGATCACAATCATCTGAAATAAGAAAAGTCGCTACAGGTCCGGCCTCCAGCCTGAGAAATTTAAATTTAAAACCTGTCATGACCGGGATATCGATCCGGTTCAGTTTTTGCATTATGGCAATTTCTTCCCCGGGATTGGCTGATTTCAGATCATATATATTAATATTATTCCTTGTTACCGTATACAAAAACTCAGGCTGAATAAAGAAACTGAAAAGCTGGATTCGGCTGATCAGACCCGCATGAAAACCAAGCATTGCATAATCGGGATAGGTTATTATATAGTCACCGGTTGTAATCACGTTATTGGTCGTGAGCCTTGAAGAATTAATACCCCCGCGAACGCCTATCCTGAACTGGCCATATGTCAATGTGGCTCCAAGCAGGGATATAAGGATAACCAATATAAGTCTGCTTTTCATTCTTAATGTTTTTTTCGGTTGGTAATTCAAATTTACAAGCAGGTCAACATAAATGCGAGTCAGCTGTTTTAATTTGAACGGAGACAAAGCATGATTATTTCAGTGAGCCTGTTTTAATTTTCACACGTTAGAACAATGTGATCTGATGTCTGCCAAAAGTGCGGTTTAATTGGAAACAAAAAGCTGAAATTTTTGTTATTTAAAATAAATTTAAATAAGAATCAGGTTTAAATTAGCACTAATTTTAGTTTCTTTGCAAATTATTAACAAAACGCTCAAAAAAATTATTTTAAGTTATGATAGTTACAAAAGATACGGTTGTATCCCTCACATATGAGTTGCGGGTTGATAGTAATAACGGGGAAGTTATTGAAACGGTAGACCGGAATTCTCCTCTTACATTTTTATATGGTACGGGATCCTTGTTGCCCAGGTTTGAGGATTACCTTTCAGGGCTAAAAGCAGGAGATTCCTTCGATTTTAATTTGTCAAGCGAAGAAGCCTACGGTGAGTTTGATGATAATTCAGTGATGCAGATCCCGCTCCAAGCTTTTGAAATTGATGGTAAAGTGGATTATGAACTCGTAAGAGTCGGGAATAAGATCCCCATGCAGGATAGCGAGGGACACAGGTTGAGTGGAATTATAAAATCTATAGATACCGATTCAGTGACTATGGATTTCAACCATCCCCTGGCTGGAAACCACTTGTTTTTTAAAGGAGAAATCACGGATATCAGGCCTGCCACTGATGAAGAACTGACTCATGGACATGCGCACTATGAAGGCAGCTGTGAAGGTTGTGATCATTGTGGAGGCGAAGGCGGACATTGTCATTGATGACCTTCAGGAATGATGGCCTGCAGGGTTGGGTCGTGATTATCTGATAATCTGAAAATCATCCCAGTCCTTCCACACAGGAAACTTTTGACGGAATTCGTTCAATTCCTGCAACGATAACGAAGCATGTATTACTTCTTCGTTTGCTGATGCCAGGGCGATTATTTTACCTTTCGGGTCAATCAGCATACTTTCCCCGCAGTATTCAATTCCGTTTCCGTCGGTACCAACCCGGTTAATCCCTGCAACAAAACATTGATTTTCTATTGCCCTGGCCTTCAGCAGGGTATTCCATATATCCCTGCGCGATGCCGGCCAGTTGGATGCATATACAATCAGGTCAATATTCCGGCGGCTGCGGCTCCAAACCGGAAACCTGAGATCATAACAAATCTGAAAACTCAGGCTCCAGCCACCCAGTTGAACCAGCAGGGGTTTTGTACCAGGTGTGAACCGAACCTCTTCTCCTGCCATCCTGAACAGGTGTCTTTTGTCATACCAGTATGATTTACCCTGGGGATCCATGCAAACAAGGCGATTATAAAAGTGGTCATTTTCCAGGATGATAAGGCTTCCCGCGATGCCTGACCGCATGGAAACGGCCGTCTGCCGAAGCCATTTTACCGTTTCACCCTTCATATCCTCAGCCACCGGCCCGGGAACTGTACAAAAACCGGTTGAAAACATCTCCGGCAACAGGATCAGATCAGGTTTCACAGGGATATCCTGCAGGAGCTTTGAATATTTCATCCTGTTCCTGCCGGCTTCCTGCCAGATAATGTCCGGCTGGACGATTGCAACTTTCAATTGATCAGATGAATGATCTTTGCTAGATGTGGTAATCATGTTCAAAATCCGAAATCAATTCATTCACAATATCTTTGGCCCTTTGAATGAGAGAGGTCATTTCGGCTGATTTTTCGCCCAGCTTGCCTTTTTCTTCTATCCCTTTCAGAACATTTTCAAGATCTACCGCTCCCAGGAAAGAAACGCCAGGGATAAGTTTATGTGCCTCACGGCCTGCCGCCTCCGGTTTTTGCTGCGAGGAATACTGTTCCATCCGCGCAATGACAGGGGGTGCAGTCCTTTTAAAAGTCTGCAGCATATCCAAAATGAAAGCTTCATCATTGTCCGAAAGCTTTTTCAACATACTAAGATCATATTTCATGTAGCAGGGCTTTAACTAATCCAGGATTCTCTTCGCTTCCTCCCAAATCACATTCATTTCAGCCAGTGTCATATTCCTGAGATTTTTACCTTTCTTTATCGTATTGGTTTCAAGGTAATTGAAACGGCTGATGAATTTCAGGTTTGTCCGTTCAAGGGCAGTTTCGGGATCAATACCATATAAGCGGGAGGCATTTACAATTGAAAAAATCAGGTCACCGAATTCATTTTCCATTTTATCTTTATCCATCCGGTCAATTTCAGTTTTTAATTCCTGCAGTTCCTCCTCTACCTTGTCCCATACCTGTACGCGTTCATCCCAGTCAAACCCAACAGCCCTTGCTTTTTCCTGAATCCGGTTTGCCTTTATTAAGGCCGGGAGAGATGCCGGTACACCGCCCAGCACAGAGTGATTCCCTTCCTTGATCTTCAATTCTTCCCAGTTGTTTTTAACGGTCTCAGGATTGTCTTTTACATCCGTGTCTCCGAACACATGAGGGTGCCTGAATATGAGCTTTTCGGATATTGAGTCGGCCACGTCCTTTATATCAAACCACCCGGATTCAGAACCCATCCGGGCATAAAATACAATATGCAACAAGAGGTCACCGAGTTCCTTTTTCACATGTTCCATATCCTTTTTCAGGATGGCATCTGCAAGTTCATAGGTTTCTTCAATGGTATTGTTTCTGATGCTGTCGAACGTCTGTTCCCTGTCCCACGGGCACTTCACCCGCAACTCATCCATGATGTCGAGTAGCCTTCCTACTGCATCCAGCTTATCCTTCCTGCTATTCACAATTTACCTGCCTTCCTTAAATTTAATTCTGACTGAGGAATTCAGTGACAAATTTAGTAAATCTGCTGCATTCCCCCCATTAATAGCAATTTCCAGCAATCCAAGTGAATTGAACAAGGCCAGTATCTCTCCGGAAGTGGTTTCACTATACCAGTTGTTGATCCGGTTTATTCGATAGTGATTGCTTTGAATGAGCAACTCAAATGGCCGTCCTTTGCCTATCCGTTCAAAGAGTTCCTGGTTTATGTTGGTAAAGGCATTCCGGTATGAATCAATGTAAATGATGCTTCCGGTAATAACCGACTCATCAATGGCAGGCAGCATGGCAATTTGCCTGTACAGCTTTTCATGTTTGGTGCCAAGGGAATTTATTTTACCCGAATCGATAAGATCTCCGGCAGCCTGAGCAAAAACTGAGAGTTCCGGAAAGGTGCCTGCATAATCGTATTTTAACAGTACGGCTTCCCGGGGCTCTTCATCCGCGATCAAGCCGAAAATACCATTGTCATAACCGATAAAAAATTGATTATTGATTTTTACGGCCACAAATGGAAACCGTTCTTCGGATGCATTGTTAACTGCTATAAGGTGGATTGTTCCAGCAGGGAAATTTGGAACTGCATTTCGCAACTGAAAGGCGGCAAGTGAAATATTGAAAGCCGGGATCTTATTTGTGACCAGTACAAACACAGTACCCGGATGCCGGGATAATATTTTACCCTGCACGGAAGCAGCATAATAATCATCATTGTTCCAATCGCTTGTTAAAGTGACAATTGCCATTGGGCGGGTTCAAGTTGCAAATTTCAGCGTATGTATAGGTTTTGTGCTAAAAATAACTCTAATTTGTATGTTTCAAATGTAAGAATTATTCTCTGAATTAAATGATTGAAAAGGTTGTATATTTAGAAGGAGTGGACCCCCAGGCCTTTTACGGTTCCAACAACCGGAACCTTGAAAAACTTAAATCTTACTTTCCAAAACTGAAACTGGTTGCCCGGGATTATGAAATAAAGGTAATGGGTGATATTACGGAAATCAACCGGTTTATTGAAGATATCGACAGGGTAATCGAATTCACACAGCAGAGAAATCAGCTTACCGAAGAAGATATTGAAAGAATCCTGTTTGCTGAGGACGACGAAATTAGGAGTTTTAAGGAAAGGGAAGAAGATGTGCTGATTTTCGGCAACATTGGAAAGGTTATCAAAGCGAGGACGATAAATCAGAAAAAACTGGTGGCGGATTATGATAACAACGACCTGCTGTTTGCCATCGGTCCCGCTGGATCGGGAAAAACATACACGGCCATTGCCTTGGCCGTCAGATCTTTGCGTAATAAGGAGGTTAAAAGAATTGTTTTAACCCGGCCTGCGGTGGAAGCCGGCGAAAAACTGGGCTTTCTGCCCGGTGATGTTAAACAGAAGCTGGATCCCTATTTGTTGCCTTTATATGATGCCCTCAGGGATATGATACCCCAGAAAAAACTGGAAAGCCATATTGAAGAAGGCATTATAGAGATAGCGCCCCTGGCCTATATGAGGGGACGCACACTGGGTGACGCGGTGGTCATCCTGGATGAGGGACAGAATACTACTATAAACCAGCTAAAGATGTTCCTGACCCGAATGGGAAAAAATGCCAAATTTGTAGTTACGGGCGATATAACCCAGATTGATCTGCCCGAACGTCAGCAGTCGGGATTGCTCAAAGCACTTGAAATTCTCACAGGAATAAAGGGTATCGCTGTTATTGAATTTGATAAGGGGGATATTGTCAGACACAAGCTGGTACGGTATATTGTGGGGGCTTATGAAAAGATGAAGAAATAGGGTGGGGTAGTTGCAAACTACGCCGAGTCATTGGAAACTACGCAGAGCCATTGCAAACTGCACGCAGTTCTATACGGCCGGTGAAGTTTAAATCGTAAGACTAAGATTGTAAATTTTAACTCAAAAAATAATCCTACTATGAATCAGGCAATTACAAAAACCAAATTTTCATTTCCGGGACAAAAAAATGTATATATCGGCAAAGTCAGGGATGTATATAATATCAACGGAAAATATCTGGTAATGGTGGTAACAGACCGGATCTCGGCGTTCGACGTGGTACTTCCAAAAGGTATTCCTTATAAGGGCCAGGTGCTGAATCAGATCGCGGAAAAATTCCTGGATGCAACTTCGGACATTGTTCCCAATTGGAAAATAACCAGCCCTGATCCCATGGTCACCATCGGCCACTTTGCAGAACCGTATAAAGTGGAAATGGTGATACGCGGATATCTTACAGGACATGCCTGGCGGGAATATAAATCTGGAATGCGGACAATCAGCGGTGTTCCCATGCCGGATGGGATGGTTGAAAATCAAAAATTCCCGGAACCGATCATTACACCAACAACAAAGGCTGAAACCGGGCATGATCTTGATATCTCAAGGGAAGAAATTATCAAAGGCGGCCTGGTCCCCGAAAGTGAATATAAATTGCTGGAACAATACACTTTACGACTTTTTGAGAAAGGAACAGCTATGGCTGCATCCAAGGGTCTGATCCTTGTGGATACCAAGTATGAATTCGGCAGAAAGGAAGGCAGGATTTACCTGATTGATGAGATCAACACTCCAGATTCATCGCGTTATTTTTACAGCCAGGGTTACGGGGACAGGCTGAAAAAGGGGGAGCCTCAAAAACAGTTATCCAAGGAATTTGTGCGCCAATGGCTGATAGAACATAATTTTCAGGGCAAGGAAGGTCAGGTTGTGCCCGAAATGCCGGACACTTTTGTCAATCAGATCTCTGAACGGTACATTGAATTGTTTGAGAATATTACCGGCGAATCATTCAGGCGTTCAGACCTTTCCAATGTGCATGAACGCATAGAAAGCAACATCCGGAAAGCCCTGGAAAAGCTTCCTGGCTGAGAAAAAGCCGGCCGGCCAACAGGCCGGCGGATAATTGTCATTTCTTTATGGTGACAGGGTCTCCGGAATAGCGGATTACTTCATCGGCTTGTATTTCAGGATTATATCCTCTGGGCTTTTCCCTGGATATCCATACAACCTGAAAGGTCCTTTCTTTTCGCATGCCCGGATACTCACCTTGTCTTGGGCCAATTTTAAGCAAGCCTTCAGCTTCCTCATAGCGGATGGATATGGTGGAATACTGTCCTTTTTCATAATTGTAATGATCACCCTCATCCTCATACAGTGTGAAAACTGCATCAGCGCCCGTGTATACATAAAGTGTTACAGGATCTGCCGGCTTTTGAGAAGTGAACTCCAGCGCCGGACCCACAGGAATTATGGAACCCGATTTAACGAATAATGGAATTTTTTCATAGGGAGCCGATACATTCACCTGTTGATTTCCCCCGGTGTATTTTCCGGAATACAGGTCAAACCAACCATTTCCGGCTGGAAAGTACACCGCCCGCTCACGTGATTTAAAGGCATAAACCGGACAAACCATAATGGCAGGACCAAACATATACTGGTCACCTATGTTGAGAACATTTTTATCCTCTGCAAAATCCATTGCCAGTCCCCTCATCAGTGTGTAATCCTTGAGCCAGGCTAACCCTGCAAGTGAGTATATATACGGCATCAGCCGGTAGCGAAGATTATTATAGTATAAAATGCTTTTGTATGCCGGGTGGTTTTCCGGTGCCAGGTTGAATACTTCACGGTACGGATATTGTCCATGGGTACGGAACAGGGGTACAAATGCCCCGAACTGTGTCCAGCGCGCATTAAGCTCTCTCCATTCTTCCATATCGCTGCTTCCCTCCTTTGCATAAACATAACGGTTTTCAACACAGAAACCACCAATGTCCATTGTCCAGTAGGGGTTTCCGGCCAGACTATAATTGATCCCGGCCGAGATTTGAGCCTGCATATCCTCCCATCGGGTGGCTATATCCCCGCTCCAGGTAGCCGCAGCGTACCGCTGCAATCCGGCAAAACCTGAACGCGTAAGCAAAAATACCCGCCGATCGGGAAATGATGTGCGGGAGCCTTCATAAATTCCCTTCGCATTCATCAGGGCATAGGCATTGAAATACAGGGTTGATGGACCGAGGGCAGTGGGATTCATCAGTTTCTTCCTGTAATCCATGCCGGCGTTTGATAAGATATCTGGTTCGGATGCATCCATCCACCAAGCATCGATACCCAGTCCGCCAAAATGATCCTGCATTTGGTTCCAGAAGAGTTTTCTGGCTTCATCATTGTAGGCATCGTAAAATGATCCTATGTATCCTTTTCCCACCCAGTCGCGTATGCTGTCATTTATAGCCTGGTGATACATGGCACCGATCTTATCCATTTCACGGTAATGTTCTGTGGAGGGATAAAACTTTGGCCATACGGAGATCATCAGGCGGGCATTGAGCTTATGTACCTCATCCATCAATCCGCCGGGATCCGGGAAACGGGTTGAATCAAATTCATGGCTGCCCCAATCGTTTTCCTTCCAGTAAAACCAGTCAAGTACAATATTATCGATGGGTATATGTCTTTTCCGGAATTCCCTGAGGGTACTCAGCAGTTCTTCCTGGGTTTTATATCTTTCCCGGCTTTGCCAAAATCCCATGGCCCATTTGGGCATGACCTGTGCTTTTCCGGTAAGAGCCCGGTAACCGCTGATTATATCATCCATAGTGTTTCCACGAATAAAATAGTAATCGATCTGTTCCCCCAATTCTGACCAGATGGATGTCTTATTTTGCTCTTCCGGCTTAGCAGGTGGAAGCACCCGCAATCCGATATAGGAAACGCCGCCGTCCGGTTTCCATTCGAGCTTCAGCGTGTGTTTTTCCCCTCGTTTCATTTCCAGGTCAAATTTTGCCAGGTTTGGATTCCAGGCAGTTCTCCAGTTGTCAGCCATCATTTTTCCGTCAATCCATAACCTGGTATAGCCGGCATAATACAGGCCGAAATGAAAAGTACCTGTGACCGGAGCTTCGATCTGTCCTTCCCACGTGATCAGAGACCCATAAAACGGGAAGTCCCTGGGAAAATCCTTTACCGTTTCGAGATTTTCATAGTTTATCCTGTTCTCCGATCGCTTCAGGAATATACGGCCCGTGTCGGCATTTTCGTAATAGGTAGCGGTCAATCCGCCTTCCCTGCCGTCGGCATCAAATTGTCTGAACAGGGATAGCTGGCTGAAATCATGGTGATCACCATAACGGGTAAGGGAATAGTTATCCCACAATATCCCATAGTTTGCTGTCGAGACAAAAAAGGGAACGGATACCTTTGTATTGTATTGGAACAATGATTCGTTCTTCCCCTTATAATTGATCTCATTTGACTGGTGTTGGCCCAGCCCGTAAATTGCCTCATCCTGGGGGGATTCAAACACCTGCCTCATGGTATATCCGCTGAAATTATCCACCACTGTATCAGAGAAAGTCCTTCCGCCATCTGTCTCACTCAGGAGTGTCCTTCCGTCTGTATCACGGAAAATAATTCTGCCAGTTTGCAGCGGTACAAAAGCCACCACGGAACTGGTGGAAATTTCAAGCGTATCACCTTTTTTCACCGCTTTCCAGGCTTTGAAGACTGAATCCGGCTTTAAAACGGATAAACTTTGACGTTCGGAAAATTTCTTTGAAGGAGTCGATGTTACCCGGAAAATATCTTTTGAAATTACCTGTACCCTTAGCAGGCTCGCAGGTTGTAAATCTGTTCTTTTCAATTTAAGGAGGATACCTTCATCTGAAACCTTATAGGCTGAATTATTGCAGGAACATACCATCAGGATTGATGCAGCTAAAAAAGCAAGAGATAGTCTCATGGGGATGTAAATGGATTAGTTGTAAGTTGTAAGTTGTAGGTTGTAGGTTGTAGGTTGTAGGTTGTAGGCCTGCCTGCCTGGCTTGGGCATTGCGGTGGCAGGCAGGTTGTAGGTTTGCCTGCAGTATTCATCTGATTTCGAGGATGAGGGATGATTTTGGTTCAAGGGACAATTGCTGCAGGTCAACTTTGTTCCCGGTTAAGACATCCGTTCCCTGTCTTCTGCCAAGTAGGCATTCTTCAAAACGACTGATATCAGGTGATGATTTTTGAGTGGAATTATTCAGGATCACCATGACGGTCTTATCATCATTCATCCGGAAATAAACATACACGTTTTCACGCGGAATGAACTGAATCATCTTCCCGGTGTGCAATGCAGGGTTTTCTTTGCGGTACCGGAGCATATTCCTGAGATAATTGAAGCTTTCATTCTCCTTTTCTGTCCTTCCCGATGCCACAAATGCATTTCTGTTGTCACCCGGCCATCCTCCGGGGAAATCATGACGGATATCCCCGTCACCATTACTTTTCTTACCACCCATTAAAATTTCCGTGCCGTAATAGATTTCCGGTATACCGCGTGTCGTAAGCAAATGGGTCACGGCCATTTTGTATTTGCGCATATCAAATCCGATCTTTTCGGCAAATCTTTCTGAATCATGGTTATCCAGAAAGATCAACTGGTTATAGGGATCCCCAAAGAGGTAGTCCAGCACATAATTGTTATAAAAACGGGCAAGACCTTTATCCCATCCCGGGATATCATCATTGAAAGCTGATCCGAATGCATCGTGCAAGGGGAAATCCATAACGGCCGGCAAGGGAGAGTTGTAATTGTCATAGGTTTTGGAACCTTTTTGCCAGTATGCGTTTTCCGCGGGATTATGCTGCCAGCACTCCCCTGTAATGTTGAGTTCCGGATATTCATCCAGGATGGCTCCGGTCCATTCAGCAATTTTATATTTATCATTATAAGGATAGGTGTCAACCCTGATCCCGTCGATTCCCGCATATTCAAGCCAGAATATGGCAAACTGTTTTAAATAGTTAAGCAGGAAAGGATTATTCTGATTCAGATCGGGCATGGTAACATCGAACCAGCCGTTCGAATTAAGCATTTTATCCGATGATGAAGCATGGGGGTCATTCCATACAGAAATGGCATAATTCGATCTGGTAAATTCAGGAAACCTGTGTATCCAGTCATCCATAGGCAAGTCTTTCATCCACCAGTGATCTGATCCGCAATGGTTGGGGACCATATCCATGATAAGCTTGATTCCGCGTTTGTGGCATTCCGCGGACAGGCGTAAAAAATCCTCATTGGACCCATATCTTCCATCTATTTTAAAGTAATCGGTGGTTGCATAGGTATGGTAAGAATAGGCAGCCATATCATCTTCAAGCAGGGGCGTTGTCCATATTGCGGTAATTCCCAGATCACTCAGATAGTCAAGATGATCAATTATACCCTGGATGTCCCCGCCGTGACGTCCGTCCTGGTCACTACGGTTAACTTTTTCCTCCAGCTCCTGGTGGGAATCATTGGCTGTATCACCGTTGGCAAAGCGATCAGGCATAAGCAGATATATCACATCCCCGGTACCAAAACTGCCTCTTTCCCTTGAACCTGACTTCCTGTTCATCAGTTTATAATTGGTGGATGAAAGGATTTTCCTGTTCCTGGAAAAATCGATTTTAAAAGTTCCCGGTCTGGCTTCAGCGCCAATTTCAAGGGTGATGAAAAGATAGTTCGGATTTCCGGAACGGGTGGTTGTTCTGATCCTGACACCCGGATAGTGAATTGCCGGTTCAAGAAGGGAAATATTGATTCCATGGATAGTCAGCATGAGCTCAGGGTTTTTCATTCCTGTCCACCACATTGGCGGATCCACATGGTCAATTTCATATTCTGCCCATAGGGGAAATGAACCCCAGGATAACAGAATGAAAAGAATAATATTCCGTTTTATGAAATTACAGATATTCATCGCAACACGGTTTTTTCCTGGAAGCAATTTACAATCTTTCCGTTGATTTCTACTTTCAGGGGATCTCCTTTAATCAACAAAACATCCACATGCTTATCCGATATGCCGACATTAAGGTTCCTTCCCCGGAAGTTCAGGTTGAAGGAAAGATATTTCCATTTCTTTGGAATATTGGGGGTGAGGCTCAGCATCCCCTCCTTGATCCTCAGTCCGCCGAATCCCAGCACAATAGACATCCATGTTCCACCCATGCTGGTGATATGCAAACCATCATTTACCTCTTTATTGTAGTCATCCAGGTCAAGCCGGGAGGTTCTGAGATAAAGCCCATAAGCCTTTTCCACTTCCCCTATGCGATTGGCCAGAATCGAATGAATGCAAGGAGAAAGCGAAGATTCATGGACTGTGCGGGGTTCATAAAACTCGTAATTGCGTCGGATGGTCTCTGTTGAATACTCTTCCTCAAAGCAGAATATTCCCTGCAGAACATCGGCCTGCTTAATGAATACGGACCGGAGTATCCTGTCCCACGACCAGTGTTGGTTAATGGGTCTTTCCGATGGGTCAAGCTCGGAGGCCATCCTTTGTTCCTTATCCATGAAAGCATCTTGCTGGAGGAATATCCCGCGCTCTTCCAACAACGGGAAGTACATATTGTTAATAATGTCCTGCCACGATGAAGTTTCCGTATCAAACCGGAATGAAGTCTTTTCTATAATGGATTTATACCGGATCGGGAATTCGCGCATCACCAGATCAAGGGCCTGTAAGGTGTACTTTAGTGTCCAGCTGGCCATCTTATTGGTATACCAGTTGTTATTCACGTTGTTTTCATATTCATTTGGTCCGGTAACCCCCAGAATGACATATTTTCCCTTAACATCGGACCAGTTGACCCTTTGCCTCCAGAATCTGGAAAGTGCAATCAGAACTTCAAGTCCATATTCGGCAAGGTAACCACTGTCCCCCGTATACCGGATATAATTGTAAATTGCATGTGCTATGGCTCCATTGCGGTGTATTTCCTCAAAAGTGATTTCCCATTCATTGTGACATTCTTCCCCATTGATGGTGACCATGGGAAACAATGCGGCACCTGTGTTGAATCCCAGCTTCAATGCATTTTCAATTGCCTTATCAAGATGTTTATATCTGTATATCAGCAGGTTTCTTGCAACGGATTCATGTTCTGTACTTAGGTAAAAATGGATAAGGAAAGCCTCGGTATCCCAATACGTGCTCCCGCCATACTTTTCACCGGTAAATCCCTTGGGACCAATGTTAAGTCTTTCATCTCGTCCCGTATAGGTCTGGTTAAGATGAAAAATATTAAACCGTATCCCTTGCTGGGCTGATGGATCCCCCTCAATTATAATATCGCTTTGTGACCATTTTTCGTCCCATTTTGCGGCGTGTTCACCAAACAGTCTGTCAAATTTCTTATCATAAGCCATCTGAGCCGCTTTTCCGCATTTCTCTATCAACTGGTCATGACTGTAATTCAATGAATCGAGAATGGCGACATATTTATACAGGATGATCTCATCATCCTGGACTGCGTTTATTTTCAGGATATTGCCTGCAAAATCCTCCTGTTGCAAGGGCTGGATTTCCAGGGAGGTCAGTTTTCCATTTACCTTCAGATCCGTCATCATCGAGAAACAGGCTTCAAAACCGGATTTGCGGGTCCTGGCATGCAAAAATGCCTTACCGGGCTGGGCTCCTGTAGCAAGTATTTCCCAGAATTTTTCGTTGTAATTGGAATCACGGTTAACCACATTTCCGTCGATAAAGGATACCAGTTCAAGTACACCACTGAAATTCAATGGTTTAACGGTATACCGGATTGCGCCTATCTCATCATAAACCATACTGAGAAACCTCCTTGAATTAACCTGCAATTGTCTGCCTGAATTCAATTCAGCGACAAACGATCTTTCCAGGTACCCGTGTTTCATATTTAGTATCCGTCTGAATCCTGATATTTTGCAGTTATGCAGATCGAGTTCCTCGCCTTCCATTCTGATATGAATGCCTATCCAGTTGGGTGCATTGGGCATTTTTGCAAAATACTCCGGATAACCGTTTTTCCACCAGCCCACACGCGTTTTGTCAGGATAATAAACTCCGGCAATATAAGATCCCTGGAGCGATTCACCTGTATAACGTTCCTCAAAATTTCCTCTCTGTCCCATGTGACCGTTACCGAGACTGAATATGCTTTCCGAAGCTTCCTGTCTTTGGGGGTCAAAGCCCTCCTCAACCACGCTCCATTCATCTATTTTATAATAATTTTCCATTTTCTTGTCCATTCAGCACTTTTACAGTCCAAACCTCTGATTTATTGAAGTATCATAATAACACATCACTCATTATCAAGCTCTTAAATCCAGAAATGACTTTATCCGCATGCTTTAAAGTTTCCCTTGAGCCCACCCCTATACATTTCATCCCTGCCCGATGTGCCGCCTGAATTCCGGCAACCGAATCTTCAAATACAAGGCAGGCAGAAGGGTCTGTTTTCAACATCCGGGCGCCCACCAGGAATACCTCCGGATGGGGCTTTGCATTGGTAACCATCATCCCGTCGACAATGGCATCAAATAAACAGGTCAGATTAGTCCTGTCAAGAATAATTCCGGCATTTTTGCTAACGGATCCCAAACCGGTGAGGATTCCTCCGGCCTTGAGGGACGTAAGGAAATCCCTTACCCCGGGAAGGACGTCCGCAGGGGCCATGGATTTTACGTGTTCGAGATACAGCTTATTTTTCTCTTCCGCAATTCTCAGCTCTTCCTGTTCGGTTAATTTCAGGTTGCCGATTTCAAGCAAAATATGCAGGGAATCCATGCGACTTACTCCTTTAAGACGTTCGTTGTCCATTTCAGTAAATGCAAATCCCAGCCGGTCTGCCATGGATTTCCAGGCCAGGTAGTGGAAACGGGCAGTGTCTACCAACACGCCATCAAGGTCGAACAGGCATGCTTTGATTTTCATCCGGGGCTTTGTTTTTGTTTAGGGTCATCAACGATCAATACGAGCAAAGCAGCCAGGATCATGGAAATACCGCCGGAAATCAGGGCATAAATACTTTCTCCGTGAAAAATAACTTTTACCATAAATCCGAGCAGGGTAGCCGCAAGGATCTGGGGAATTACGATGAAGAAATTAAAAATCCCCATGTATATCCCCATTTTGGATTGCGGAAGCGCCCCGGTCAGGATGGCGTAAGGCATCGCAAGTATGCTTGCCCAGGCTAAGCCCACGCCAAGCATGGAATATAACATCTGATAAGGACTCGTGATAAAATACAGGGAAATCAGACCAAATCCGCCCAGAGTCAGGGCTATCATATGTGCGGTCTTGCGGCTTGTGAGCCTTGACAACCATGGTAAAACAGCCAGGCTGAAAAATGCAGCAAAAAGATTGTACCAGCCAAACATACCGCCTACCCAGTTAGCCCCTTCATTGTAAGCTGATGATCCGGTATCGGTGGTCCCATAAAGGTGACTTGTTATGGCTGGTGTGGTATAAATCCACATTGAGAACAGGGCGAACCATGAAAAGAACTGAACAACCGCAAGTTGTGCCATGGTTTTAGGCATGCGATACAGATCGGTGATTATGCTGACCAGGCCAGACAAGGTTCTGTTGAAATGAATTAAAACTGCACTGATCAGCTGCAGAATCCCATACAATGTCAATCCGCCAGAAAGAACATATAATTCCTTCTCCAGATCTGCAAAATATACAGCAATGGCAATGGCCAGACCGAGTATCAACCATATAATACCCCGACGGATATACAGGTATTTGGGTTCGGTGGAGGTAAGTCCGCGGGTAAAAGAATCGACGGCTGACTCAAATTTTTTCAGTTCATCGGGAGAATATTCCCTGGATGAAAACACAGTCCATAGAACAGCCCCCAGGAATACTGCGCCGCCAAAATAAAAGGAAAAAATTACTGTATCGGGAAGTCCCGATGTTGCCGTATTGGAAATATTGAACCAGTTTGCCATTACATATGGCAACCAGGATGATATAAAAGCCCCGATGCCAATAAAGAAACTCTGCATTGTGAATCCAAGTGTCCGCTGTTCGTCAGGCAGCATGTCTCCCACAAAGGCCCGGAAAGGTTCCATCGATACATTGATGGATGCATCCATGATCCAGAGCATGCCTGCGGCGATCCATAGGGTGGGTGAGTTGGGCATTAGAATAAGGGCCAGTGAAGCCAATAGGGCCCCGATAAGGAAATAAGGCCTCCTTCTGCCCAGTTTGCCCCATGTACGATCGCTCATATGTCCGATGATCGGTTGCATAATAAGTCCTGTAACAGGCGCGGCAATCCACAGGATGGGAATCTGTTCAACTTCGGCACCAAGTGTTTGGAATATGCGGCTCACATTGGCATTTTGCAATCCGAAACCAAACTGGATGCCAAAAAATCCAAAACTCATATTCCAGATTTGCCAGAAGCGTAACGTAGGTTTAATCATGAATTCACTTTTTTGAGAAGAATTCTGCAGGCAGGTAAAAAATAAAATCCCTGTCTGTTTAAGCAACAGAATCAGAGATCAGCATAATTAACTATCGGGAAATAGTTACAGGCAAATGTAAAGTAAAGTTATTTGAATTGCAACTATTTGATCAATAAAATTTTAGCAGAAAAGTGTTTTAGTCCTGGAGCATCAGATTTCAATCGTTTGCGCTGCCTCCCGCTGCTGCCTACCGCCTCCTCTTATAGCCTCCTCGTGCTATTCCTGATAACCAAATCCGTCTTTACTACTTCGGTGACCGGGGTGAAGCTTTCGCAATCTTCGGTGATCCTTCTGATCAGGATATCTGCAGCACGTTTGCCGATTTCAAATCCATGCTGGCTCACCGTAGTCAGCAGCGGATCGGTAACCGAAGACACCAATCCGTCCGTGAAACCTACAATGGAAATGTCTTCAGGAACATTCAAGCCCAGCCTTTTTATTGAATTAAGCGTTCCCACTGCCGTTTCATCATTTACGGTAAAAATTGCATCCGGGGGATATTCACTGTTCATAATCTGCCTGGTGGTGGAAAGTGCACAGTCAAATGTGTCACAATGGATGATCAGGTCATCGTCGACCTGGATGCCATTCTTTTCCAGAGCGGATATGTAACCCCTTTTTCTTAAATAAGCAATCTGGAGATGCTGCGGACCTGAAAAATGTGCAATCCGCCGGCATCCGGTCTTTATGAGGTAGTCAACCGCATTGTACGCGCCTTCAAAATCATCCACGATGACCTTGTCGGTTTCAATTTCATCACAGGCGCGGTCAAAAAAGACAAGGGGTATGTTGTTTTCGAGCAATTGTTTAAGATGCCCGAATTTTTTTGAACCTTTTGCAACAGAAATCAATACGCCATCTACACGGCTGTTAATGAGGGATTGAATATTCAGCACCTCCCTTTCATAGCTTTCGTTCGACTGGAAGAACATTACATTATAACCGGCGGCCATGGCAGCGTCATCAATGCCTGAAATGACAGAAGAAAAGAAATGGTGAACGATTTCAGGGACCACCACACCCAAAATCCGTGTCCGTCGGTTTCTAAGGCTCAGGGCTATGGCATTCGGCTTGTACTTCATTTTCTCGACAAGGTTTCTTACGAGGAGTTTTGTTTCTGCGCTTATATCAGGATGATCTTTGAGCGCCCTGGAAACAGTTGAAATTGACACACCCAATTCCCTGGCAATGTCTTTTATCGTGATCTGATGACTTTTCATCTGCAGGAATTTCTGTTGAACTGTACTTTGCCGGACAAAAGCCGGAAGAATATTATTAATCTGAATTATAAGAGTCCTGGTGGAATATTATGTAATTATAGTCAAAAAAAAGAGGAAGAGCAAACGTTTGCGGTAACGTTTGCGGTAACGTTTGCGCAGATTTTGAGCTTATTAATATCCTTTTTTTTTGAGGTTTGCATGGTGAACCCGTTACTTTGCTCAATGGATTGATAATCCTTAATTGACAAAAAACTGATTATCGGGAAAAGATCAGAGATTGGCAAACCTAGCTTACCTGACTAACCATCAGGATTTTATATAACTGATTATTAAACACTAAAACTCATGTAATGAAGCTAAAAGCGTATTCTATCCGGAAGGCACTCCTCCTGCTGTTGTTTTTTATCCCCGGCATGGTGGAGGCGCAGGAATATACCATTACAGGCATGGTCTCCGATGCAAGCAACGGAGAATCCCTGCCTGGTGTATATATATTGATAAAAGGCACAAACAACGGAACGAGCACGGATATCAACGGTAAGTACTCGGTCAAAGTTCCCGACGCCAATTCGACCCTGGTGTTTTCTTTCATGGGCTATGCCACCCAGGAAATAGCAATTGCAGGAAATACAATAATTGATGTTGCCCTTGGGATATCAACCCGGCAACTTGAAGAGGTTGTGGTAATCGGATATGGTACAGTAAAAAAATCGGATGCTACGGGCAGTGTTGCTGTAGTAGGATCGGATGATTTCAACAAGGGGGCCATAACAAATACCCAGGAACTGCTGGTGGGAAAAAGTGCCGGCGTGGTGATCACAACCAGTGACGGGGCACCTGGAAGCAATGCCACCATTATGATCAGGGGAGGATCTTCACTGAAGGCCAAAAACAATCCGCTGATCGTTATTGACGGATTTCCTGTGGACAATACCGACATCAGCGGGTTGCCCAATTCCCTTGCGATAATCAATCCCAATGATATTGAATCGGTCACCGTTTTAAAGGATGCTTCCGCTACGGCAATTTATGGTTCGAGAGCTTCTAACGGAGTCATCATCATTACTACAAAAAAAGGCAAAACAGGAGTACCCATGAAGGTATCCTACATCGGTAATGTATCGCTGGGAACTGCTGTAAAATTGCCGGATGTGCTGAATGGGGATGAATTCCGGGCTGTTGTACAGGATCGCGTGGCTAACCATGGTTTGACACCGGCTGCCCTTGATCAGCTTGGTGAAGCCAATACAGACTGGCAGAAAGAGATATACCGGTCGGCTGTTTCAACGGACCATAACCTGAGTGTGACCGGTAGTCTGAAATCCACTTCTTACCGCGGCTCCGTAGGTTTCACGGACCAGAATGGATTATTGAAAAACTCAAATATGACCCGTACAACCATTGATCTGGGGTTGAATCACGCATTTCTTAATGATCACCTAAGCGCAGGTGGCAATATCAAAGTTATGAATGCCATGCATGATTTTGCAAATAAGGATGCAATCGGTTCGGCTGTTGAATTTGATCCTACCCAGCCTATCAGAAACGGAAATACACGGTATGGTGGATATACGGCCTGGACCGAGCTGACCTCAGGAGACCCGGTAAACGGGGTTCCCAATAATATCGCAACCCATAACCCTGTTGCCCGCCTGGCATACAAGGATGATAAATCCAATGTCTGGAGGAGCATTGGCAACCTGCAGCTGGATTATAAATTTCATTTCCTTCCAGAATTGCGTGCCAATTTAAACATGGGATATGATTACACGGAGGCCAAAGGCCACAATAATACGGATAGCCTGGCATCATGGAGTTACAGGGAACCTTCCCAAAGCGTTAAGAACTACAACCAGAAACTCAGAACAGAACTATTTGATTTCTACCTGAATTATGCAAAGGATCTTGATGCCATCAGCAGCAGGATTGATGTAACGGCAGGTTATTCATGGCAACATTTTTACAGGGAAAAATCAGATGCAAACCGTCCCTGGAAACGGACCGGTGAGTTTTATGAAGGAGCAGATACCATTACCAAAAAAAGTGAGAATTATCTTGTTTCGTTTTTTGGCCGGGTAAATTATACTTTGCTTGACAGGTACCTTGTAACGGTTACTTTGCGTGATGATGGCTCATCCCGATTTTCCAAAGCGAACCGCTGGGGTTTGTTCCCCTCGGTTGCTTTGGCCTGGAAGATAAGCGATGAACCTTTCCTGGACAATTCGGGATTTCTCTCCGAACTGAAACTGAGGTTGGGTTATGGCATTACCGGTCAGCAGGATATCGGCGATAATTATTACCCCTACAAGGCAATATACTCACGAAGCACCCTGGGGGCTTATTATCAGATGGGAAGCGAATTTTATTCTACCCTCCGGCCGAATCCATACGATCCCAATATAAAATGGGAAGAAACGACCACCAGGAATATCGGATTGGATTTTGGCATATTCAGGGACAGGGTTTCAGGTTCACTTGACTATTATTTCAGGGAAACAAAGGACCTGATCAATGAAATACCCATTGCCGTGGGCACAAACTTTTCGAACTATCTGACTACAAACGTTGGGTCTCTTGAAAATCGGGGTTTTGAAGCTACCTTAAGGGTACGTCCTGTTTCCACACAGGATCTGAGCTGGGAGATCAGCGGTACATTTTCATACAATGAAAATGAGATTACCAAGCTGACCAGGGTAAATGACCCAAGCTATCCCGGTTATTATACAGGTACCATATCTGGTGGCGTTGACAACCGGATACAGATCAACAGTGTCGGACATCCTACCAATACATTTAACCTCTTCAAACAGGTTTATAGCCCGGACGGAATGCCCATTGAGGGATTATATGTGGATAAGACCGGACTTGGCGGCGATGTCACAGCCAACAATGCCAACAAATATTTTCTTGGTAAGCCGGCCGCTGATTACCTGATCGGAATTTCTTCGATGGTCAATTACAAAAATTTTGATTTTTCATTTTCAGGACGCTTCAGCATTGGCAACTATGTTTACAACAACAATGCGTCGAACCGTGCACTATATCAGAATTTATACAACCAATCGGGCTACCTGTCCAATATTCTCGCGGATGTACATCGTACCGAGTTTTTTACAGCCCAGTATTTCTCTGATTTCTACCTTGAAGATGCTTCCTTTTTCAGAATGGATAATATCAACCTGGGATACCGTTTCAGAAAGTTCTTCACTGAAAAACTAACTGGTCGTGTAAGCTTTACGGTTCAAAACGCTTTTGTGATTACGCAATATGATGGTCTTGATCCGGAGCTGAATGCAGGTGATAAACCCGGAATTGACAACAATATCTTTCCAAGGCCAAGGACATTCATGATTGGTTTAAACATTGACTTTTGATTCTTAAATAAATGGTGTTATGAAAAAACTAAAACTTCTATATGTTGTGGTTATTATCTTTTCCATAATAATAACCTCGTGTGTGAAGGATCTCGATGTTGAACCTATTGATCCTAATGAATTTACGTCGAACAATGTTTTTAAAACGGAAAACGACTATAAGAAAGCCCTGGCCAAAATCTATGCCTCCTATGCAATCAGCTCACAGGAAGGCGGTGGTGGCGGCGATTTGAGATTTGCTGATATACAGGGAATTGATCCGAATTTCGGCAACTATCTTCGCCAGTTATGGGGTCTGCAGGAATTGTCCACCGATGAGGCCATTATTGCCTGGGACGATGCCACCATTAAGAATTTCCATTGGCAAACCTGGGCTCCCAATGATGTATTTCTCACAGCACTGTATTCACGAATCTATTATACCATTGCGCTGTGCAACGAATTTGTCAGGAATGCCAATACAAAACTCCCTGATGTGACCGGCACCTTTGAAACCAACCTTAAATTGTTCAGTGCAGAGGCCCGGTTCCTGAGGACGTTCTCTTACTGGCACGCCATTGATATGTTCGGGAATGTGCCCATTGTCACCGAGGCTGATGAGCCGGGTGCATATTTTCCCCAACGTATAGTAAGAGCTGATCTGTTTACCTATATTGAAAATGAGCTGAAAGCCCTCGAAAATGAACTGGCTGAACCGAAAGCCAATGAATACGGGCGTGTTGACAAAGCTGCTGCATGGATGCTCCTTGCCAAACTGTATTTAAATGCAGAGGTATACGCAGGTGCTCCAAAGTACACGGAAGCCCTTACTTACGTCAACAAGGTGATCAGTTCCGCATATACCCTTGATCCCGATTATAAGCGGATATTTGCAGCGGACAATGAGGACAGCCCTGAAATAATTTTCCCGATCTGTTTTGACGGACAATACACACAGCAATACGGTGGGATGACCTTTGTTTTGCATGCTTCAAACGGCGGTGGTATGCCTTTGAACGGTATTGACGGAGGATGGGGCGGTATCCGCACAATCCAGAATTTTGTAACGCTATTCGATGTTGAGGAAAGTGACTTCTCGGCCGCAGATCCGCAATATTCAGGGATAGCTGATAAACGGGGAATGTTCTATTTTAATCCTGAAAGCTGGGAATGGGACATCACCAACGTGGGAACTTTTACCCACGGGATAGGTGTTACAAAGTTTAAAAACGTCACTTCGGATGGAGATCCGGCTCCAAATGTACATCCGACTTTTGTAAGTACGGATTTTCCTGTGTTCAGGGTATCTGATGCATACCTGATGTATGCGGAAGCAGTGCTCAGGGGAGGAACCGGTGGTGACCCGGAAACCGCTCTCGGCTATGTCAATGACCTGAGGCAACGTGCCTATGGGGACAATTCCGGCGATATTACGGATAACCAGCTTACCATGGATTTCATCCTTGACGAACGTGGCAGGGAACTATACTGGGAATGCTCACGCAGGACCGACCTGATCCGGTTTGGCAAGTTTACCGGAAACAGCTATGTATGGGAGTGGAAGGGCAATGTACAGTCAGGCACATCAACACCATCTTACCGGGATCTGTATCCGATACCGGCAACTGATATAGTTGCCAATCCGAATCTGATCCAAAATGAAGGGTATAATTAATCCATAAAACATTGAATTATGAGAAACTCAATATTTGTTCTGTCGATACTGGTTGCATGCTTTGCCTGTATTTCCTGCGAAAGAGAAGAAGGACTTAAAATGAAGGCGAATCCGGATGCACAGGATATCCTGACACCTTCAGAGGGCTCCGTTCTTACATTGACAAAAGAAAATGCCGGTAACCCGGTATCTTTTACCTGGAATGATCCTGACTATGGGTTCCAGGCCTCGGTTACCTACATTGTCCAGCTGGATATGGCCGGGAATAGTTTTAATGCCCCCGTCGTGGTCGGATCCGTGAATAATTCATCGGAACTGGTTGTAAATCAGGGATCACTCAATAGCAAACTGATTGATAAAGGCCTTGAACCTGAGGTTGAAAGGTCAATGGAGATGCGAGTTGCCTCCATCATCAATTCTCATATTGATACCCTTTATTCACCTGTGACCACGATCAAAGTTGTTCCGTATTCCACCATTATCATTATACCACCAATATATTTATTGGGTGACGGATCCCAGGCAGGATGGAATAATAATACCAATATAGAACTGAGGTTTTCGGAAGCAGAGGATGCCTTTATTACCTATGACTCACTGAATCCGGGAGGATATATCAAGTTTATCGGTGAAAGGGGTTTTTGGGCTCCGCAATGGGGAACCGATGGAACCGGCACCGCGGTTTCAGGGCCGCTTGTCTACAGGCCAACGGAATCAGTTCCGGATCCGGCTGCAATACCGGCACCGGCTAACCCGGGCATGTACAAAATTATGGCTGACACAGCTGCACTGATCTATGATGTTTCTCCCTATAACATTGGTGCAGTCGGTTCGGCAACTGCAAATGGCTGGGATGCACCGGACACGAAAATGAGCTATGACCATGTGAATGATATCTGGACATTGACAACTGATCTGGTTGCAGGTGAAATCAAATTCAGACTCAATGATGCATGGGACTGGAATCTGGGAGGTGATATCAATGACCTCACCCAGGGTGGGGATAACATTGCTGTGGCAGAAGCCGGGAATTATACAATTACACTGAACCTGTCAAAAGCGCCTTTCAAGGCTGTCTTTACTAAGAACTGAAAATCTCTGAACATCCTGAAAATAGTGACCCCGTTGAAAGGCGGGGTCACTCGGTTTTTGGGGAACTCCTTTACTGTCATGAAAAAGATTTCGTTCCTGCTGCTGTTTTCCAATGTTTTATTCATAGGATTTTCCCAGGTCGTAACAACGGATCCGGCACTTCCGGTCCATAATCAGCCGGTCACAGTTACTTTTCATTCCGAACAGGGAAACAAGGGTCTGATGGACTACAGCGGAACCGATGTATATGCTCATACAGGCGTTATTACAGATCAGAGTACTTCGACAACAGACTGGAAATACGTAAAGGCGGAATGGAACACCAACCTGGAAGAGTGCAGGATGGCCAAAATTTCAGCCAATGAGTACCAGCTATTGATAACACCCGATATAAGAGTATTCTATGGAGTTCCGGACGGTGAAAAAATTCTGAAACTGGCTTTTGTATTCCGTAATGCCAATGCAAGTGCAACGGGTCGGGAAGCCGGCAATGCCGATATATTTGCAGATGTTTATGAAGAAGGTCTGAACGTATCCTTTATTAAACCTTCAGACAGGTTTTCCCTCGCAGGCGACGAAACAGAAATCCCTGTAGAAATTAGTGCCACAGGTTCCGATTCCCTGTTTCTGATCCTGGATGGTGTCACCCTATACAAGTCTTCGGATCTTTTGCTTGATACCTTGCTCCAAATTCCGGGCGACCATCAGAAACACAGTCTCATAGCCATGGCTGGCGATGGCACTTCCTATGTAAGCGATACAACGTGGTTCCTTGTTCCGGATACCACGGCCATGATTCCTCTTCCTGAAGGTTCCCATGACGGCATAACCTATCCGGCAAATGACAGCGTAGTTTTTGTATTATTTGCACCCCAGAAATCCACTGTATTCCTGCTGGGTGATTTTAATGACTGGCTGCCTGACAGCATTTACCAAATGAAAAGGGACGGGGACAGGTTCTGGCTTGGAATCGGCGGATTGACACCCGGAAAGGAATATGCCTGCCAGTATCTTGTGGATTCAGAGATCCGGATTGCCGATCCCTATTCGGAGAAAATCCTGGATCCTGATCATGACAAATTCATTCCTGCGGATGTATATCCCGACCTGGTTTCATATCCATCCTCCAAAACCCACGACATAGCAGGGGTCGTAAAACCCGGGAAGATACCATTTACATGGAATGAAGGAGAATATGTCCCGCCCAACCCGCAGGATCTAATCATCTATGAACTACTGATCCGGGATTTTGTGGTTTCACATGATATAAAAGATGTGGAAGACAGACTCGACTATTTGATGATGCTGGGTGTAAATGCTGTGGAACTGATGCCATTCAGTGAGTTTGAAGGCAACAGCAGCTGGGGCTACAATCCTTCCTTTTATTTTGCCCCGGATAAGTACTATGGAAGGGATTCCGATATCAAGGGATTTATACAGGCTTGTCATGACCGGGGAATTGCAGTGATCATGGACTTGGTACTGAATCATGCCTACGGTCAGAATCCCATGGTACGGCTGTATTTTAATTCTGTTTCCGGAAAACCCGGACCGGATAATCCCTGGTTCAATGTTGACAGTCCAAATCCCGTTTACAGCTGGGGATACGATTTTAATCACGAATCCCTGGCTACACGGTATTTTGTCGACAGGGTGGTTGAATACTGGCTTACAGAATACAAAGTGGATGGTTTCCGGTTCGACTTCACCAAAGGATTTACAAATACACCGGGGGACGGCAGTGGGCATGATTCTTCGAGGATTGCGATTCTGAAAAGAATTCAGGATAAGATAAAATCCGTCAATCCCGGTGCAATCATGATCTGCGAACATTTTGCGGCGAATTCCGAAGAAATGGAATTGTCTGATTACGGAATTCTGATCTGGGGGAATATCAATTACAATTACAACGAAGCGACAATGGGATATGTGGAGAATTCTGATCTTGCCCGCATTTCCTATAAATCGAGGGGGTGGGATCAGCCCAATCTTGTGGGTTACATGGAAAGCCATGATGAAGAACGGCTGATGTTTAAGAACCTGACATACGGAAAGGAATCGGGCTCTTACAGCACCCGTGATCTCGCCACCGCCCTGGAACGTGAGGAACTGGCCGGAGCATTCTTTTTTACCGTTCCGGGACCCAAAATGATCTGGCAGTTTGGTGAACTGGGATACGATGTTCCGATCGAATTCAACGGCAGAGTGGGAGAGAAACCGGTAAAATGGGAATACTATGATAATCCTGACCGGAAGAAATTATACCTGACATGGGCTAAAATGCTGGATATCAGGAAAAAATATCCGGTTTTCCGGACCAGCGACTATACAATGACAGCCGGTAATAATGTTGCTGCCAAAAAGCTTGTTTTACGCCATGATGAAGGGGATGCCATCGTGGTGGGAAATTTCGATGTAACCGGCACCAACGTACAGCCTGGTTTCACGCAAACAGGGTGGTGGTACGAACTCTTTTCCGGCGATTCCCTGGATGTGACAGATATATCTGTTATCATCACGCTTAATCCCGGTGAGTACAGACTGTATACACAGTCAAAAATGGAATCCTTGATCTCAGGCACCGGGAATTTCATTAAAAATAATTTTACAATTTATCCGAATCCGGCAACCGACAGGATTTATTTTGATGTGGAAGGAATCTCTGTAAACCAGGCAAGCGTTTTCGATCTCTCAGGAAACCTGGTGATCAGTAAAGGGAACAGGGAAAAGGTAAACTGGCTCGATGTCGGGGAACTGAAGCCGGGAATGTATATCTTAAGACTTAGCACAAAGGACCAGGTATTGATCAGGAAATTCATTAAGCGATAGCCTGCCCAGGTTGGCGAGGTTATTCCAGGCTATGCAGAATCAGTCCGCTCCGTAGTTTTGGTTCAAACCAGGTGGTTTTTGGCGGCATGATATTATTCGTATCCGCAATCCGGATAAGCTGATCCATTGAAACAGGAAAGACGGCAAATGCAACAGCCATTTCCCCGCTGTCCACCTTACTTTTTAATGCCGGAAGTCCCCGTATACCCCCGATAAAATCAATCCGGTTTGAGTGGCGCAGGTCACTGATTCCCAGAATCCGGTCCAGGACATAGGTCGAAAGCAAAGTAACATCCAGGCCGGAAATCGGATCGTTGTCATTATAGGTCCCTGTTTTTGCCTCCAGGGCATACCAGGTTCCCCTTAAATACATCGAAAATTCATGGCGTCGGACAGGCTTATATTCACGTGGACCCTTTGGAATAACAATAAATATGTCTTCCATTTTCCGGAGAAATTCTTCGGGTGTTTGGCCGTTAAGATCCGTAACCACACGGTTGTAATCAAATATTGATAGCTGACTGGCCGGAAAGTGTACGGCCAGGAAATAATTATACTCCTCATTGCCGGTGTGAGAAGGGTTATCCAACTTTCGTTCCTCCCCGACATGAACCGTTGCTGCAGTCCGGTGGTGCCCGTCTGCGATATAGGTAAATGGAATTTCATGCCTGAAGATCGATTCAATTCTCCCGATCGTATGTATATCGCTAATCACCCAGAATCGATGGTGAATACCGTCATCCGTCGGAAAATCATAAATCGGTTTCTGGTCCGTAAATTTTTTGATCAGCCTGTCGATCTCCTCATGATCGGGATAGGCAAAAAATACCGGCTCGGAATTGAAATTGGTCACCCGTATATGGGTTTTCCGATCCTCTTCCTTTTCAACCCGGGTAAGTTCATGTTTTCGGATCGTATTGTTCAGGTAATCGGCAACGGATGCACAGGCCACCAATCCGTACTGTGTTTTTCCCCACATGGTTTGCGCATATATATACAAACAAGTTTGCCGGTCCTGAATAAATACCTTCTGTGCTATAAACTTCTGAAGGTTTAGACGTGCTCTTTCATAGACTTCGGCTGAATAAGGATCGGTTTCAGCCGGCAAATCAATTTCCGATTTGATAACATGGTAAAAGGAATAAGGATTTCCGGTGGCTTCTGTAAGCGCCTCACCGGATGACAAAACATCATAAGGCTGGCAGGCAATTTTTGCTGCCAGCTCCTGTTGAGGCCTGAATCCTTTAAAAGCTTTGATAATGGCCATTTGTAGCAATCAATTAATTCAATGATTGCTGCAAAGGTAATAATAAACCTGTCACGGTTTAATGAATTCCGCCCGCAGGGACAGGTCTGAAACCTGTCAATTTCAATTGACCTGGAAAGTTCTGTCCCCTTTTGTCAGAAAATTCACGATCTGCCTGGCAGCGGCAAGACCTGCATTGATGTTCGCTTCTTCAGTCTGGGCGCCCATCTTCTTGGGGGTTGCATAATACCGGTTCGAATATTCTGCCCTGATTTGCTCCTGGCAATCCGGAGCCACGTCCGTGACATACCGGAAATCTTTCCTGGAGGAAAACATCCTGAGTAGTGAAGGCTCGTGCACGATCTCCTTTCGGGCTGTATTTACCAGGGTAGCACCTTCAGGCATTGTGCTCAACAAGTCAAAGTTTATCGATTCTTTGGTTTCCTTATTGGCAGGTAGATTGGCGGCCACGTACTGGCACTTGGCATACAGATCCTTAGCGCCGGACATATATTTCACACCGTCTTTATCCATTACAGCCTTTTCCACAAAAGGATCATAAGCAAATACTTCCATGCCCACCCCCTTCGCAATCATGGCCATGATCCTGCCAATGTGCCCATACGCATGGATACCAAATGTCTTTCCACGCAATTCAACTCCTGATGTACCATTAAAAAAATTGCGGTTCAGGTATATCATACCTCCGAAAGCCAATTCGGCCACAGCGTTCGCATTCTGCCCGGGTGTGTTCATCACAACAATTCCCTTGGCAGTTGCAGCTTTCAGATCAATGTTATCATAACCGGCACCAGCCCTTACCGCAATCTTCAATTTACCGGCAGATGCCAGTACCTGATCATCAAGAATGTCGCTACGGACAATTACGGCATCCACATCCTTTATGGCATCGATCAGCTGATCCTTGCCGGTGTATTTTTCAAGAAGTTTTAATTCCAGACCGGCTTTTTTAACTATATCCCGGATGCCATCCACCGCAATCCTGGCGAATGGCTTATCGGTAGCAACAAGTATGGTTTGCATGACGCTGTGATTTAATTGGTTGATAAATTAATTCAATACAAGGAATGAACATGAAAACGGCAACTATAATTTTGTTTCAAATTCTTTCATGGCATCCACAAGTGTCATAACGCCTGCAACCGGCATGGCATTATAAATGGACGCCCTGAATCCGCCTACAGAGCGGTGACCCTTAATACCCATGATACCACGGGCTTTTGCCAGTTCAAGGAATTTCTCCTCCATCTCCTTGTATTCCGGCTTAAATACAAACACAACATTCATCAGGGACCTGTCGATGGATTCGGTTAACGGGCACACGAACAATTTGTTCCGGTCTATTTCGTCATATAACAGAGAGGCCTTTTGGATATTGATTTTATGTATCGCTTTCAGGCCGCCAAGATCCTTAAGCCATTTCAGGGTTTGCAGGCATGCATAAATGGCCAAGCAAGGGGGAGTGTTGTATAATGATTCATTTTCGGCATGGATCTTATAGCTAAGCATGGATGGAACCGGTCTTGATATTTTCTCCAGGAGGCTATCCCTGATAATGGTGAATGCGACCCCGGAAGGTCCCAGGTTTTTCTGTGCACCGCCATATATCATGGCATATTTCGATACATCCATGGGCCTGCTCAGTATATCAGAAGATGCATCCGCTATAAGCGGTACAGGGGAATCTATATCTGATTTCAATTCAGTGCCATAGATCGTGTTGTTTGTAGTAATATGAAAATAATCGGCATCTGTGGGGATTGTATATTTTTTTGGTATAAAGGTGTAATTCTGCTCTTTTGAGGAGGCCACAGTCTGTACTTCTCCAAATAGTTTTGCTTCTTTTATTGCTTTTGAAGCCCATACACCCGAATCAAGATATGCAGCTTTCTTATTCAGAAAATTGTATGGAATCATGGTGAACTGCAAACTTGCACCGCCCTGCAGGTACAAAACCGAATATCCGGAAGGTATTTCAAGTAATTCCCTGAATAAGTCACGGGCTTCCTTTAAAATGGCTTCAAAATCCTTGCTGCGATGGGATATTTCCATGATAGACATTCCACTGCCATTAAGATTAAGAACTGCTTCCGCGGTATTTTTAAGTGTAATTTCAGGCAAAACTGAAGGACCCGGATTGAAATTGTACTTTTTCATAAGAGCGTATTTTATTTGTTAAACATTTAACAACTGGTGGATTCAAATATAAATAAATAATGTTATTTGTGAAATGAATAACACAAAATAAGTATTTTTATTTACTAACAGCACCGGTAATAATTTTCATAATTCAGTCAATATTTTCTAATCGCGTAAGATAATAATCATTAAGGGCAGGAATCACTGAAGTCAGGTCAGCGGTATGGCAGTAATCTATGACATCATCCAGGTTATTTTTCTTTAATCGGTGCCGCTGTGCGGCTTTTTCAATATAACCGGACAGGTCGGGTTTAGCAACCTTCCACAGATCAAGAGAAGCATGGGTGGAATCACAATGTGTTTCGTACCTGTTGCTGTTCAGTACCTTTTCAGTTAAAGCACCTGCAAAAAGCGAATCTTCGAGGTTAAATTTGTTTTTCCATCCGGCACAGAGTATCAGCAGGTCACGTTCTACATGCAAAATATACTCTGCCAGTGCACCTATATTCAGGTGTGCCCCGATGAGAACACGATAACTGTTCCGCGCCATCATTATGCTGTGTGTCCCGTTGGTCGTGGAGTACACTATTTCTCGTCCTTCAATGATCTCCCGCTTGAAATTGTACGGAGAATTTCCGAAATCAGCAAAATCGCGTACAATGCCATCGCGTTCGGCTGCAACAAGAAATCCCTTTTTTTTGTATTCAATGGCTTCATCCAGGGTGGCCACCGGGATGATTTTGCTTACACCATTCATAAATGCGGTAACAATAGCCGAGGTGGCCCTCAGAATATCAACAATTACAACAACTGCAGCATCATTCCTGAAATCTGGAAACAATGCCGGTGAAAAACATACCTCAACTTTATGTAAACCCATTGCGCAATTTACCGAAATATCCCCAGCAAATAAAAAACTTTTTCAGTTTCGAATAAGGTATTTCCCGGAATTGTTAAATGCTCACGGACTCCCTACTCACTTCTCCTACTCTGTTTTCCCCACTCCCTCCTGGTTGGCAGCTTCACTCATCTCGCGGTATCTTCTTAAAAATGTATTTTTCTTCATATCCGTTGATACCATATAAATATAGGATTCACCTGTGTCAACTTTTAATCTCCTGTCGCCGGGCTTCAGTTTCATCATCCTGTCCAGCATTTCATTGCTGGAAGCCAGGATTTGCATGACGCCCCGCGTGTAACCGAAATAATACCAGGTTCGGCGATCAAACTGGAGGTATATATCCAGGATATCACCGCTTCGCTTGATCTGAAGTTCGATAAGGCCATCGACACGCTTATTGACGGGAGTATTGTTGATGCTGGCTATACCGATCTTTCCGACTGAAACCCATGAATTGGATTCATTGTTCCATTTTAGCCTGAGTTCGTTAAAAAGAAGCGTATGCCGGAGCTCTGACGGAAATTCCTTTAAGGAACCGAAAAGGCTGAGTTCAGATTTTATGGATTCATATTTGGCTTTTCCGATCAGTTCAACCATATTATTTACGTAAGCCGGCCGGTTCAGATCAACAGCAGCCAGGTTTGGCATGCTGTCTGCCTCAACAGCCATAATGTTCATGATGTTATCTGCGATGTAAAAGTCCAGGCCCAGAAGGACGTCCATTTCAGTATTGTTCTCTACGGAATTATGCGATGAATTTCCGACTGTGGTGATTTTCACCTGTCCCAGCTTCTCACCCAGGTTCAGCTTGCCTTCGCCCCGGATTTCACAATTTTCCCGGTGCAGGGTTAACAGGTTACCGGGTGCAGACCTGTCCAGCAACTTGTCCTTCTGACCGATCAGGTATTTCTGCTGCTCCTTATCGTAATACAGGTATCCTGAAGAAGTCATCAGCGGTATGTCACTGTAATTTTTTCTGCCCGACAGGAATGCAGGATAAACATGCACGGAATCGTAATACATGAACAATCCGTTAAAAATTTTATCCCTGTTTACGTCGATCAGAGGATCTCCGATCGGAATCATGATGTTTGCCGGATCTATTTCTGAACGGAAGTAAACCCATCTCGGTGCCAGCTGTTCGCAATTCTGTTCGATAAGCGCACCCCCGTCAAAGGTCAGGAGTTTATTGGATGCCTGCATAGAAAATTTTCCCTGGTACCGGTAATTCGGACTCAGGGTGAATCCATCGGATTCCGCGATCACACCCGATCCTATTGTGCTGTGATTATTGTCAACTCCTATTGTATTAAAGAACAGGGTCTGTTTCTGTTCAATCTCATCTATATAGTCGTAATAGGCTGACCCGGTATAACTGTTCCTGCCTGTTATGGTAAGGGTTGCGTTGAACATGTTAAAATTGCGAGTATTTCTGTTCGCTACCAGTCCTGCGTTATACAAAGGCTTTAACCTTGCATCGGGCGAAACCGTGAGCCTTTCATTTTCAGGATATATCCGTGCATCAGCAATATCAATATATCTTACTGCGGTTGCTTTGATGAGGTTGCTGTCATAATCATAAAATGCAACCAGGGATATGAAACTAAGCGAATCCTGTGACGGATCAATACTTATATAGCGTGGACCGCTGAGACCTTCCTCTGCAACAGCTACTGCCGGGGGAGCGGATGTGTTGGATCCCATCGCTAGTTCCTTCCGGTTCATATCCCATTCAAAATGGTCGAGATAACTTACATATTTGTTTTCAGGGAATGAAACCAGTGTATACTCTTCGTTGGAGGTGAATTTCCCCTGGTGCGTGTTGAAATCAATGTCGGCTTTTATGTTATCCGTTAATACTGTAAACCCTTCAGAATGAAGCGACTTAAGATAAAAATCCGCTGTATCGGACTGTATCCTGTTTGCTTTGAAGGAATATTCCTCAGAGACCATCTCTGCCCCTTCAAAGTGCATCGTACCGGAACCGCTGAGTCCGGAAGGCTGCAGTTTCAGGTCGCCTGCCAGAATTCCCTTGTCATTGAACATCCTGAATGATGAATCTGTACGGTAGGCATAAAGTTCTTCATCATAGGGCATCCAATGTATTGCATTATTCCTGGATTCAACCTTGGGAAATTCGGTTTCAGGGATTTTTTCAGCAATGGTGAATTCGCGTGATATGGCGTTCAGCGAATCAGGATAAAACCATATTTCATCTGAAGAGGTTGAAGAGGTCAGGTAATTAATTGTTCCTTTTCCGCGGAAGCCCGAATTGCTAAGGGAAATCTCATTTTGAAATGTTCCTTTTCCCCCATAGACGGATAATCCCGAATCGGGTGTCAAATATCTGAATCCCAATGATTTGTCAGGCTGAAGGCGGAGATTTTCCCTGATAGTTGGAAATATACCTGCCGAGGTAAGCTCACCCGTAAAATTCATCGATTGCCGGTTAAAATTGTCCAGGCTATCCATATCAAACGGATAAATCCTGTAATAGAACTTATCCCGGGCATATACACCGTTCTGAATATTCTTGCTGTCATAATACACATACCCGTTTTCTCTTGAATCAAACACCGGATATTGAGGGTAAGATTTGCGCCCCGACTTGTTATCAGGCTTGTCTATATATAATTCTCCTATGAGGTCCTGGATGAGATTCTGTGCGTTTTCGGCAATCGGGAAACCATAGTTGTCGACCGCTCCCGTAAGATACCGGATATGCATCGAATCAACTTTGGGCATGCTGATCTTAAAGGTGTCATAATTGAAAAAGAAATTCTTTCCTGAAAAAGTGAAGAGACCGGCCTGAACATGTCCGTCGAACTGGAAGTGCCTGTTTTTCTTCATAATGATCCTGTCGCCCGCAGGATAAATGGCCACGTTCTGGGAATCACTCACAAAAATACGCGGCACGCCATTAATTGTAAGATCATAGTTTCTCAGGTCAAATATGGCATTTTCAACTGGTGTGTTCACCCTCGAAGGAATGCTGATCACATCATAGTCAATCCTGGCCACGCTGGCAGCCAGGTAATCATGCAGCCTTGGTCTGATGGAAGCCATGCTTCTTTCACTATCATAAAACAGGAATCCCTGTGCAGCCATTCGCATTAAAAGTTGCTTTACCTGTGCAATGGGTTTTTTAAGATAACCGGCAAAGTCCTCTGCAAGAAACTCTTCCGTGCCCATATATTTTGCAAAACTCCTTATGGAAATCAAAGGATGCACTTCATCCATCAATTGCATACTCTGATATTTTGCGTTATTGAAAAAACCCACAGATTCGAAATTGGCATTTCCGATCGAGCTTCCCATCAGTGCTGTAAATCGCATGACCGGTTCATTCATTTTCCAGACAAGTTGTTCGAACGTCATGTCCAGCTTATGATATGAATCAAAATAAGGACTTTGAGATGTGTAATTGTCTGTTCTGTATAGTGTTAATTCGCGTGTCGGCACAATGTAGGTGAGTGCGAGCCCGGGATGAAAAATGGAATCCTTTTTAAGCTTTATAATGATTTCTGCATTGGGGGCATTGATCCGATTGGCTTTAAAGGCAAAAAATGATGATCCGGCCACAATTACGAGCGTATCCCGACGGTAAATGTAAATTCTGGCCTGGTCCTCGCGGCTTCCTGTACCAACCAGTTTGGAGCCTTGCATGGAAAGCCCCCCTTCATAATTGATATCCTTATAGAGGTTTTTAATCTTAAAATCCTTCTGATAGGAGTCAAATTGCGGAAAATCCGCATCTTCCGGATTCTTGTTGAATTTTACCTTATCGATCAGGGTCCCCTTTAAAGGGCTGCTGAAGTAGAATTTGTTTGTAAAAACAACCTGCTGTGCAATATATTCGGAGCGGGTCATATTGATTTCATAAGTATCCAGCCTGGCGCTGACTTCCGATCGTTTAAAACCAGCCCTCTCCCATGTGACCAACCCGCCTTTGCCCTTCCATACCGAGGTGACAGGATTGTATTCCCCTCCTGTTTCTAAAATGGAAATGCTGTCACGTTTGGCAAAACATGTCAGGTTTGTTTTATCAATAATAAATCGGATGGTCGTGTCGACCATGATACGGAAACTGTGTGAACTTGACCTCCAGTCGACCGAAGTTGAACGATAAACTGAGCTGCTGTCAATCAACTGCCTGGTAAAGATAAGATACCGGTCTGTGCTCAGGAGAGATACTTTTCGTTTTTCTAGCAGCAAAGCAAGTCCCTTTTCCCAATTCCGGTAATTTTCCGCAGTCTGATTGCTTCGTTTCAATAAAACAAGACAGGACAGGAAATGCGTAAAATGCGGGTGAGGCTTAGCATTCCTGTTTACCAGGGAAACAGATAAATCTATAATCCTTTCCTGTTCACCTTTAGTAAAAAGACTGTCGCCGATCCAGGCGGCAAGGAATTCATTGAGAGACTTTTCACTTTCAGGATTGATATTTTTCTGCATATACAAACGCAGCTCATCCGGAAACTTATCTGTTTCGCCTGAGAATACTTTGGATTCCTGGGCAGATACCGGTCTTACGGATATTACAAAAATCCAAAGGGAAATATATAAGATCAGCCTGAGTCTCATATAATCGGGGAAGTATAAAAAATAACGCTATTAGCCGTGTAAAATTGTTCCGCAGCCAGATCTCAGAACGCATTAACGATCCCCATGAAATCGGCGGCAGTAAGTGAAGCACCACCTATTAAACCCCCATCCACATCAGGATTTGCGAAAAGCTCCCCGGCATTGGAAGGTTTGCAGCTTCCGCCATAGAGAACCGAGGTGTTGGCGGCAAGCTCATTGCCATATTTCTCGGCCACCAGCTCCCGGATGATCCTGTGCATTTCCTGAGCCTGTGCGGATGTGGCGGTGACACCTGTACCTATGGCCCAAACGGGTTCGTAGGCGATCACAACCCGGCTGAAATCTTCAGGAGAAAGGTCAAAAAGCCCGCGTTCAATCTGGGTACGGACCACCTGCATATGAATTCCCGATTCCCTTTCCTTTAGAACCTCTCCGCAGCAAAAAATCGGAATCAGCTCATTTTGAAGCGCCAGTTTCACTTTTTTATGCAAGCTGGCATCATCTTCATGATAGCAAATTCTTCGCTCTGAATGACCGATAATGACATAATCTGCTCCTGTTGATTTGATCATGGCAGCGGAAACTTCGCCTGTATAAGCACCGGAAGGTTCATCGGCACAGTTTTGAGCGCCCAGGAATAGCGAATCCTTTGTAATGGCATTCCGTACCTCGGAAAGATGGATAAAGGGTGTACACAGGACTATGATGACACCATTGTCTTCGACCTGCCTGTTAATGGTCCTGGCCAGTTCAATACCTTCCTGCAGGGATTTGTTCATTTTCCAGTTACCGGCTACTATTTTTTTTCTCATGATCAGTGTGTTTTTGGTTATATGAATTAGCGGCGTCAAAAATAGTAAAAGTTATGGTTTCTAAATGGGTAATTGGTAACCTCATGCAGGAATTTGTCCGTCCCTATTGCCTTTTTGCCAGGTCGCGGTAGCTGATAAGCTGTATACCCTTTTCACGAATCAGGTTTTTCACCTCCATATTCGTAAAGACATCAGTAACACCCTGACGGTCAGACGCAACCCCTTCATATCCTATATGGTAAATAGCCTGTAATTCACTGTCATTTATCCCCGGATGATCCACAAACAAATATGTTCGCCCGGGTTCAAGCTTTTTAAGCATTTTTATAAAACTCCGGATTTTTTCCTCTGAAGTATTGCCGGGGCCATCATAACTGACGTTCGTTACCTGGTAATCCGACGTTTCGAACATCAGTTTGTATTCCTCAGCCAGCCTGCGTCCCAGCGCCCTGACATCCGGCGCATATCCCGTACAGCCCATATGTGATGAAATGTGACTGACATAGGGAACCTGTTTTTGAATATATTCAATTTGAGCACGGAATTCCTTTTCAATCTCATTTAGATCCGGCTTATTTTCCTGAACGGATTGAGAGGGGTAATTGACATTGGGATAGATCATGGGGAAAAAATAGCCGTCCCTGTCAACAAGGCTTGGGCTAACAGTCAGGGGTCTCCACTTAATATTTTCCCATTCACTGGTGAGTGTAAGATGGATACCCACATCCACATCCGGATATTTTTGCAAAAACCGGATGGCTTCGGGACACCAGGGCGCGGGTGCCATAATTTCAACTGTAGTGGCAATCCCATCAGAGCATGATTTAATGATTGCTTCATTCACCGAATGACTGCTGCCCAGGTCATCAGCCCGAATGATCAACCGGATGGATTGTGACTGGCCATGCAAAAGAAGATTAGACGCCAGAAATAAGAATAGCATTTTGATTTTCATGGATTGATAATTATTGGATCAGATAGATTATTGTCATTTCCGAAATGTACTGCATTTAATCGGGCATAAAATTAACGGTTTTATTTATCAGGATCAGAAATTTGTCGTTTCGGGAATTACTTATTCGGCAAGATTTACACGATGGCGGGAGACAGAGCGGATTCACCAACTCGTGAAAATTATTTTCATCCTATGCGAAATAATGATATTTTTCATACTTTTATAAATCATGAACATGTTATTGGCTCTTTTTTCATTTTGAAGGGTCAGATTTCAGCCATTCCACATCATTGGCTGATTTTTTTGTGACAAAATGAATGTATAAAAATCATATATTATGGAAAATTTTAACAGAAGATCATTCCTGAGAACAGCCGGCCTGGGGTTGACAGCAAGTGCCATTGCAGGAAATGTAATGGCCCGGGGATCCGTTAATATCCCGGTGGTTCAGACTGGGGCAAAAGGAACCCCTGAACTTGGACTGGCATCCTATACAACCCGTGAATTCAGCCTGGACGAAACGATTAAAATGGCACAGCGTTGTAACCTGAAGCATCTCGGCCTGAAGAGTTACCACCTCCCCCTTGAGGCCTCCGAAGCGGATTGCAAAGCCGCCGCCACGAAGATACAGGCTGCAGGAATTGATTTTTACTCGGCGGGTGTGATATATATGAATAAAAAGGAAGAAGTTGATCAGGCCTTCAATTATGCCAAAGCCTGCGGCATTCGTATCATTGTCGGCGCTCCTGCCGCGGACCTGCTTACTTATTCCGAAAACATGGTCAAACAATACAATATTATGTTGGCCATCCATAATCATGGCCCGGGAGACAATGTGTATCCGACCGTGCCGGGCATATATGAAAAGATTTCTGCGATGGACAAACGCATGGGCATATGTATGGATATCGGACATATAGTAAGGCTTGACCGTGATCCGGTAGCTGAATTTAAACAGTGTTTTGACAGGATCATTGATATCCATATCAAGGATGAGGATAAACGCACGGAGGAAGGTGTTCCGGTTGAAATAGGACGGGGTGTAATTGACATACCATCATTCCTTAAGGATGTCATCCGTTTGGGATACAAAGGGATTGTCGCTTTTGAATATGAGAAGGATCCGAAAGATCCGTTACCGGGACTGGCCGAAAGCGTCGGGTACGTTCGTGGGGTGATGTCCGCCTTGTAAACAAATCAAATTCTTACATTGTTGTATATTTATATATAAATAAACTTAGTACCTTAGTGATTCTGCCTGACTCAGCAAACAACTTGCATATTATTTTGAATAATAATAAACGAAAGGACAAATTATGGACAACAAACGAAAAGATCATCCGCTGGTAAATACCACCGAGCCTAATCTGCTTGAGGAGACCTTCAATTACGATCTTCCCCCGCTGATTAAATTCGATGGACCAATAGTAGAGTATATTGATGGTAAACCTGTACAATTTGATCCGAAATCGGTACTGACAAAAGATATATTTATAACAGACACAACATTCAGGGACGGACAGCAGGCACGTCCTCCCTATTCGATAGAACAAATGGTCAAAATATATGACATGTTGGCCAGGCTTGGCGGACCAAATGGTGTAATCAGGCAGACCGAATTCTTCCTTTATACGAAGAATGACAGGGAAGCGCTTGATCAATGCCGGGCACTCGGGCACAAATACCCTGAATGTACCGGATGGATCCGTGCCAACAAAGGAGACTTCCGTCTGGTGAAAGAAGCAGGTCTTAAGGAAACCGGAATGCTTACGAGTTGCTCGGATTTCCATATTTTCAAAAAGATGAAGTTCAAAAACAGGCAGGAATGTCTGGATGCGTACTGCGAAGTGGTGGCAGCCTCTTTTGAAGCCGGAATAAGACCCAGGTGCCACCTGGAAGATCTGACCCGTGCCGATATAGACGGATTCGTGTTGCCTTTTGTTGAGCGCCTCATGAAAATGAGCGAACAGGTGCCGGAGGAATTGTCAGTGAAGATCAGGCTATGCGATACAATGGGTTTCGGGATATCCTATCCGGGTGCTGAGTTGCCCCGCAGTATCCCCAAACTGATCTATAAACTGAACCAGGAATGCGGAGTGCCCGGAAGCCGGCTTGAATGGCACGGACATAACGATTTCCATAAGGTGCATGTGAACGGAGGCACTGCCTGGCTGTATGGATGTGATGCCGTAAATACCACCCTTTTCGGCGTGGGTGAAAGGACAGGCAATCCCCCGCTTGAAGGTGCCGTAATTGAATATATTTCATTAAAAGGTGATTTGTGTGGCATCGATACTTCAATGATAACGGAGATTGCAAGATACATGATCTCAATCGGAATGCCAATTCCGGAGAATTATCCATTTGTGGGCAAGCACTTTAATACAACCCGCGCAGGTATACATGCCGGAGGACTGAGACAGGATGAGCAGATTTATAACATTTTTGATACCACAAAACTACTGGGACGGCCTCCCCGTGTAGCCATCACGGATAAAAGCGGTGTGGACGGAATCGCCATCTGGGTGAATGAATATTTTGGTCTTTCCGGAGAGGACCGCATCAGCAAGATAAAGGTTCACAAAGTGGCTCAATGGGTGATGGATCAATATGAAAAAGATGGCAGGCTTTCAACCATCACGGATGAAGAACTTGAAGCCAAGGTAAAGGAACTCATGCCCGATTACTATTCAAAATATAAAAAGAGTTTTCAAAGCGTATAGATTCAAGGGAAGAGGTATTTTACAGGCCCACAAACATTAACATTTAGTCAGGATAACCAATCAATAAATTTTAATCACATGGACAGCATAGAACTTAAGAACAGGGTAAAAAAAGTAACCGCCGAAGTACTTGAACTGGAAGAATCCGATATACAGGACGGAGCTAATTTCGCTTCCGACCTGGGTGCATCATCTTTGCAGAGCATCCGTCTGGTAGCCGGATTTGAAGAGGAGTTCGACATTGAAATGGATGAAGATAAGGCACTTCAGATACAGACAGTATCAGATGCAGTTACTTTCATTAATTCCTATTTAAAATAGTCTGATCAATTAAAGGGATGATCCACAGACTATTGACAAATGAGGAAATTAATGTTCTCCTTTTACAGGGTTGTACGGCTGAAAAATGGACTGATATAACTGTTAAAGAAGGATTTTCCACAGATGGTATAATGAAAACCCGGTTTGATGGCAAGATCAGACTGGGTATTTTTTCAGGCAGCATTGAAACTGAAAAGGCAGTCTCAAAAAAAAGTGGTATTTACAATAGTACTGTCACGAATTGTGATATTGGAGATGAGGTCTTTATTTCAGAAGTAAGGAATCTGTCGAACTATGTTATTGAGGACAGGGTTGTCATTGAAAATGTAGGGACTCTGGCTGTTTACGGTGAATCCGCTTTTGGTAACGGTACTGAAATTGAGGTGCTGAATGAGGGCGGAGGAAGAGAGTTGCCGATTTTTGACCGGCTTACCTCCCAAATTGCTTATTTAACGGTACTATACCGGCACGATCCCGAATTTACCCAAAAAATGCTGGGTTTGATCAGGAATTACTGTGATTCACGGAAATCACACCGCGGAATCATTCAATCCGGTGTAATAATCAGAGATTCTCTCATTATACGCAATGTGAACGTTGGCAGATATGCGCGGATTACCGGTGCCTGCCTGCTTGAAGAAGGAACCATCCAAAGTTGCAGGGAAGCGCCTGCCATTGTGGGTGAAGGTGTGATCGGCAAGAAATTCATCATTTTATCGGGATCGAAGGTTGATGGCGCAGCCATGCTTGATAAAAGCTTTGTAGGACAAGGAGTTAAAATGGGAAAACAATTTTCGGCTGAAAACTCCCTGTTCTTCGCCAATTGCGAGGCTTTCCACGGTGAGGCCTGCAGCCTGTTTGCCGGTCCGTATACTGTTACCCACCATAAATCGACACTGATGATAGCCAGCCTGTTTTCGTTCTTTAACGCAGGAAGCGGCACAAATCAGAGTAACCACATGTATAAGCTGGGACCCGTTCACCAGGGGATTCTGGAACGCGGGTCCAAGACAGGTTCATTTGCGTATCTCCTCCTTCCCTCCTATGTGGGAGCCTATACCGTGGTAATGGGAAAACATTATGCGAATTTTAATACGAAAGATTTCCCCTTTTCCTATATATCGGAAGAGAAGGGGAGAAGTGAACTTGTTCCCGCGATGAATATTTTCACGGTTGGCACAAGGCGGGATAGTGAAAAATGGCCAACCCGTGACAGAAGAACGGATCCTGAGAAGCTGGACCTGATTCATTTTGATTTGTTCAATCCATATATAGTGGGCAGAATTGTCAATGGGATAAACATCCTGAATGAACTCAGTGAAAAAACAGACAAAAAACAGGATCGTGTCAACTATAACGGAATAAGCATCCACCGGCTGCTGTTCAAAACTTCACGGAAGTATTATGAATTGGGCCTTAAAACCTATATAGGACAGGAAGTCGTTAAACGGATCGGCGGAGCAGGCATTAATGCAACACTGCAGGAATTAAGGAATAAGTTAAAGACTGAGGGCAACGAGGGTAATGGCAAATGGCTGGAGATCTGCGGTATGTTCGCACCGGCCCAAAAGATTGATGAATTGATAAGGTCGGTTAAATCAGGCAAGATCCGGACAATCGATGAACTGAATGAAAGACTGGTCTCTGTTTTTAACAATTATGAAAGGTATGCATGGGTTTGGTGTTCGGAACTGATCTCCTCCCAAACCGGCACCCGAACAGAGGAAATTTCAGCTGAAAGGCTGGCTCAGATCATAATCGACTGGAAGAGCAGTGCCATCAAGCTGAATAACATGATCCTGAAAGATGCTGAAAAGGAATTTGATACAGGCAGCAAGCTGGGGTTTGGTATTGACGGAGATGAAGCCACCAGGGATTCAGATTTTCAGTCTGTCCGTGGTGTATACAATGATAACAAGTTTGTTCTCGGATTGCAGAAGGAATCACACGAAATAGAGGTAAAAGCTGACAGGCTTATTACTTTGTTGGAAGCGCTTGCGTCTCTAAAATGAGACGCAAGCATTGCATCTCTACACGCCTGCAATTCTTCTTTTGTATTCTGTCAGCGCCTCATTTAACCTTTCCTTGGCACCTGTATCTCCGGGAATGTTATGGGATGGGTGAATAAATAATTTTACGCCCCGGTCAGCCAGAATCTCCGCTACCGTGGTTACCGTCATCCATACAGTCGTTATGAATCCCATGGTGGATACAGGTCCTACCTTATCAACATGGTTTTTGAGCGGAACGGAGGCATCCTGCGCGGGTACACAGGTATCTACCACTACGTCTGCAAGTTCAAAGATTGTCTTGCCGCAGCTGTGACGTGTCTGTTTCCCCTGTGCTTCCTTTTCCGAACCGAAAACGATCACTTTCATTCCTCGTTTACGGGATTCCAGTGCCACATCTATATTGACTGCATTAATACCGGTATGCGAAAATAACCACATGCAATCACTCTTATCGAAATTATAACCCTTCATGATCTCTACTCCGTAGCCTTCAACCCGTTCGAGAAAGACGAATTGCTGCACGCTCATTCCCCCCACGATATTCGTAAAGAACGTCAGGGGCAATTCGATCATCGGATGAAAACCAACAAAACCGCCAATCCGGGGATACATTTCTTCCACCGGTATGGTGGCATGACCGCAGCCGAAGGTATGGACCCATCTTCCCGCCTGGATAGTATCGGCCATTATTTCCGATGCCTTGCGGATATTGTCCATTTGCGTATTTTCAATTTTGTCCATAACGCCCCGGGCGTTATCAATCCATTGTTTTGCAAGCATGTTTACCTCCTGTGATTTTAATTGTATTCTTATTTTTTTTGCTATTCCTTTAATGGTGACGGTAAAGAACCCCGTCATTATTACTATACATACAATCAGAATGACCGGGAAACTGGCAATACCCTTCGAACCTGAAATGATTCCCACCAGGTAGTTCAACAGTGTATTCCCAAGAAGTGCCAGTACAATCACGATACTGAATGCAGTTCCGGACATTTCGGCAAAGAGTTCACCCGTATACCCTAAAATGACCGGGAATCCGGCTGCAAACCCGATTCCAAGACATATCATGGATAATAGAGCCAGTGAAAAAGAGTTGACAAAGAACATGATCAAGATACCGGCAAATATAAAGGCAAAACTGACATAAACAATGATTCGTGAAGGTATTCGCTTAAGCAGCCGGCTTAATACCATGCGGGTGACTGCTATGGATGCAACCTGAGCTGAAAGGGCATACAGTGCATTTCGTTCCGAAAGATCAACAGACTTAAAAAATGTAGTCGACCAGTTATTGACCATACCTTCCAATGCACTTTCAAAGAACAGTATAAAACCGATCATAAAAAGGATGGGCTCCTTAAGAAGCGCCATTGCTTTTTTCAATGGAAAACCTTGTTTTTGCTTGGCTTCCGGAAATCTGACAGCAACAAAGAAACCCATGGGCAACATGACAAAAATACCTATAATGCAGATGATGCTCTGATAGGTATATATGCGCGACAGGGTTCCGATCACTAAGGGCATTCCAAGAGCACCGATGCCGAAAAATACGCCCAAAAGGCTGAGTCTGGCGCCTTTCATGCCTGTTGAAATATCCACAGCCAGAGCATTGGTCCCGCCATTGATCATGCCACCTGCAAATCCGATAAGAAAATAGGATAATTGCAGGATGCGGAAAGTACCGGCAAAAGCAATCAACTCGAAGGATAAAACGATTAAAGCCGAACAGGAAATAAGCATCAGTTTGTAACTGTAGCGGTCCACCAGGGGCCCGAAAAGCAGTGATCCCACCAGAATCCCCAGGGGAAGGGATGAGGCAAGCGAGGCCACCCCTGCAGCGTCCACCTGATAATTCTGCTGTATGAAAACCGAAACCGTTCCCAGTGAAAGGAATACCATGCCAAAAAGTAACATTCCCATGCACGCGGCGGCAAAAACAAGATTAGGCTTATACATGATCCGGATATGAAATTCCATAATCCTTAGCTGATATTCCAAGATATGCTGCACCATATAATCCCGCATCGCTTCCGAGCGCGGATATTCCAAGCTCCACTTTTCCGATACTCACAGGTTGAGCCCATTTCCTGGCCTCAGCCATAATTTCATCCAGGAAAACAGAGGCAGGTCCGAATATGCCCCCTCCGAAAATCACCTTTTCAGGATTGAAAAGGCTAACAAGATTTGCCACGGCCATTCCCCAGAATTCGATTGCCTGCCTGAAAACATTCCGGGCAATAGAATCATTTTCGCGGTATGCCTCGAAAATTATATGCGGTGTAATTTCTGCAGGTGATACGTTCCTTAACCTGCCGCTGTATCCGGGATCTTTCTCCAGCAGGTCACGTGTCACCCTAACAAGGCCCTCCCCGGCAGCATGATATTCAAAACATCCGATGCCAGTATATTTCTCCCTGTAAGGCCGATCCAGCGCAAACCATCCGATTGATCCCGCAATATCATCGGCCCCGCGGATAATATTTCCATCAGCTATAATTCCGGCTCCGATCCCCGTACCAACAGCCAGGAATACGGCATTCCTGCATTGTTTTGCCGAACCCTGCCAAATCTCGCCCAGGATGGCGCAGGCCCTGTCATTGTCGATCAGCACCCTGGTACCGGGATGCTCAATACCGGTAGTGATCTTATCCAGGAGCGGGTAATCTTCCCATCCGGATATGTTTGGTGCCCATACCCTTCCGGTTCTCTGGTAAGCAATTCCCGGCACGCAGCATCCTATGGCTTTAATTTTCAGTTGTTGACCGGAGGCATAGTCAATGAGCGATCGCACCACCTTTACAATAAAATCACCTGCTTCGTTTCCGCCTCTTTTTTCAAGGGGATGGATTTTTCTCAGGATCATGGTGCCCATTTCATCAAATATAGCACCGGAAAGCTTGGTGCCACCCAGATCTAACGCGATCACTGCCATGGAATGATAATTGAATGTAGATGCTTCCAACCTCGGGCTTCCAGCTTCGAGCTTCCTGCTTCCAACCTTCTTCCCCATTCCAAATATAGGGAAAGGTTTTTAATGCATGGTATCCTGTATTAAAACTGTTTGAAATCGTACACCATGTGTTTACTTTTAGTACAAAAGCCGTAAACCTGCCAGGTAAGAAATTATAATTAAAATACAGTATGATAATATTTTAGATAGTTTGGTACAAATAATGTGTCAATCATTATGAAATAAGCTTCAGACAGCCTAAAAATTAAATTCCTATAGCAATGAAACTCGTACTTCAGCCCAATGAAATGATTATCAGAGCAGGCAATTCCAGTCTTCGCCATCGTGATCTGCAGGTCCAGGGAAAACTGATCGTAACCAACCAGCGCATTTATTTTAAGTCCCTCACCGATCTACACAGAAACTGTGACAGGGAAATAACACCGGCCGAAATCCGGGAGCTCATGTTTTTCAATACCTTGTGGCTTATTCCCAATGGAATGAATATCATCACAAAAAATGGGGATGAGATTCTGTTTACGGTGAAGAATCGAAGTGAGTGGGCTAAGCTGATCACAAAAATGTACTGAATCAGCCAAAATTACCTGGGTTTGACGCCATCCACCAGATAGGGTGAATCACCCCGCCAGGGTAAAGTTGCATTCTTTTGACGATAATGAACAATCACATCCCTACCCTGCAATGTGTCAAGACTTGAGGAAAGACTGTCATTTACGACAGAAAAAAGAAATTTTTCAGAAGCAATCACTACATTTTTTCCTCCGCTAACACTGCTTAAGATCAGCTCGCCCTCAAAAGTCTTGAACAGACTTCCCTTTCTTGAAAATTTCTGGAGCAGGCCCGCACGATAGCCTTCGCTGTAAGTGTAATAGTACCTGAAGTAAACAATTACCACCAAAATGATTATGATTATTGCGACCGTCCACCTTAATACCTTTTTCAGTTTACGTTTGGCGGTTGACCAGGTAGATGTATTCACATCAATCCGGACAGGATCTGGTTTCATGGGTACTTTTTGTTAAGGATTAACTGTTTATATTCCCGATGACTATGCCGTTACGATGTATGATCCTCCACGGGTGCAGATTGCCAATCTTCCATGTTGGTTTTCCTGTTGATCAGGTCCTCAAGTGTAACCGACTTAAAATAATTGATGATCAGCTTATTAAGCTGACCCCAAAATCCAACGGCTTCACACATTTCCTCCCTGGGACATTGAAAATTGCCTGACAGGCACTCTATCAGACAAATGCCCGGCTCAAAAGCAATATGTATGTCAAAAATAGTTATTTCTGACGGTTTGCGGGTAAGAATGTAACCACTTTTTTTACCTTTTGCATTGGAAATTAATTGCGAAGTTTTCAGGGCCTGAATAATATGATCGAGGTACTTGTTTGAAATATCCTGATTTCTGGCAATATCTTTTTGAAGGATACCTTTCTTAGGAATGCTGTTTTGAGCAATTTCCAGCATTGTCCTGATACCATATCGGGTGCGGGTACTTATTTTCAAAGCTTGCTGGATATAGCATTGGTATCCGTAAATGTAATAATAAATCCAAAATCGACATCTATTTCATCATTCACCTTTACCAATCCTTTTAATTTTATAGGCGGGTCGATTTTAAAATCAGTTAGTTTCAACCTTTTTTCCCCCCTTATGAACATGTTTTCGGCACAGTTGAATACACTGCAGTTTATCTTATATGTTCGTGTAATCCCGGCAATTGTAATTTGTATATCTGCCATAGAACCGTATGTCCCGAATTGTGCCATATTTAACTGATCTCCGGGTAATATGATCCTTATCCTTGGATGTTCCGACTCCTTCATAAGTGAGAGAAAATCATTGTACATCAGCGGATTGCTTGCCTCGAAATTACGGATCGGAATGTTGATAATGATATTGCCGGTATCCGTAATAACTGCCTGCCGGTCGCTGAATAAATCCGCCTGATTAAACCTGAAACTGAAATGATTAACATTGGATTCTCCGCTGATATGGATATAGTTCATACAGTTCTCATTCCTGAAAGACAATTGCCTTTTGGAGGGCTGAGCCTGCAAGGATTGACAAACTATCAACGGAAGCAGGCAAATCAAGCGGATATATCCATAACGGAACATAAGTTTAGTTTAGGCGATCGTAACAAGAGCAACTTAAAATGATATGGCAGCTTCGACCATGACTCCTTTAAATCCTGCATCAGAACCAAATCTGGCCAAAAAATCATTGTACTCCTGGTTGACATATTCAAGTTTGAGCAATACCGATTCAACAATTGACCATCCGGCTCCAGCCTGAATGCGTGAAACTGACATGTCATCCTGGTTGTCTACATAATTGTATCTTAATCCGCCGTAAAACTGTCTCTTTCCGCCGAACCTGTACAATCCTTCTGCAGCATACTGGTTATATTTTATCTCTGTGCCGGAAGCCAGATTTCCCTTTACAGTTTCATAGGTGCCAAAAAACTCAAGGCCTTTGTATTGGGTGAACAGGTTCAGCATAAAGGAATTGTCCTTAGCAAGCGATCCGGGTCCGAAATTGCCCGAAGTATGGTTGGCGGTGATATCCACATCGCTGGCGGAGTTGGTAATACGGTTCATTACCAGATAGTACCTTGATCCGGCACGGTCGCCATTATACAGAGTACCTGAATGGTGTTTAGGATTGTGGTAACCCGAAAGCATGAGGCGGAACCGGAAATCATCCGTAAACCTGTTATCATAACCTGCTTTCCAGTAATATGCCAGTTCTTTGTGGGTATCGTAGGGTGTATATACCTTGTTGGATGCACTGTACGTTACAAGCGCGGGCTTAAGGGATCCGTTTGAAAGCGCACCCATCAGGATCCAGCCCTTTGACCGGAATAATATTTCAAGCGCAATCTCGGTTGAAAATGCATCCATTATATAATTGCCGACAAAAGGATTGTCGGACACATTGCCATTGTCTGACCTGCGGAAATGGACGTCACCATAATTGATTTCCATATCACCGACCTTAAGGGTAAGATAATCCATTACCTTATTAATGCCCTCCGATTTAAGGAAAGGCAGTTTATCGATAATCAGATAGCCTCCTTTAACCCAGGCTTCATTATGATGCCTGGCGGATAAATAGGTTACCAGGTTTATTTTAATTCCGGGAGCCAGAAAACCGTCAATATTCATGTTTGCTGTAGGAAGGTTGAAACCTGTTCCCAGCGGAATCAATGCACTGTCAGCATGATGATCAAGGATTTGGTACTGAAGGGCAAAGTCCGCCCCAACCTGAACCCTTACCTTGTCAAAGTCCTCACCGGAAATCTGATCCTCTTCAAATTGAGCTGACAGGGTGGTAGAAAGGGTAATCCCAATGGCAAAAAGTAAAAAAAGCTTCCTCATTCTCTCTCATATTTAAGGTTAATACAATTATTTCTGTGATATCATCCCATTTTGAAATTGCAAATCAAAGGAAATAGTGATTGCATCTCCGGTTTTTAGTGTGCCCAGCATGGCTGTAGGGGGTTTAATTTTAAATTCCGTCATGGTCAGCATTTTTGAACCTTTAACCGCAAAGCGGTTTCCTGTTTTGTTCCCTGTAAAAGTGATATTTACACGTTTTGTAACGCCGGCCAGACTTAAATCTCCGCTCAGGGTTCCCGAAAAGATCCCTCCGCTTGAAGTCAGATTATCAACAGATACCAGTCTGAATGTGATCTCAGGAAATTTTTCCACCAGCAGGGCATCGTGGGTTTTATTTGTCATGAGCGAATTATCACTTGTGATGGATGCCGATTTGCAATTGAAATTTACTTTGTCGATACCTGTTATTTCGTTGTCTTTTATCTTTAATATCAGGTTCACATCAAACTTTTCCACTTTTTCTTCCCAGTCGTGCATGGAGGAAGTACCCCTGATTTTCAGGCTGCTCTGACCGGGAATAAGGTTGACCTGTTGCTGTGGAAATGCAGTTAATGCACTAAATGCGACCCATATAATCAAAAATATTGCTTTATAAGATCCGCTTTTATTCATAACCTATATATCCTATTAAATTAGTAGTGTAAATAGAGCTAAATTTTAGATAAAAAAAAAATTTTATGAGAATTTTTTTTGAACTTTTTGAAAAAGAAGTGAATTTTTCAGTCGCGGAACTTGCCCGGCCTTTGGAAATTCAGGTAAGCCAAAACAAGGAGCAAACTGACGAGGAGTGCAATGACTGTAACTTTTAATATTTCAATCCTCCGGTGTTCCCTGAGGATTACAAGCGACAGGAGATGAGATGACAGTTCCCCTGCGGACGGAGCGTCCCTGTGGTTCCACTTACCCAGGATGGTGCCTTTATGGAGAAGCATAAGTCCGGGATTGGCCCGGATTATGGTTTTGAGTGTGGTTTCGTCTGCCGTGCAGAAATCATAGTCAGGCTGATATTCTTCCTTATATCTGGCAATCTGGTTATTTGGGGACGAAGTAAGTCCAATTGGCACAAATCCCAGTTCCCTGCATTTCAGGGCAAACGTATTCAAATCCTGCAAGCCTTTTTTTGAGGCTGTTTCAAGATCAGGAGCCAAGATCAGGAAAATGTAATTGCTGTCTGAAAGCACAGCTTCAGTGATATCCTCACCTTCAGGTGAAGTAATTGAAAAATCGTGTATTGGAGGTTCGTATCCTTTTTTTACCAGTTTTTGCTTTGTTTCCACCCATTTCCAGGTGGAATCCTGCCAGGGAAAATTCTTATCTGTAAATTCTTTCTTAAGTCCGTCTTTTTCATAAATCAGGATCGTTTCATACTGATCTGCCGGTGCCCCTTCGGGTATAGTCATCTGGTCGGGGATAAAAGTGCCGGCCCTATATGGCCTGAAATCGAGAATGGGCTGATGTATTATGCAGTATGCAGATATAATGCAGGAGAAAAGAAAGTTGAAACCGGCAATTCCCCATTCTGCGGACGGTTTTGAAAACGGATGGTAATTTCTCCGCCTGATGAAAACAACAACAGCCGGAATGATCAGTATCCCGTTTTTCAGGAATGTCTGCCAGTTGGTTAATTTCAGTGCATCGCCGAAACAGCCGCAATCGCTTACCGGATTGGTTAAAGCCAGAATAAATGTCAAACCTGTAAAAAAGGCCATGAATATGAGCAGGATCCAGGCGGTAAACTTCATCCGTATGCCGGCCAGCAGGTTGAGTCCGATCATGAACTCTGCGGCACTCATAAGAATTGCCAGCGGCAGGGATGAAAAAATAAGAAAACCGAGGTGAAACGACTCGAAATATTCCGTGAATTTAATGGATGAACCTATCGGATCCAGGGCTTTTACGAATCCGCTGAAAACAAATACAAGACCTGCGAGGATCCTTGAAATTAAACCAGCAATTTTCATAGCAAATCCTTATCGTTATAAACCGGTTTCCCGTAAAACTTTTGAAAATATGATATCAGGGGGAAGCATT
>Ga0105092_10000036_pt1 | contig 62321 bp, 49 predicted proteins | sample PPLLak2March2015_FD_87021 | JGI IMG/M metagenome (GOLD analysis project Ga0105092, IMG submission 87021) | Freshwater sediment microbial communities from Prairie Pothole Lake near Jamestown, North Dakota, USA - PPLs Lake P7 Core (1) Depth... | ecosystem: Environmental > Aquatic > Freshwater >... | reverse complement strand
TAATCTGTCATACCAACACTCAAACCAAACGGAAGCGTATAGGAAAAATAGGGATCCGTTTCCATATAACCCGAAGCATCGAATGAACCCCATACACCCAGGGTGAGTCCTCCTGCGATGAATTTTACCGAAGGCTGGATTGCAGGACCATTTCCAAGTTTTGAACCCCTCCAGATGTAATTGCTATAAACATCAGCGCCCACAGTAAAGTCAGGTCCGGAATTTTCATCCTGTGCCGTTGTTCCGGTTGCTGTGAATGCAATCAATGCAAAAGCGACTGCAAAAGGTAACCCAAGCTTTTTCATATCCCTGTATTTTAATTTATAATATGTTTATTGGCAAATGTACATATTAATTTCATATACCCCTATATTTTTTTATATCATTCTTGTTTTTATTGTTATTTGTTACGTACATACCCATATATTTATATGGTTATTGTTGGTATTTATTATATTTTTTACTTATGTACCCCATTTTATTACGGAAAGTATTTTAATAGCCAATCCTTACCTGAAGTTGATCATCCTTCAGTTTTTACTATATTTGAATCCTGAAGCTGAATGCAATATGTCTGTGACCATTAAGGAAATATTTGAAGCCGAAGCCAGGGCTGTACTTGGTATTCCGGTAACGGGAAACTTCGGAGAGGCCTGTGAGCTAATATATACGGCTGTTCATCAAAAAAAGGGGAAGGTAGTGGCCAGCGGCATGGGGAAAGCCGGACAGATCGCACTTAACATTGCCACAACATTTTCAGCCACCGGAACACCGGCAGTCTTTCTCCATCCTTCCGATGCACAGCATGGTGACCTCGGAGTGATCCAGCCACATGATGTTTTGCTGCTCATCTCCAATTCCGGAAAAACAAGGGAGATCCTTGAACTCTTCGATCTGGTGAAAATGCTGGATTACGGACTAAAAACCATTGTTATCACAGGAAATACAGAGAGTGAGCTTGGAATGATGGCGGACGTGGCCATTTCCACAGGGAATCCGCAGGAGGTATGTCCGCTCGGACTGACCCCGACCACCTCAACAACGGTTATGACCGTTATCGGAGACGCATTGGTGGTTATGATGATGAAACGGATCGGATTTACCGCGGCCGATTATGCAAAAAGGCACCATGGAGGATATTTGGGCGTAAAATCAAGGAATGTGGCTGGAAAGCCGGATAATAAAATCTAGGCGTAGTAAAAAAGGCAATGTTTTACATTTGTGTTGTGATACTTTCAAAGGAAAACAGGCCGCAGCTCCGCGCTTGAAATCCGCCGGTTATTGATTCTCTACAAACAGGACGGCTCTCCGGGCTTTATTACGATTAAAAAGCAATATCCGAAAATAATATACGAGCACCAGAGGTGCGAACTGTTTGCAACATAGATGTATAACAGAGCCTTAAAAACTACGCCCAGTATTGAATACTGCGCCCGGATAAAAAATAACTTCGCCTGTTTGTAAAATAATTTGTTAGCTCCTGAAATTATCAGCCGATTATCGAAGCGATCTTATCCGACTTATATTGTCCGGCCTTTAATTTTTCCTGAACTTCAGCAAAAGCATTTACCGTATAGGCTACATCATCCAGGGTATGAGCCGAGGTGGGAATAATTCTGAGCATGATCACGTCTTTTGGAACCACAGGGTAGATCACTATGGAACAGAATATCTTATAGTTTTCACGAAGGTCTATCACCACATTTGTTGCTTCGGGGACCGAACCAGAGAGGAAAACCGGTGTAACCGGCGACTGGGTATTGCCCAGATTCAAACCCTTGGACCTGAAACCTGCCTGCAGGGCTTTTACAATGGTCCACAACTTCTCACGCAATTCGGGCTTTGTCTTTATCAGTTCCAGCCTTTTCAGTCCGCCCAAAACCATCGGCATGGGAAGCGATTTGGCATAGGTCTGTGAGCGCATATTGTATCGGAGGTAATTCACTACATCTTCATTGGCTGCGATAAAGGCGCCGATACCGGCCATGGATTTGGCAAATGTACTGAAATACAGGTCAATTTCATTCTGTACCCCAAAATGTTCCCCTGTTCCTGCACCGCTCTTCCCCATTGTTCCAAAACCGTGGGCATCGTCAACCAGGATTCGGAAATTGAATTTTTTCTTTAACGCAACGATTTCATCCAGTTTGCCCAGGTCACCGGCCATCCCGAACACGCCCTCGGTGATCACAAGAATACCGCCGCCTGTTTCTGCAACAAGCTTGGTTGCTCTTTCGAGTCCTTTTTCCAGGTTCTGAATATTGTTGTGCGGGAAAACAAATCTCTTACCCATATGCAGTCTGACGCCGTCAAGAATACAGGCGTGGGCTTCGGAATCATAAACGATCACATCATTCCTGTTTACAAGGGCATCAATGATTGAAATCATGCCCTGGTATCCATAGTTCAGCAGGAATGCGTCTTCCTTCCCTACAAAGTCCGCCAGCTGGTTTTCCAGCTCTTCATGCCTTGTGGTCTGACCCGACATCATTCGTGCTCCCATGGGATAGGCCATGCCATAATCACGTGCTGCATCCGCATCTGCCTTCCGGACTTCAGGATGATTGGCAAGACCCAGATAATTGTTGAGGCTCCAGTTTAGTACTTCCTTGCCTCTGAATCGCATCCTGGGGCTGATTTCCCCTTCGAGTTTAGGAAACATGAAATACCCGTGACCGACTTTCTGATACTGGCCCAGGGGACCCCTGTTCCGATTAATCTTATCAAATATATCCACGACAAAAGAAATTTTAGTTAATACAATTGAAGGCAAAAGTAGCTTTTTTTGAATTATCGGCAACATTCAGCAATAAGAATTGATTTTGCGTGTTTCTTTTTAAGAAAACAGGACTCATGGATATTTCGTAAAAAAATGTAACTTTGCGCGATGCCAAAAAATAACATCCATATTGCCATCCTTTTCATGATGGCCGGAGTTGCCTCCTTTTCATGTTCACAATATGAAAAGATCATGAAAAGCGAAGATGTCACCCTGAAATTCAACTCCGCGTTCAATTATTACAACAAAGGTGAATATGTCAGGGCAGGTTCTTTGTTTGATCAGCTCGCACCATTAACGAGGGGAACAAGAAAAGCCGATTCCGTGTATTTTTTCCAGGCTATGACCCAATACAAGCTCAATGATTACATCATAGCAGGTCACTATTTCAATGCTTTTGTTTCGGTATATGAAAACAGCAAATTTATTGAAGAGGCGGCTTTTATGGAAGCATTGTGCTATTATCTGCAGTCTCCCCGGCCTGAACTTGACCAGAGCAGCACAAACATGGCACTGGATGCATTCCGCCTATTTATGATCAGATACCCGAGGAGTCAGAGGATCGCGGATTGTCAGCGTAATATACATGAGCTCAATGAAAAGCTTATGGAAAAGGCTTTTATTGCGGCCAAACTTTATTATAATCTCGATAATTTCAAAGCATCCATTGTTGCCCTGAACAATTGTCTTATCGACTTTCCCGATTCAAAATACCGGGAGGAGATCATGTTCATGTTGCTGAAATCGAAATACCTGCTGGCTACCAACAGCATTCAGTCAAAACAGACTGAGCGCTTCCAGGATACGGTAGATGAGTATTATTCATTCATCGCGGAATTTCCCTCCAGCAACAATAAGAAAGAAGCGGAAAATATTTATGAGGAATCGTCAAAATATATTAAAGAACCACTTACTGAAACAATTAAGAATTAATGGAACAAAACTTAGATTATAAAAAATCCAAAGCACCTTCGACCACCATTACACGTGATCTGAACAAACTGGAAGGCAAAACCGGTAATATTTATGAAGCCGTGATGATCTGCACAAAACGTGCAAATCAGATTTCAATTGAGATCAAAGAGGAACTGAACAGGAAACTGGAGGAATTTGCCAACTATACTGATAATCTGGAAGAAGTTTTTGAGAACCGGGAACAAATAGAAATCTCAAAATTCTACGAAAGATTGCCTAAACATACCCTCATTGCCGTTGAGGAATTCGAAAACGACCAGATATACATCCGGAAGGCTGAATAAACCGGCAGGCCTATTATGCTAAGCGGAAAGAAAATATTGGTCGGCGTCACCGGTAGCATCGCCGCTTACAAGGCAGCAATACTGATCCGGCTTCTTATTAAGGAAGCGGCCGAAGTGAGGGTAATCATGACATCCCATGCCCGCGAGTTCATTACGCCGTTAACACTTGCCACACTTGCCAGAAATCCGGTTCTTACTGAATTTTTCAATCCCGAAAACGGAGACTGGAATAACCATGTTGACCTGGGACTCTGGGCAGATGCCTTTATTATAGCCCCTGCATCAGCCAATACCATGGCGAAAATGGCCGCCGGTATTGCAGATAACCTGCTTCTGACGACCTATCTCTCTGCCCGATGCAAGGTTTTTGTTGCTCCTGCTATGGATCTCGACATGCTGGAACATCCTTCCACGCGTAAAAATATAGAGACCCTTCACTCCTATGGCAATGTTATTCTCGAACCTTCCACAGGTGAACTCGCCAGCGGACTTGTGGGAAAAGGCAGAATGGAAGAACCTGAAATTCTCCTGGATGCCCTGAAAAACCATTTCGGTGATTCCTTAAAAAAAAAACCGTTCCGGAAAATAAGCGGAAAAACAATACTGGTAACAGCCGGTCCGACCTACGAACCTCTTGATGCCGTTCGATTTATCGGTAATTTTTCGTCCGGCAAAATGGGATTTTCAATTGCAGAAAAATTAGCAGATTCCGGGGCAAATGTATTGCTGGTCAGTGGTCCTGTCAGTCTGAAACCAAGCAACAAGAGGATTAAATATTACCCGGTTCATACTGCCCGGGAAATGCTTGACCTGAGCCTGTCCTGTTTTGCCAGATCTGATGGTGCGATTCTGTCAGCTGCAGTAGCAGATTTTCGTCCCAAAGCACCGGTGACGCATAAGATCAAGCACGATGAAGGGAATCTGATGATTGAGCTGGAACCCAATCCTGACATAGCGATGCAGTTGGGAAAACTTAAAAAACCCGGCCAGTTCCTGGTGGGTTTTGCCCTTGAAACCCAAAACGAGATACAAAACGCCCGTGAAAAGTTGTCGAAGAAGAATTTTGATTTCATTGTGCTGAATTCCTTACAGGATGAAGGTTCAGGCTTTAACGGCGACAGCAATAAAGTCACGATAATCGGCAAAGACAATAAAATAACCCGTTTTGAGTTAAAATCTAAACCGGAAGTTGCCCTTGATGTTATTCAGTATTTAGATAATCTTTTGGCAAAATGAAAAAGCTACCGATCGCGCTTTTCTTTATGCTTATGGCGATGGCCACAGAGGCACAGGAATTCAGATGCAACATCCAGATCACCAGCCAGCAGATCCAGGGAACAAACAAACAGGTTTTCCAGACCCTGCAGGGAGCCATTAACGAGTTCGTCAACGGAAAGGCATGGACCGGTTATAAATTCTCGAATAACGAACGGATAGAATGCAGCATGCTGATCAATATACAGGAGATGGTAGGCTCTGATCAGTTCAAGGGAACCTTGCAGATCCAGGTCCGGCGGCCGGTTTTCAACTCTTCATATCACGCTGTCCTGTTCAATTATGTGGATAATGACCTGGATTTTAAATACGTTGAATTTCAACCCCTTGAATTCAGCGAAACAGCGCACCTGTCAAACCTGACTTCCATCCTTGGGTTCTATACCTATATTATCCTCGGGCTTGATTTTGATTCTTTCGGATTGCTTGCCGGCACTGAGTTTTATCAGAGAGCGGAAAAAATCATGAACAATGCGCAAAATGCCATTGAACGGGGATGGAGAGCAGGGGAAAGCACCAGCAGAAAAAACAGGTACTGGCTGATAAACAGTATTCTCAATGAGGAATATGCACCGGTTCGCGAATTTATCTATGCCTATCACCGGCTGGGTCTTGATCTGATGTTTGATAAAATAGTCGAGGGAAGATCTGCAATAGCTGACAATATGAAACTTCTGCAGGATGTATATAAAAACCGCCCGGATCCGTTCATGCATTTTCTGCAGGTGATACTTGATGCCAAATCGGATGAATTTGTAAGCATATTTCAGGAAGCGACGGATGAGGAGAAAAGGAGGGTTCTGGCAATCCTGAACCAGATTGATCCCACCCATGGAGATAAGTACAGGAAGATCATGGCATCAAAATCATAAATTTCTGATTATATGTTGATTGCCTTTCCCTGTTGAAAAGCAAATCATATTTAGTCAGTTCACTTTTCCGTATCGCTTTTCATTTTTCCTTAAATTTAACCTGAATATTTACCGGATAACCATGCTGTGTAACCTGGCTGTTGAGAATTACGCACTGATCAGTACTCTTGAAATAGAGTTCAGGAAGGGGCTAACCATTATCACCGGGGAAACCGGTGCAGGCAAGTCGATCCTGCTGGGAGCCCTGTCACTCATCCTGGGCAGGCGTGCTGACTCTTCTGTGCTACTTGACAAAAGGAAAAAATGCATTGTGGAGGGTACATTTGAAATTGCCCACTATGGTCTGGATGCCTATCTTACAGAAAATGAAATCGATTACGAGGATCGCACCATTGTTAGGCGTGAAATATCGGTCACGGGCAAATCAAGGGCTTTTATCAACGATTCCCCTGTTACACTTGAAGTGCTTTCCGGATTTGGCAGCAGGCTTATTGACATCCATTCGCAGCACCATAACCTGCACCTGGCGAACAGCCAATTTCAGATGATGGTAATTGACAATTTCGCACACAACCAGCAATACCTTGAAAAATATGCATACCGCTATGCGGAATACCGTGATCTGCTTGCAAAACACCGAAACCTGCAGGAAAATTCAGGGAAACTAAAATCGGAACTGGATTACCTGGAATTCCAGTTCAAACAACTGGATGAGGCACAATTGAAAGAAGGGGAGCAGGAAGAACTGGAATTGGAATTGGCTAAACTGACACATGCAGGGGAAATTAAATCTGCTCTTTCGGCCACCATTTCCTTGCTGGAAGGAGAAAATACAGCCACATTGCAGCAGCTGAAAGAATGTGCCGGTTATATTTCCCGCATTTATAAATACCTGCCAGACGGAGAGAATCTGTATCGCAGGCTTGAAGCCGCCTATATTGATCTGAAGGACATTTCCCATGACATCGGAATGCTGGATGACAAGTTTGATCCCGATCCTTCGGACCTGGCCAGGGTCAGTGACCGTCTTAACCTGTTGTACGACCTTCAGAAGAAGCACAGGGTATCCACAGTGAATGAGCTGGCGGCACTCCGTGATCAATTCGGTCAAAAGATTACCGAGATCAATTCGCTTGATTTCAATCTCGAAGAAACCGAAAAGGATTTGGAGAAAAAGCGACAACTTCTCACCGAGAGTGCCCTGGAACTCAGGCAGAAACGGCAGGAAGTCCTGGCTCCTTTTGAGCAGAAGATAATAGAATTGATGCGTGAAGTCGGAATTCCCAATGCAGGTTTTAAGGTTCAGCAGGACCCTGCGGATGATTTTACGGATCAAGGAACAGACAGGATCCTTTTCCTGTTCAGCGCCAATAAGAATATCGCACCGCAGGAAATATCCCGTATTGCATCCGGGGGGGAACTTTCCCGTCTCATGCTTTGTATCAAGTCGCTGCTGATGGATGCTTCAGGTTTGCCCACCCTGATCTTCGATGAGATCGATACCGGTGTTTCCGGTGAAATTGCTGAAAGGGTAGGCAATATCATTAACAGGATGGCAGAAAGGATGCAGATCATCAATGTTACGCACCTGCCCCAGGTTGCCAGTAAGGGCCAACACCATTATCTGATCTATAAAACGGAAGATGAACATACTGCTGTTACGCACGTTAAGTTGCTGACACCAGAGGAAAGGCGTATGGAGATCGCAAAAATGCTGAGCGGAGAAGAGGTTACACATGCAGCCCTCGAAAATGCAAGGGCATTGCTTGGCAATTGATAGTCGATGTCTTAACTAACAATTTGAAAATGGCTTATAATTTGCTAAAAGGTAAAAAAGGCATCATCTTTGGTGCACTGAACGACAGGTCAATTGCCTGGAAAATTGCGGAAAGAGCTCACGCTGAAGGAGCCCGCATCTTGCTCACCAATACACCGGTTGCCATGCGACTGGGAGAGGTCGATGAACTGGCCAGAATGTGCAGCACCATTGTTATTCCCGCTGATGCAACCAGCCTTACAGACCTGGAAACCCTGGTAAACTCTGCCATGGAGTATTTCGGGGGTAAATTTGATTTCCTGCTTCATTCAATCGGAATGTCTCCCAATGTCAGGAAAGGAGTTCCCTATGACAACATAAACTATGAGTACTATCTTAAAACACTTGATATTTCTGCCCTGTCGTTTCACAAGGTAATACAGGTATGCCGCAAGCTCGATGCGATCAATGACTGGGGTTCCATAGTGGCATTATCTTATGTGGCTGCACAGCGGACGCTTTATGGTTACAATGATATGGCTGACGCAAAAGCCCTTCTTGAATCAATAGCCCGGAGTTTCGGATATATCTACGGAAGGGAAAAGCGGATCCGGATCAACACCATATCCCAGTCCCCTACCCTCACTACTGCAGGCAGCGGTGTTTACGGCATTGATTCCCTGATTGACTTTACCGAGAGGATGTCACCCCTGGGCAATGCCACAGCTGATGACTGTGCTGATTATTGCGTTACTCTTTTTTCGGACCTGACAAAAAAGGTTACCATGCAGAATCTGTTCCATGATGGAGGATTTAGCAGCATGGGCATGAGCGAGAAGGCCATGACGCAATATGACAAAAGTTTCAGGGAGTGTCCCTGATTGTGATCATAAGCCTGGGCATTCAGCGTACACGTTCGATGTAATCCCCTGTACGGGTATCAATCTTAATACGGTCGCCAATATTGATAAACAAGGGGACTTTAAGTTGTGCACCGGTTTCTATTGTAGCCGCCTTAAGTGTGCGGGTAGCTGTATCGCCTTTCATGCCAGGCTCTGTATAAGTAACTTCCATTTCAACACTTACCGGCAATTCAGCGAACACTGGTTCCTCCCCGTCAAAGTAAACCTTCAGGTTGGTGCCTTCTTTGAGGAGGGCTATGCCTTCACCAATCGTTTCTTTGGGAACATGTATCTGGTCAAATGTTTCGTTATCCATACAAACCACATTGTTGCCGTCGAGGTACAGGAACTGGTGCTCCTTGAAGTGGACCCTTACAATTTCCATTTCATCATCAGGACGGAAACGCTGTTCGATGAGTCTTCCCGACTTGAGATTACGCATTTTGACCTGATAAAAAGCCCGGAGGTTCCCAGGTGTGCGATGTTCGTATTCAAGGACAACTGAAAGTTCGCCGTTATACCTTACAAAACTCCCTCTTGAAATATCCGATACTTTCCCCATAAGAAATATTTTGCGCAAAATAAACGAAATAATTTCACATTTTCTCTAAAATAGCTTTATATCCCAACATTTCATCCCTGAAACGGGCAGCCTCAATAAAATTCAATTCCGAGGCACTTTTTTCCATTTGTTTTTTGCTTTTATCCATGGCTTTTTCCAGGGCCGCACGGCTCATAAACTTAACCACGGGATCCGCTGCAACATCAACCTTCTGAGGTTCAATATATGCCTGTTTCTGGCCTGTTTTCTTACGGATATCATTCAGCACATTCGATGCGGCTTTGAATATCTGACGGGGTGTGATCTGGTTTGCTTCATTATAGGCCAGCTGTTTTATGCGTCTCCGGTTGGTTTCCTCAATGGTTTTCCGCATGGATTCTGTGGTTCTGGCAGCATACATGATAACCCTTCCGTTCAGGTTCCGTGCAGCCCTACCGGCGGTCTGCGTCAGTGATCGTTCGGAACGGAGAAAGCCTTCCTTGTCGGCATCGAGGATAGCCACCAGGGCCACCTCGGGTAAGTCAAGTCCTTCCCTGAGAAGGTTAACCCCCACCAAAACATCAAAACTTCCATTCCGTAATCCTTCCATGATTTCAATCCGCTCCAGGGTGTCAATGTCGGAATGAATATAACGGCACCTTATATTCAGCCGTACCAGGTATTTTGTGAGCTCTTCAGCCATCCTCTTGGTAAGAGTGGTGACCAAAACCCGTTCGCCGTTCTCAATCCGGATGCTGATCTCTTTCAGCAAGTCATCGATCTGATTCAGGTTTGGCCGAACCTCGATAACCGGATCCAGGAGCCCGGTTGGCCTGATCAGCTGCTCCACAATAACCCCGTCACACTTCTCCAGTTCATAATCTGCGGGCGTGGCGCTCATATATATAGTCTGCCCTACCAGGGATTCGAACTCTTCGAATTTCAGGGGGCGGTTGTCAATGGCGGAAGGCATTCTGAACCCGTATTCCACCAGTGTTTGCTTTCTGGAATGGTCGCCTCCATACATTGCCCGTACCTGGGGAATGGTAACATGACTTTCATCCAGGACGGTCAGAAAATCCTCCGGGAAATAATCCAGCAAACAAAAGGGCCGCTGTCCGGGGGGTCTGCCGTCAAAATACCTCGAGTAATTCTCAATTCCGGGACAATCACCTAACTCCTGCAGCATTTCCAGATCGTATGTCACCTTATCCCTTAATCTCTTCGCTTCCAGATGCTTGCCTGATTCGCGGAAAAACTCAACCTGACGGGTCATATCATCCTGGATCTGGTACAGGGCTTGTTGCATCCGGTCCCTTGTTGTAACAAATATATTGGCTGGATAAATGGCAGCCTTAATCATCTTTTCCAGGGTCTTTCCGGTTTCCGGATCAAAAGAAAGTATCTCTTCAATTTCATCACCCCAGAATACAACCCGGTAGGCATAGTCGCTATAGGCCAGGAAAACATCAACCGTATCGCCTGTAACCCTGAAATTACCACGGTTAAATTCCGTGTCATTCCTGGAGTACAAACTGTCAACCAGCCTGCGCAAAAAAACATTTCTGCTGATACGTTCACCCTGTTGAATATGAATTGTATTATTATGAAAATCCTCCGGATTCCCGATACCGTATAGGCAGGATACAGATGAGACTACGATCACATCACGCCGGCCTGATAACAGGGACGAGGTTGTACTCAGCCGCAGCTTTTCAATTTCCTCGTTAATAGATAGATCTTTCTCAATATAGGTGTCGGTTACTGGCAGGTAGGCTTCAGGCTGGTAATAGTCGTAATATGACACAAAATATTCCACGGCATTCTGGGGAAAGAACTGCTTGAACTCACCGAACAATTGAGCTGCCAGGGTTTTATTGTGGCTAAGCACAAGCGTGGGGCGGTTTATCTGGGCCACAACATTGGCAATTGTGAAGGTTTTGCCGGAACCGGTCACTCCCAGCAACGTTTGGTACCCGACTTTCCGGTTCAGTCCGCTGGTCAGTTGCCGTATTGCTTCCGGCTGGTCCCCTGTAGGGTAATATGTGGAATTCAGGTTGAAATTCATGATAATTCTTTTCCTCAACAATTTTGTTTCACATGTCAAAAATAACAAACCTTTTCCAGTAGTCCCCACGTAAAAGGACTGTAACTTAAAAATTGATGCAGCTAAAAGCCAGCCCTTTATCCATGCCCAAAAAAAAGATAGGTTTACTACGACATATTGCGAATCTGATCCTTCAGAATAAATCACTTATTGCCGAAAACGAAAAGCTGAATCAACAGAATGAAATGCTGGCCAGGGAGGCAGCAAGATTTAAGGAATTGCTGGCCCAGACCGGCATACCTGAAATCAAAACAAAAATCAATGGTGAGAAAAGGGAATCCTTAATTCGTTACCGGACAGCCACTGTGCTGTTTGCCGATGCACTGGGCTATGAACATATTTCTGCAGGTCCGGATTCAAAACAGTTGGTGGACAGCCTGGACGAAATATTCATCAAGCTTCAGCAGATCATTGACAAATATGAGATCCAGGGTATCCGGACGATTGGCGATACCCTGATGGGTATCGGTGGTATACCTGAAAAGAACATTACCAATCCTATTGCAGTTTTGCTTGCGGCCGTTGAAATGCAATATTTTATCCGGGAAATCCAGAGATCCGAGGCAAAGGGTAAAATATGGAAGCTAAGGATAGGAATACATACCGGCACCGTTACGGCCAGTGTTTCCGGGAAACGTAAACCGCGGTATGAGGTAAAAGGAGAGACTGTGAACCTGGCTGCCCGTATCAGGCAGTTTTGCGAGGATAGCAATATCCTGATATCGGCCTCAACATATGAGCTTGCAAAAGACCTTTTCCTATGTGATTACTTCGGCAAAATGCCTGTTAAATACGAGGGTGAAATCCCCTTGTACGTTGTAAGAGGAATAAAATCCGAATATTCACTCCAGGGCAAGGGAATTATTCCCAATAAGAAATTCAGTGTGCGTTATGGATTGATGCAGTTTACAGATCTTCAGGAACTCACTTTGGATAAACTGGAAAAAGGCCTCCCGGAAAATCTGTATTACCATAATATCAAACATACCGTGGACGTGGTGACACAGGTTGAACTGATTGGCCTGGGGGAAGGGGTAACCGAGGAGGAACTGCTCCTGCTTAAAACCGCTGCCCTGTTCCATGATACCGGACACATGGCGTCCTACAGTAACCATGAATATTTCAGTACTCTAATTGCACGGGAAGTGCTTCCATCCTATTATTATACCCAGTCGCAGATCGATACAATCTGTGAGCTGATCATGGCAACCAGTCTTCCTCCTTACCCGAAAACAAAGCTTGAAGAGATCATGTGTGATGCCGATCTCGATTACCTGGGCCGCAGTGACATGATCCCTGTGTCAAACTCCCTTTACCTTGAAATGAAGGAGCGTTCCCTGATCAAGTCAATGTGTGACTGGAATACCCTTCAGGTGAAATTTATTTCAGGGCACCAGTATTTTACAGCCACAGCAAGAAATCTCAGGGAAGTAAATAAACAACTCCAGATTGAACGGATCCGGAATCTGGTGACGAGTGGGGAATAGTGAAGAGTCTTGCGGTCTTGCGGTCATGCAGTCATGCGGTCATGCAGTCATGCGGTTTCCAAAAAGCAAGCAGTAAATCATTCGACAATAATTGCTAAATTTACTTCCCTGAACCCTGTTATATGGACCACAGACTTATTGGCCAGCGAATTACATATGTTCTGCTTTCTCTTTTTCTGATTATTAACGGATTGATACTTGCCAAAGAATTCCTTTATCCTATTGCTTTTGGTATTCTGTTTTCCTACCTGTTGTACCCCATTGTAAATTTTCTTGAAAAGAAAAGCTTCCCACGAATTTTATCCATCCTGCTCACAATAATTCTGGCAATCACAGTATTCAGCTTCCTGACGGTATTTGTCCTTAAGCGAGTCAGCCTCTTTATGGATGAACTGCCGGAATTCAAGGAAAAGATCATCAGCCATACGGAAGCCTTGCAGAGAATCATTGAAGGAAAATTCAACATCAATGGCGAAAGGTTTAAAAATTTTCTGGTGAGCAGTATTTTTAACCTCGGTTCAAAATCCGGGGAGATCTTTGCCACTACCACCGGAACTATTTTCATGATACTGATGCAGCCTGTTTACGTATTCCTTTTTCTATACTACAGGACAAAATTCGCCTACTTTATTTTGAAAGTCGTGGGCAGGCAAAACCGGGTCATCGCCGTGGAGGCGCTCCGGGAAATTGCACAGGTCGTTACGCGTTACATGCTTGGCGTAACCACTGTTGTGCTGATACTTTGTTTTTTCAATTCAATAGGCTACCTGATTATCGGCATAAATTACCCCTTGCTCATGGGTGTAGTTTCAGCTTTGTTCAGCTTTATTCCCTATTTCGGTAATTTTATGGGAGGACTGATCCCGTTCTCCTTCGCACTCTTAATAGAGGATTCTCCGGTCTATGCCGTTCGCGTAGTGGTTTTTGTTTATATGGTCCACTTTTTTGAAAACAACATCCTTTCACCCAATATTGTAGGGAATAATCTTAGCATTAATCCGTTTGTAATTATTCTGGGACTGATTCTCGGTGCCATGATTTGGGGTATCCCGGGAATGCTTGTGATCATTCCCTTTTTGGCCATGCTCAGGATCATAATAAAAAGAATACCCGGATTACAGCCTTATGCTTTTCTTTTAGGAATGCGGGGAACAAAAAAGCATTCCATTACTTTGGATAAGCTACGGAATTTTTTCAGGAATCTGAGAAACAGGATCTCTAAAAAACAAATAAGCAGTTAAATACAGGCGGTGTGGAAGAATCAGTCCGTTTCAATGAAATTGAATTTGATCTCAAGGATTGATTCATAGTATTCTCCGCGTTCCATTATGTCATCATCGCCTTCCTCGTAATACCAGTTTATGGTCAGTTTGAGACCTTTCTTATCAATTTCCACAAGCGACCTTAGAATATGCAAAAGAGCTTTCGATGAACCGCTGTTAAAGTATTCCAGTTCAATGTCCACGGTAGTGGATTCAGCAGGTTTTTGGCAATACAAAATAACCCACTCGAATATATCATCGTAAAATTTTGATGCATCTTCTGGTATGGATCGTCCGCTTATTCTAAACCTGCCATCGGCATTGAATGCAATCTCAGGTGTTTTTTTAGTACTTTCAATCAGCAGATTATCCATAATTGATATAATAGAGCCGCTCATACAGATTATAGTCTATACGCCTCGAAAAATAAATTTGTTACCGTATGTTTCCAAAAACACGACATGCAAAACAAATTTATAATAAATATTAATTAAGTAATAAGAACAATTTATAAGAATCTTTTATTTTCGTGGGATATAATCCGACATGTTCATCATTCTTATTTGCACATTTATAAAGAAATATAGCATAATCTTCAAAGCCTTAAATGCTTAAAACCAACGAATTAAAATTGACCAACGGCATGATAAAATTGACGAATGGGTTTCAAGGCAAGCGTTTACAAGTGATCAAACCGGGCTACAGGTACTATATCCTGTGTTGAAAAATCACTCTTAAGGTATTTGTAATATCCCGAAATGGCCACCATGGCTGCATTGTCTGTTGCAAACTGAGGCTCGGGGATATATACCTTCCAATTTCTGCGTTCTCCCAGCTGATATACGGCCGCACGCAAACCGGAATTTGCCGAAACACCTCCAGCAACGGCTATTTCGCTTATGCCGGTTTGCCTGGCGGCCAGAACCAGCTTGCGCGTCAGGGATTCAATTATGGCAGACTGTATGGAAGCACTCAGGTCGTTCAGATGATTGGCTATAAAATCAGGATCCCGGCTTACCTGATCACGCAGAAAATACAGGAATGAAGTTTTAAGACCGCTAAAACTGAAATCCAGTCCTTTTACAACGGCTTTATTGAATTTAAAGGAATCGGGATTCCCAAGCTTAGCCATTTTATCGATCAGCGGACCGCCCGGATACGGGAGTCCCATTACCTTGGCACACTTGTCAAATGCCTCCCCGGCAGCATCATCAATAGTCTGGCCGATAATCTCCATTTCCAGGTGATTTTTCATGACTACGATCTGCGTATGACCTCCGGAAACAAGAAGGCATAAAAAGGGGAATCCGGGAACAGGCCTGTTTTCATACTTTCCGGATATGAAAACGGAAAGGATATGAGCATGCAGATGATTGATATCGATCAGTGGAATCTGCAGGGAAAGTGATAATCCCTTGGCAAATGAAGAACCCACAAGTAAGGCGCCCATTAATCCCGGGCCCCGTGTATAGGCCACGGCGCTTAATTCGGAAATTGATTTACCTGCCTCCTTAAGGGCAGCATCCACCACGGGGACAATGTTCTGCTGATGAGCCCTGGATGCAAGTTCAGGTACAACTCCTCCATACTGCCGGTGAACCTGCTGGTTCGCAATCAGATTTGACAACAGAATACCATTTTCTACAACAGATGCGGAAGTATCGTCACAGGATGATTCAATTCCCAGAACAGTAATATTCATTTATTCCCGATAAATATCAATCTATTGAACTTTTTTCGCAAATTTTGCGTTGAGAAGATATGCGTAGCGGTAAAATTATTAAAAAGATCCTTCAAATAACAGTCCTCCTGCTGTTTTTGATTTTTGCCATACCGGCAACCGCTTATTTATTGCTGCAAAGTAAGAGCATTCAGACAAGGCTTGCAAACGAGGTGATGCTTAAAGTGTCGGAAAACCTCAATACTAAGTTTACAATCGGCAGCATAGATATCGCCTTTCTTTACCGGATACGCATTAAAGATGTTTATCTTGAAGACCTTTCCGGTGATACATTGTTGTCTGCAAAAAGTCTGACGGTTGGCATCCGCTACATTAATCCCCTGAAGCAAAAGATTTCGTTGGGAAGCATTGACCTGGATACCACATTGATCGGTTTGTCCGTCGATTCAGCCAAAAACCTTAACCTGCAGTACTTTATAAACAAACTGAGGGGAAAAGGTTCAGGTAAGGGTAATTGGGCCGTAAAATTCAACAATATACGATTGAAAAACAGCCGTTTTGCATTCAGGAATTATGATCCTGAACCTGTTGATTATGGAATCAATTTCGCTGACCTTCACATTTCGGGCATCAATGCGGATATAAAACATTTTCAACCCACCCCGGATTCTGTGTCTTTTTATATCAAATCGCTTCAGTTTACCGAACAAAGCGGATTCCGGCTTGATAACCTCACCGGGTTATTCAGTGAAAGCAAAACCTTTCTGTCATTCAGGGAAATAACAATTCAGACTCCCAATTCCGGAATTAAGGGAAACGAGGTTGATTTCCGGTTTAAGCATTGGGGACAATTTAAGGGAGATTCCTTTTCAGATTCTGTAAAGTTGAGACTGGATCTTCTGCCCTCCAACATTAATCTCAATGATATCGGATATTTTGCGCCTGCACTCCGCGATACGAGGCAGGGGATTGCCATTTCGGGACAAATCAGGGGATCAGTCAGCAATCTTAAAGCCAGGAATCTTGAAATTGGGGTGGGAAGCGGATCTGAGATCAAGGGTGAATTGAACCTTGAAGGACTTCCGGATATCCGAAGCACTTTTATTTATGCAAATATCCAGCACCTGGCAACATCGGCCGCCGATCTGAATTCCCTCAGGCTTCCCGGGAACAAAAGTCTAAATCTTCCTGAACAGGTCACCAAATTTGGAAAAATTACATACGAGGGCAAGTTCACAGGATTTATTGATGATTTCGTTGCCTTTGGAAAATTCAACACCGGCCTGGGAAGCGTCAGTACTGACCTGCTATTCCGGCCTGATACAAGCAATTATATCGATTTTGAAGGGAAGCTGAATGCAAGCGACTTTGATCTGGGAACCCTCCTGGACGCAAAAGATAACGTAGGTAAGATCAGCCTGATCGCTTCGGTCAGGGGTGCAAGTTCAGCCGCAAAATCAATAAATGCCAACCTTAAAGGGCAAATACGTAAGTTTGAATTTAATCATTACGAATATACCAATATTACCATTTCAGGAAATCTGAATAATAAAACCTATAACGGATCGGTAAATATCAGGGATCCAAATATTGAACTTGAATTCCTTGGTCAGGTTGATCTTTCCGATACGGTAGCTGCTTTTGATTTTACTGCAAATGTTACGGATGCAAATTTATATGCCCTTAACCTCGACAAATCCGATCCTGATTTTACGGCCTCTTTTTACCTGATCGCAAAAGGTCATGGCAGCTCCCTCAAAAACCTGAATGGGGAAATCAAGCTGTTGAATTCCCTGTTTACAAAGAAAGACAAGCAATTGCAGATCTATGATTTCCAGGTATTGGCTGACGACCGGAACGGAGCTGATCATCTGCAGATCAGATCGGACTTCATCGATGCCGACCTCACCGGAAACTATGATCTCAAAGAAGCCAACAGGTCCGTTCGGAATTATCTGAATGCCTATGTTCCTGCACTTCTGGATTCAAATGGGTTTGAGAGGGCAGTCCTTAACAATAATTTTGAACTGACTGCCCGGATAAAAAATGCAAAACCTTTATTTAACTTTTTCCTGCCTGATTATTATATCGCAGATAAAAGCGATTTGCATTGTTCGTACAATCCTGACGGAAAAGCCCTGAAGATCACTTTTCAATCGCCCCAGGTTTTCGCAAGGGGTATAACATGGAACGGCCTTGTATTCTCAATAACAGGTAACGATGAACTGCTGGATATCGAGGCAAACGGCGAATATGTTTCCATGGGAAGGAAGCTCCGGCTCGATAATTTTTCAATCGCATCATCCACAGCCGGGGATTCGTCGGAATTTAATATCCGGTGGAATAACTGGCAGGACAAGTTGTATAAAGGTGATCTGAGGGCACTGGCCCGTTTTGACCATCCTCCGGATCAACGACATCCTCATATTTCCATCGATCTTGTCCATGCTTCGATTATTGCCAATGACTCCGTGTGGACAATCAGTCCGGGAAATCTCACGATCGACAGTTCCCGGATAGCCCTGACCAAACTCCAGATCAGCCATGGGAATCAATATTTCAGCCTGGGCGGAATCCTGTCAGAATTACCCGATGATAAGATCAACGTCATGTTTGATCACTTTGACCTGGCTAATCTGAATTCCTTTTCGCCGGGATCCGGGCTTTCCCTGGGCGGTATTTTAAGCGGAGAAGCTTCCGTTTCGAATGTATATCATAATGCTCTGTTTACCAGTGAAATGAATATAGACAGCCTCAGGGTGAACAACGAAGTGCTGGGCTCAGCCGGAATATTATCTTCATGGGATGATAAACGTAAACAGGTAAACGTGAAAGCCCATACAATGCGTGATAACCTTAAAACTTTCGACATCACCGGTAACTATTCGCCCGCGGGAAAGGGAAAACTTGACTTTGACATCGAACTCAACAAACTGAGATTAAACATTTTCAATCCTTATGTGAAAGCAATATTCACCGATCTTCGGGGAATGGTTTCAGGAAAAGCTACTCTTTCAGGCTCCATATCCAATCCCGTTTTAAATGGTGATCTGAATCTTCAGAAATCTGCCTTCACGGTCAACTATCTTAAAACAAGGTATAACTTCACGGATAAAGTACGGATAGAAAATAACAACATCAACTTCGACCAGGTCAGGATATTTGATCCCAAAGGAAATTCCGCTTTTCTTTCCGGAGCGATCCGCAACAGGTACCTTAAAGATTTTCAACTTGATCTTATGATCCAGTCGGAAAATTTTCTGTGCCTGAATACTTCAAAGGATGACAACAATATGTTCTATGGAACTGCTTTTGCGACGGGAAACATTAAGATGACCGGGCCCATTAAAAACATTACAATGGATATTCAGGCCACTACAGAAAAAAATACAAGCATAAAGATTCCCCTTTCCAATGAAGGAAAACTGAATGAATACAATTTCATTACAATCCTGGGTACGGACAGCATGGGATTTGAAGAATTGCCTGAAACCGAATACCAGGTGAATTTATCCGGCATGCAGATCAATTTTGACCTAACCGTGACGCCGGATGCAGAATTACAGATCATTTTCGATCCCAAACTGGGTGATATTATCCGTGGTAAGGGCTCCGGCAACATTCGCATGAAAATCAGTACCGCTGGAAACTTCCTCATGTATGGGGACTTTACCATCGAAGAAGGCGATTATTTATTTACAGCGCAGAATTTCATCAACAGGAAATTAGTGATTGATCCGGGTGGCAGGATCCGGTGGAACGGAGATCCCTTTGATGCCGATATTGATATTGTAGCCAATTACCGTACCAAAGCTTCCATAAAAGATCTTTATCCCCTCGAGCAAAACGATACCAAACTTGATGTCGATGACCGGCTGACCATGACCGGTAAACTAATGACCCCGAATATTAAATATGATATTTACCTTCCGAATGCTGATGAAGAATCGCGCATGAAAGTGGCCAGTGCGACCAATACAAGTGACGAACTGAATAAGCAGTTCATTTCCATCCTTGTTCAGGGCCGGTTTGTCCCCTTCGAGAATTCAGGGGGCCAGGCATCCTCGTCATCTCCTTATTCCAACGCCGCAGGGGTGAATGCAAGTGAATTCCTGTCAAACCAGTTAAGTCACTGGCTTTCACAAATCAGTAATGATGTGGACATTGGGGTAAAATACCGCTCGGACCGAGCCATGAAAAACGATGAAGTGGAACTTGCCCTTTCAACCCAGTTGTTTAATGACAAGCTGACAATAAGCGGAAATGTTGATGTAGCAACAAATGCGGCAGTAAATAATTCGGACAATATTATCGGCGAATTTGATATAGATTATAAGCTCACCAAAAACGGGAAAATCAGGATCAAAACATACAATCACGCAAACAATGAGGTTTTATACATATCCTCCACCCCATATACCCAGGGCCTTGGCGTATCCTACAAGGAAGAATTCAACACCCTGGGTGAACTTTGGCGACGTTACTGGAGAAGTATTTCCGGTAATAAAGAGGAAAAAAGCAGGCCTGTTGTACAGAAACCCGCAAAAGAGTTAATAAATATCCCGGAAAAATAATAATCCATATTCGACGTTTTAATAATTTTAGCCATTTTAAATATTTCCCTATGTTGCTTGTACTCTTACAAAATGTGGTTAGCAGCGCAGCTGATAGCCTTTCAACAGGCCTTGCAGCCACAGAACCCCCAATTTCCTATTTCGATCTGGCCATAAAAGGTGGATGGGTCATGATTCCCATTGCCATTTTATCAGTTATTGCAGTCTATATTTTTTTCGAACGGTTTTTCACCTTGCGGCATGCCGCGCAAATTGACCAGAATTTCATGAACCGGATTAAGGATTATATCCATGATGGAAAAATAGATGCTGCAACGGCCCTTTGTCAATCTACCAATAACCCGCTCGCACGAATGATTGAAAAAGGGATCAACCGGATTGGAAGGCCCCTGAATGACATTGACAAGGCAATAGAAAACATCGGACAGATTGAAATCTACAAGCTTGAAAAGGGGTTGGCAATTCTGGCATCGTGTGCCGGTGCCGCTCCCATGCTCGGATTTTTTGGCACCGTTCTCGGGATGGTCCAGACTTTCATGGATATGTCAAGGGCAGGCAGCAGCCTGGATATTGGCTTGCTCTCGAATGGTATTTACATTGCGTTGATTACCACGGTTGGTGGTCTCCTCGTAGGCATTCCCGCTTTTTTTGCATACAATTACCTTGTATCCCGGGTGGAAGAGGTGGTGAACCTGCTCGAATCCAATACCATGGAATTTATGGACCTTCTCAACGAACCGGTAAAGAAATAATAACAAAGCTTAAGCTTAATATATGGCTCTTCGAACCAGAAATAAAGTGGGTGTGACTTTCAGCGTGGCCAGCATGACTGATATCATCTTTCTGCTGTTGCTGTTCTTTATGCTTACATCCACCCTTGTAGCCCCCAATGCGGTTAAACTTTTACTTCCGCAAAGTAACAGCCAGACTGATGTAAAAGCGCTTACCACGGTTTCCATAACACCTGATATCCGGTTTTTTGTTGAAAGGATGCCGGTTGATCCCGAAGGTCTTGAAACTGTGCTGCAGGCAAAGCTTAGAGGTGCGAAAGAGCCCACCATTGCAATTCATGCTGACCGGACTGTTCCAATCGAGCATATTGTAATGGTGATGAATATAGCCAGGCGAAATGCTTACAGGGTGATCCTGGCAACAAGCCCTGAGAAAAAATAAATTTTGACTATGACCGAACGGCAATATGGCATATTGGGTACAGTTATTATTCACAACATCGTAATTCTGATCTTGTTGTTCTGTTATCTGTCGCTGCCTAAACCAGCTATTACCGAAGGAGGAATACTGATCAATTTTGGAGATGTGGTCAGTGCCGGGGGCCCGGCAGAACCTGCATTGAATAATAGTCCGGCCTCCCAGCCTGAAGAGGCATCGGCCAGATCGGCCCCCGAACCAAAAGAGGGCATCATGACCCAGGATTTTGAAAAAGCACCCTCGGTGCCAAAAACCCCCGAAAAGAAGAAATCCACTGTAAAACCAAAGGCAAAACCCGTTGAAACCAAAACAACAGCTTCTACAAAACCTGTAAAGAAGGCCCCGGTTGTCAATTCCAAGGCATTGTATTCAAATAAAGGCCAATCTACCACCGAATCAGGCACCTCCGAAGGAATTTACAAAGGCCGCGGAAATATGGGCAGCCCCACCGGCACACCTGATTCCGACAATTATGCTGAGGGCTTGGGAGGAACCGGGATAGTTTCAAACCTCAATGGCCGCAGTCCCGTGCACCTTCAGAAACCGGAATTCAATGTTCTGAAGGAGGGAATAGTTGTAGTGGAGATATCTGTGGACCGCACCGGCAGGGTTACCGCTGCCAACCCCGGGTTAAAGGGCTCAACCATAGTGGATAACACACTCTATGCTTCTGCAAGGAAAGCCGCGCTGGAATCGAGATTCAATCTGAAAGAAGATGCGCCCGAAAAGCAGGTTGGCACCATCACATACCATTTCAAGCTTCAGTAGCTCAGAAGAAAATCAGCTGCACGGCTGAGACAAGCACGGCTATGAGCAAAACATAACGTATGAATACCGGCCCCCAGGAAACTGCAGATTTGCTGCCCAGCCAGGCCCCGGTCATGCTGCCAATGGATAATATAAGCCCTGCCTTATAATCCACCTGCTGGCCGATCATAAAAACGGCAAGTGCGAACGGAGTATACAGGAAAACAAGGAAATTTTTTATCCCGTTGGCTCTGACCAGATCAAGCCCGGCCCCAAGAACAAGGCCACCCAGCAGGAAAAAACCCACACCCGCCTGCACAAATCCGCCATACACCCCAATCAGGAAAAAGACGATGTAGTTTAACCACGAGCCACTCTTTATGGATCCTGATCTGTCCTTCAGCCAGACTTCAGGTTTGAAAAGGATAAGGAAAAACATGATTATCAGGAGAATACCCACTGCTCTTTCCATCATTTTGCTGCTGATCGCCAGTGCGATTATGGCACCGGCTATGGAGCCGACAACAGATGGAATTCCCAGCTGTAGGCCGGTCCTCTTATCAAGATCCAGCATGCCCTGTTTTCTGAATCCCAGGGATCCAACCAGGCTTTGCATCATAATGGCGATCCGGTTCGTACCATTTGCTACGGTGGGAGGTAGTCCGATAAATATCAGCAAAGGCAGTGTCAGGAGGGAACCGCTGCCAGCCAGGGTATTAATAAAGCCGGCCAAAATGCCGGCTGCGATTATGAGTACATAGTGATACCATTCCATGATCTGGAAATTCGCAGATACCTGTTACCAGGTGAATAGCGGGTAATCCTTCATCAGTGAGTTTACCTTTTCCTTTACAGCGGCGATGGTCTTTTCATTGTCAATGTGCATCACCACCTCGTCAATCAGTTCCACCACCTTTTCTATCAGATCCTCTTTTGCACCCCGTGTTGTAACCGCAGGCGTCCCTATCCTTACGCCTGATGTGGTGAAAGGGGTTCGGGAATCAAACGGGACCATATTCTTGTTCAACGTGATATCGGCTTTAACAAGTGCATTTTCGACCATTTTCCCGGTAATATCCGGAACCTTGGTACGCAGGTCGATCAGCATGGAATGATTGTCAGTTCCATTTGACACCACCTTGTAACCTTTATCGATAAAACATTTTGCCATTACGGATGCATTCTTTTTCACCTGTGCCACGTATTGACCATAGGAATCGGTCAGCGCTTCACTGAATGAAACCGCCTTTGAAGCGATGACATGCTCCAGCGGACCGCCCTGGGTGCCAGGGAACACGGCAAGGTCAAGCAGGTTCGACATCATTTTGATCTCCCCTTTGGGCGTGGTAAATCCCCACGGATTGGGAAAGTCAGTTCCCATCATGATGAGTCCACCCCGTGGCCCTCTCAGCGTCTTATGGGTGGTTGTTGTAACAATATGGCAATGCGGAAAAGGATGATTCAGCAATCCTTTGGCAATTAAGCCTGCCGGATGGGCAATATCAGCCATCAGCAAGGCGCCGCTCTGATCCGCTATAGCCCTCATCCGGGCGTAATCCCAGTCGCGTGAATAAGCCGATGCACCGGCAATAATGAGTTTTGGCTTTTCCCTGAGGGCAATTTCCTCCATCTGGTCATAATCCACCCTGCCGGTATCCGGGTTCAGCTTATAGGCAACCGGATGGTATAAAATTCCGGATGAGTTGACTGGTGAGCCATGGGACAAATGTCCTCCGTGAGACAGATCAAGTCCCATAAATTTGTCACCCGGATTCAGAACGGCAAGCATAACGGAAGCATTGGCCTGGGCACCCGAATGGGGCTGTACATTAGCCCATACGGCATTAAACAGCTGTTTTACCCTGTCAATCGCAAGCTGTTCCACTTCATCCACCACCTGGCAACCCCCGTAATATCGTTTTCCCGGCAACCCCTCTGCATATTTATTGGTAAGGCAGGTACCCATGGCTTCAAGAACCTGGTCACTTACAAAGTTCTCTGAAGCGATCAGTTCAATGCCATGCAATTGCCGGTCCTTTTCCTTTGTAATCAGCTCGAAGATACGGGAATCTCTTTCCATTGGTTATTATTTTGAAGGTGATAAACTGACGGATGCCGATGATTTGGTATTAATGAGACATTTCCGGAATCCGCGATTCAAAAGTAGCGTTTTGCAGATTTGTAAAAAAATAAAACAGAAATTGTTTGTCAGAAATTATCAAATAAGACTGGCCCGCTTCGTCATTCATCGGAAATCTCGATCAGCCATTTCCGGTAAAAGGAAAAAAGCTTGGATTTAGACAGGAATCCGATGTATTTGCCGTTATTGATCACAGGCAGGTTCCAGGCTTCATGCTCCTCGAACTTTCGCATAACGCTTTCCATGGATTCACCGGGTGATATATGCGCTGGAGGTGGCTGCATCAGGTCTCTCACAAAAACACGGTTATACATGTCAGTATTGAATATGATATGGCGGATCGTATCAAGCAATACCACACCGGCCAGCATATTTTCACCTGTGACCACCGGAAACAGATTCCGTCTTGAAACTGAAATGCTTTTGACGAGTTTGCCGAGGGAATCATCGGGTGAAACGGTAACAAAATCTGTTTCAATAACATGGTGCATATCAAGCAGGGTCAGAATAGCCTTATCCTTGTTGTGGGTGATCAGTTCTCCCTGTTTGGCCAAACGATGATTATAAATAGAATGGGGTTCAAAATACTTTATGGTGATATAGGAGACCGTTGCGGTGATTATGAGCGGGATAAACATGCTGTATCCGCCGGTTACTTCGGCGATCAGGAATATTGCCGTAAGGGGGGCATGCATCACACCGGCCATTAAACCGGCCATGCCCGCAAGAACAAAATTCTTTTCAGGTATCCGGATGAAACCGGACAGGTTGAACAACCGAGCGGCAAAATAACCGGCAAAACCACCCATAAACATGGTAGGGGCGAATATTCCGCCCACCCCGCCGCTCCCTATTGTGGCCGTCATGGCAAGCGGTTTAAAGAGAAGGATCAATAAGAAAAAAAGGAGAAAAATGACCAGATTATCGCTCGCGGAATAAAAGATACTACCCTGAAGGACAGAATTAACATCACCGGAGAGAAACTCATTGAGGGTATTATAACCTTCTCCAAAAAGCGGGGGGAAAATAAGTACAAGAATACCCACAGCCATTCCGCCGGCTAATAGCCGCCACCAGGGTTTTTTGATTTTTGTAAACACTGATTCCGTGAAAATCGTGATGCGGGTGAAATAATAGGATACCAATCCGGTAAAGACCCCCAAAATAATATAATACGGAATATTGCGAAAATAGAATATGCTCTGCAATGGATAATGAAGGGTCACCTCGTTACGGATCAGCCAGTAGGAGACGGATGCCCCCGTAACAGCGGAGATCAGCAGGGGTATTACGGACAGCATGCTTATATCGAGCATGAGGACCTCCAGCGCGAAAACCACCCCTGCCACAGGGGCCTTGAAAATCCCGGCAATGGCACCGGCAGCACCGCAACCAATAAGCGTAATGATTGATTTATAGCTCATTCCGAACATCCTGCCCAGGTTTGAGCCGATTGAAGAACCGGTTACCACAATTGGCGACTCAAGTCCGACTGATCCGCCGAAACCTACCGTAAGAGTCGATGCAATTATGGAAGAATAGCTGTTATGAGGCTTCAGATATCCTCCTTTTTTTGAAATGGAATGCAGGATCTTGGTAATACCATGACCCATTTCATCGCGGATAAATACCCTTACGAACAATACTGTTAGAAAAATTCCAAGCAGGGGAAAAACAAAATACAGGAAATTGATCTGGGAAATATTGCGCTGGTGATTTACGAACTGAAGGGTGAGATGAACGGCATTCTTGAGCAATACCGCGGCAAGTCCGCTTGCAATACCGGCAATGAAACTAAGCAGGTACATTTGCTGGCGGTGGTTAAGCCGTTCCGCAATCCGGCGTATCCATATGTTAAGGTAAGCATGTAGTTTCATATCACGGGTATTACCCGATTTTTTTAAATTGAATATTCCGGGCTTTCAACTCCATTGGGAGGATGCACTCATATACAAAGCGATTCACCGGTGTGTCCACCTCGTATTTTTCACCCAGCCTTACTACGGTCCCGTTCTGATATTCGATTTCAGAAGGCTTGCCCTCCCATACATCCCGGGTCAGCGACGATGTCGAATCATAAGGGTATGTATCAATAAAGGCAATTGTTTTATCTACGAATTCCGGTTCCACCGGTATGCCCATTTTCTGCGATAATTCGTAAATCTCATGGATTAGGCTTATCATCATCCGCCTGGTTTCTTTCAGCTCCCTTAATTCACCGTATGTACAGCGGGTCACAGCCAACAGTCCGCTTGTGCAGATATTGATGAACTTCTTCCATATCTCAACCTGGATATTTCCGGCTATGCCGGCTTTAATACCGGCTTTTTCCAATATCTCCAGTAATTCATACATCCGCGGGGATTTACTGTTGTTCTTTTCCCCGAATAATATGGCAGGTTCAGCGCCAAAATGGTTGATTATCCCCGGTGCTTCTGCTTTGCTGAATATCCTGCAAATACCACCAATTACGTGTTGCTCCGCAATTTCTTCAGCAAGTTCATCCATTGCGAGTACACCGTTTTGAAGCGGAAGAATGGTGGCGCCTTTGGAAATGATCCTTGAAATATTGCGGGCAATTTCTTTAACCTGCCACGCTTTAACACATACTATGATCCAGTCGGCCATGGCAACCTCCGTGATCTTATCCGTCGCCTTCACAGGCTGTACCGTGAAATCACCGTTTATGCTTTTAATGTATAACCCGTTTTTCCGGATCACTTCCAGATTTGTACCCCTGGCTAAAAAAGTGACATCAAATCCGGCCTGAGCCAATTTTCCGCCGAAATAGCCTCCAACGGCTCCCGTTCCCAGTATTGCAATTTTCATTTCAGACAATAAAGATACTTGTAAATTTCATCATGGCACATCCGGCTTATTCCACGACAGGTAATTGCCTGTCTATCAAAACATCGAGGGAAATGAATGTTTCTGTGCGGGAAACTCCCTTGATAGACTGTATTTTATCTGCCAGAATTACCCGGAGGTGATCATTATCCCTGGCATATACTTCAACAAACATGGCATATTGCCCTGTAATATAATGACATTGAGTGATCTCCGGAATGGTGACCAGCTTTTCGGATACATTCTTGAACAATGCGGCATTATCGAGGAAGATCCCCACAAAAGCACAGGTCTTATAACCAAGTCTTTTCGGATCCACATTGAATTGCGAACCACTGATGATTCCGAGCCTCATCAGGCGCTGAACTCTCTGGTGAATGGCAGCACCTGAAATTCCGCATGCACGGGCAACTTCCAGGAAAGGAATTCGTGCATCCGATGTGAGTATGGAAAGGATTTTTCTATCCAGATTGTCAATCTGAAAGTCATTTTTCATTTTTGGACCTTTTAAAGTAAAGTTACTAAATCCGGGGTGCAGTTTACTTCAGGATCGTAATCTTAAAATAAATTTTTGTTATGATCAGCATATATTTTGACCTTATGGCTTAATTTTAACTATGATTTTTTTGAAAAAGATTCAAATTTATATTTCAAATTGTGAATCATCTAAGGAAGTTTTTTATACTTTTCAACCGCGAAAGGACAATATATAAGACCGGGCAGGCAAAAAACAGATAATACCAACCCGTGCTTCGGGATTGCATTATGTCTAATTGTTCTATTTTTGTTTTATTAAACCTGTACCCTTATGAGTAAACCTTTGATTATCCCACCCCATTATAAAAGTCAGCTTGACCTGAACCAGACTGAGAAAGCAATTAAGCTCGTTAAAGATACTTTTCAGCAGCAGTTGTCAGCCGAATTAAATCTTCGTCGTGTAACAGCGCCATTATTTGTACTCAGGGGTACGGGTATTAATGATGACCTGAACGGTACGGAAAGAAAAGTGGGTTTTTCGGTAAAGGATATGAATGATTCGGTGGCAGAAGTGGTCAATTCGCTGGCCAAATGGAAACGTCTGGCATTGGCTGACTATTGCATTCCCCATGGAAACGGCATTTACACTGACATGAACGCTATCCGTCCTGATGAAGAGTTAAGCAATATCCATTCATTGTATGTTGATCAATGGGATTGGGAAAGAGTAATTGCAGAAAAGGACAGAAATATTGATTTTCTCAAGTATATTGTGCGAAAGATATATGAAGTGCTGAAACGCACAGAATATGTCGTTTATGAGAATTTCAACGGTATAAAACCCGTTCTTCCACAGGAAATCACCTTCGTTCATTCCGAAGACCTGCTCAAACAATACCCCCATCTGCCTGCCCGTCAAAGGGAATTTGAAGCCGTCAGGAAGTACGGTGCCATATTTGTAATTGGTATCGGGGGAATGCTTGCCAATGGGGAAATACATGATGGAAGGGCGCCTGACTATGATGACTGGTCCACACCGTCCCTCGATGGCTACCGTGGACTTAACGGGGATATTATCCTGTGGAATCCGGTCCTTGAAATTGCGTTTGAAATATCGAGTATGGGAATACGGGTGGATAAGGATGCCCTTCTGAAGCAACTTGAAATCACGGATAATCTCCAGCGCCGGGATCTGCTGTTCCATAGCCGCCTTATCAACGGAGACCTGCCTCTTTCAATTGGCGGTGGACTCGGACAATCGCGGATTTGCATGTACTATCTGAGAAAAGCACACATAGGGGAAGTACAGTCAAGCATATGGCCTGATGACCTGTTGGAACAATGCCGTAAGAATCATATTTTCCTATTATAATATTTCAATATCCATGGCAACTATTGAATCAATGATCAACAGAATCACAAAGGGCAACCCCGGCACATTCCGGGCATTGTACGGCAATGATAAAAGTGAACTGGACCGCCATGCCCAACGGTATTTAAGCCTGCTGAAACAATTTAATGAGGCATTCGGCAGTGCTGACCCGGTATTTTTCACATCGCCGGGGCGAACTGAGATCGGCGGAAACCACACGGACCATAATTACGGACGCGTTCTGGCCGGGGCAGTTAATCTTGATAACGTTGCAGCAGCGGGTAAAAACAATACAAATGTGATCAGGATCATTTCGGAAGGTTATCCGGGGTTTGAGGTGGATCTTTCCGTTACCAGGCAAATCCCTGCAGAAAAATTTACATCAGCCGCTCTTGTCCGTGGCATTTGCTCCCGTATGCATGAGCTCGGTTTTTCAATTGGCGGGTTTGATGCATGCATTGACGGTGGTGTGCCCAAAGGATCGGGGTTAAGCTCTTCCGCCTCCTTTGAGGTGCTTATCGGTGCCATAGTCAATGAACTTTTTAACAATGGACGCATGGATCCTATACAGAATGCGATCATTGGCCAATATTCCGAAAATAATTATTTCGGCAAGCCTTGCGGATTGATGGATCAGACTGCCTGTGCCATGGGAGGATTAATTACGATCGACTTCAAGGATCCGGCAAAACCCATCGTTAAAAAGGTGAATTTCGATTTTGTGGCTACCGGATTTTCTCTTGTCATTACCGATACGGGCGGCAATCATGCTGATCTGAATGAGGAATATGCTTCCCTTCCTTCCGATATGAAAGCTGTGGCTGCAGAACTGGGAGCCAAAGTACTGCGTGAGGTAACGCTGGAGGATATTCTCCGCATTACACCGCAGATCCGGGAAAAGGTGGGCGACAGAGCCATTTTACGGGCTATTCATTTTCAGGGAGATAACCAGCGTGTGGTGGACCAGGTGTCTGCACTCGAAAAAAATGACTTTACAGCCTTTCTGAAAATGGTTACCGAATCGGGTTACAGCTCATATATGTATAACCAGAATATTTACCCCGTGAACAATGTGAAGGAACAGGGTGTATCCCTGGCCCTTGCGCTTAGTGAACTGGTGCTTAAAGGTCAGGGTGCATGGAGAGTTCACGGAGGCGGTTTTGCCGGGACAATCCAGGCTTTTGTGCCACAAGGCCTGCTTGGGAAATACCTTGATACGCTTGAGCACGTATACGGCAAAGGTTCATGTCATTCCCTTTTCATAAGACAAAAAGGAGCAGGAAAGGTGGAGGTGTAGGGAGACTGTAATCAGTAATCAGTAATCAGTAATCAGTAATCAGTAATCGGTATTCAGTAATCGGTAATCGGTAATCAGTATGTATATTTTATTTTATAACCTACAACCTGCGTGCCAAAGCATAGCCCTAGCCAGGCAGGCAGGCCTACAACTTACAACTTACAACTTACAACATACAACCTACAACCTACAACATACAACCTACAACCTACAACTTTAAACCAGCAACCTTCAACCTACCATGCTACTCCTGAAAGAAGAATCCTTCAAAACTGTTCACAAAGGTAAACACATAGCTTTGTATACCCTCCGGAACAAAAACGGACTGGTGGCACAAATCACCAACTATGGTGCTATCATTGCGGCTCTGTTCGTACCTGACCGTACAGGGACTTTTGCAGATATTGTGCAGGGTTATGATACAATCGGGGAATATATTGAAGGTAACGGTCCATACATGGGAGCTGTGTGCGGTCGATGTGCCAACCGTATCGGCAATGGAAAATTCACTTTGGATGGCAGGGAATATAATCTGGCCGTAAACAACGGCCCGAATCACCTTCATGGGGGACTTACCGGATTCAGTAAAATGGTTTGGGATGTAATGCACTTTTCAACAAACAGCCTTCACATGGCATATCTTTCTCTGGACGGGGAAGAAGGATATCCGGGTAACCTTCTCGTTTTGCTTTCCTACACCCTGACTGATGAAAACGAACTTCGGCTCGATTACTTTGCCACAACAGATAAATCCACCGTGGTGAACCTGGCAAGCCATTCATATTTTAACCTGGCGGGAGAAGGTTCAGGGAACATTTACCAGCAGGAATTGATGATCAACGGAAGGTTCTTTACCCCGGTTGATGAGACATCCCTGCCAACGGGTGAGATCAGAAGTGTCCGCAATACGCCAATGGATTTTACTTCCTTTAAGAAGATAGGTGCTGATATTGAACAGAAAGATGAACAGATTAAATTCGGTGCCGGATACGATCAGAACTGGGTTCTGGATCACCCTGCCGGCATTTTGGGGCTTGCTGCGGCAGCCCGTGATCCGCAGTCAGGCCGTCTTATGGAAGTTTATACAACACAACCCGGCATGCAGCTGTATACGGCCAACTGGATCGATGGCGAAAAAGGAAAAAGAAACAAGATGTATGGCAGACGCTGGGCATTCTGCCTTGAAACACAGCATTTCGCCGATGCGGTTAACAAGCCTCACTTCCCTTCCACCATACTGAACCCGGGTGAAACATACAAACATGCCTGTATCTATAAATTCCCGACAAAATAATCTTAACGCCTAATTATAAGAATCATGTCAGAAAACAAGAACTCAAAGTACCTGTTCCCATTGATAGTAATGGCTTCTCTTTTCTTTCTGTTTGGCTTCATTACCACCATGAACAACTCCACCATTGAATTTCTAAAAAATGCCTTCGGACTTGATGATGTGGCGAAGCAATTGCCCAATACATTCTTTTACGGAGCTTATATTCTGTCGGTCCCGGTTGGATTGTTGCTCACAAGGATCGGTTATAAGAACGGGGTTTTATCCGGACTTGCTTTAATATCACTTGGATTTTTCCTTTGTATCCCGGGGGTTTCGATGGGTTACTACGGCTTTTTGAGTACGGTGTCTGTTTTTGCCATCGGTGTTGTAATACTTCAGGTAGCTGCCGCGCCATATGTCAATGCCCTGGGCTCACCGGAAACTGCTGCCAGCAGATTAACCCTGACAAACGCCTTAAATTCGGTTGCAACGGTCATTGCGCCCATCTTTGTGTCTGTTCTGCTTGTCACACCCAGACTGGAGGCCGGTACCAAGTTGGAAAACCATGCCATTCAGGCTATTGTCAAAGGACCTTTCCTGACCATCGGTTTAGTAACACTTGTCATCCTGGTGATCATGTTCTTTTTGAGATTGCCTGAAATCAGAAGTGAGGAGGATGATACCGCAACGGGTTCTGCCAGGCAATATAAAAGCAGTGCCTTCAAATATCCTCATATGTGGCTGGGCTCACTTGCCATTTTCTTCTATATGGGCGTAGAGATTGGTATTCCCAGCTTTTTTGCTGATTATGCAGGCCGTCTGGAACTGAAGAACCTGAATACAACAGATATGTTAAAGTATTACTGGGGTGGCCTAATGGTTGGCCGTGTTGCCGGCATCTTCATCCTGAGAAAATACAGGGCTACCCGGATCCTAAGCCTGTGTGCCATTGGCGGTGCCGTTTTACTGGCCCTATCCTTTGGTATCGGATTGAATGCCAGTACAGTAGCTATGTGGCTTTTCCTTGGTACCGGTTTGTTCCATTCCATTATGTGGCCATGCATATATAACCTTGCCCTTGAAGACCTGGGACCACATTCCAAAGTTGGATCGGGTGTGATAGCCACGTCAGTCATCGGAGCGGCCCTGCTTCCCATTATGATGGGAGGGATTCAGAAGAATGTCGGGCTGATTGCCGCAATAAGCTGCCTTTTTATCTACTATGCTTATATCAGTTTCTTTGCGATTAAGGGTTCCCGGATCCGAACCTATTGAAAACGGGCCTCACCATCATTGTAAAATCATAACGCGCAGGCATAACGCGATACTGGTTAAAAACTGACCTGGCTGTGCAGCCGACACCGCTGGTGGCGTAATCGAAGTTAAATGTCAGACCGCCAAAAGGCTTTAGCTGGTATGTATAGTTTGACTTTGTCAGGTTTTCTGTTGTATAGGGATAGACATTGAAGTTAAATAACCCGTTTCCGGAAAATTCCAGGCCCTCACCATCCCGATCTGTCAGTCTGACCCACCTGTTATCGGTTCGCAAACCATAATCCTGAGGAATAAGATATGGCTCCTTCATATCCTGAACGGTGGATTTGTACATCCCTGTCCTGTAACCTGATTTCCGGTCGGGGTAGTTCTCCTGCGGACCCCGTCCGTACCAGGACACCTGCTCAAGCCTTTCGTCCAGGATCCATGTTGTACCCATCCGGGGCAGCCATGCGGGCATATTCCCGGCAGGAATTACCGTATGCTCAAGGGTCATTTCACCGCTTCCGGTTATTGTATACCTGTAACTGCATTGAAAACCGTCAGTCGAGCTGGTTGTGGTCACAATTTCCTTCATTTCAACAACAACCTCATCCCCGTTGATGTGATATCCGAATTGTTCAGGCACCGGATTGAGATGATCCAATCCTGTGGAATACCAATCCGTGGCAGCCATTTTTCCAAAGCCTTCCCCCCAATGAATAACACCCGATGAAACGCTTCCCCATTCGTCTAATTCATTGGCCAGGGGAGCTCTCCATATATTGAGCTCCGGTCCACGCTGCACAAATTCTTTTCCCAGATAATGCAATGATGCCAGGTGGCCTGTTTTGCGGTTAAAAGTATACCTGAACTGCTTTCCGGACACAATGAGAAAGTCCGCAGTATCCTTAACAGCCGGGGGACCAACGGCTATTTCTTTCTTAGCGGCCGCTGGTTTAAACCAGGGGAGCTTAATCTGGTCCCAGGCAATTTCAAATCCTGCGGGAGCCCAGGGTGTATCTTTCTTCTGTCTGAAACTGACTTCGAGGAAATATTCTGTGCCTTCGTGCAGATCAGGTTTTTGCATGGGTATCAACATGCTGGTTTTCTTTTGGGGCATCAGGGCAAGGGGTAACTCCCCCGAAGAAATGATCTTACCGTCGGCTTCCAGTTTCCACAAAGCCTGCACATCGCTTAGATCTGTAAACAGGTACCGGTTGCTGATCTCAACAAGTCCTTCCTCCGGATTCAGCATTTTTACTGAAACAGGCTGGGCGGATTTTTTTATCTGCCACATTTCGGGCTGGGGATGACGGTCCGGCCAGATACTTCCATAAGTCCTGGCACCTATGCCATTGCTGAAGAAATGACCGGCTTCAATTGTTGCTTCAAAATCGAGCCAGAGTGCGGCCTGGCTTTTCTGTCCGGGTGAAGGATCTGCCAGCAGTGCCGGATCCACCGGTTTTAAAAATATACCGACCTCGTCCACGACTGCATCACAAAGATAATCCGAGGTTTCCTGCCCATGAATTTCAGCATTTCTTCCTATGTTAACCGGGAAAGGAAAGTTGCGGATCAGCCCGGTTACGGGTAATGGTACTCCTGCCTTTCCGTCGATGGAGATTGAAATATTTCTGCCATCATAAACCCCGGCCACATGATGCCAATTGTTTTCCCAATTATCAGGCAATCCTGCTTTAGTGGAATATTTCTTTGCAGTGGTCACATAAAATTCAATTGAATCCTGCCCGATCTGCCGTATACCATACTGGTAACTTCCTTTTGTAAGGAGCGTGCCCGCCGAACTGTTCAGGGAACGCGGATAAACCCACATCGTCAGTGTAAGACCTTGAGCCCCGGTTTCTAAAGCACGGTCGCGGTATACTTCCACCCACTGGTCATGGCCATTCAGATTAATGGCTTTTCCTTTCCTGCCCTCAACCAGTCCGGCCTTTCCCATCAGGTTAACCTGTACCTTATTGGGGGACCCGTCTGCAACGGCAACCACTTTTTCCCGCAGTCCGGGACTTACAAAATCCCAGATGGCACCCCCCATGCTCCGTGGATAGCTGTAGATGATATCCCAGTATTCGTCCAGCGCACCACCCCCGTTCCCTGCCACAGAAAGGTATTCATCCATAAAGGAAGGTCGGGGATCCTCACTTTCCGGGATCATGCCAACCCGGTTTATCCAATCAAAGGGGGTAGGATACCGTGGACCTATGATCTCTTCACAGGGATGGGCAAAGGCATTTCCTCCATACATCCAGAAACGTGTGGGATCAAGCCTTTTCCCTTCAGCAATAACGCTGCAAATGTTTTTACCTTCACCGCTTTCATTTCCCGCACTCCAGAACAAAATGCAGGGATGGTTGCGGTCACGCAGCACCATTTTCTGAACCCTTTCCCTGTACATGCCTTCCCATTCCTTCATGTCTGAAACATATTGCGTTGCATGGGCTTCGTCACCTGTTTCATCCACCACATAGATGCCATACTCATCTGCAAGTTCCAGGTATCTGATAACCGGCGGATAATGAGATGTCCTGACACAATTGATATTGAATTGTTTCATCAGATTAAAATCCTGCCGTATGGTTTTTTCATCCATAACATGGCCCATCTCAGGATGCTGCATATGACTGTTGATGCCATTCAGTTTAACAGGTACTCCATTCAGATAGAAGACCTGGTGCCGGATCTCTGTTTCCTTGAATCCTATACGATCTGATATGACATCTGCGGTTTTTCCTTCGGAATTCAGGAGTTCCAGGACCAGGGTATATAAATTGGGAAATTCCGCGGACCACTTTGCAGGATTTTCAATATTTTCCGATAGATGCACCTGTATTCCGGAGTCAGCACCGAGGCGGAATTTTTCCGAAGTCAATGTCTTCACCAATCTTTTCTCATCGTTGTAGAGGCTCATTCTTACAGAATAATCAAGCTTGTCAGAGCGATCATGGTTGGTTACATATGCGGATAATTTCAAAATGGCATCCTTATAGACTTCATCCAGGTCGGTTATGGCTTGCCAGTCACACAACCTTGTTACGGGAGCGGCATATAGCCCCACATCATCGAATATTCCTGCAAGTCGCCAGTAATCCTGGTCTTCAAGGTAATAGCCGTCAGAATACTTGATTACCTTCACAGCAATTGTATTCCTTCCCGGGTTAAGGAACCGGGTAATATTATATTCGGCAGGTTCCTGACCGCCTTCATTATATCCTGCTTCCTTGCCGTTTATCCAAATAAAGGAAGCCGAAGCTGTTTTTTCGAGGCGCAGAAACACCTGTTTCCCCTTCCAGTGTCCGGGTATTGTAAATGTTCTGCGGTATGATCCGGTTGGATTATATTCACGTGGCACCCGGGGTGGATCGGGATGAAAGGGTGTTGTAACATTGCGGAACAAAGGATCGCCATAACCCTGCATTTCCCAGTTCCCCGGTACCCTGATATATTCCCAACTCTTATCATCATAATCATCCCGGAAAAATCCCTTTGGTGTTCCTTCAGGTGTCTCGGCGTAATAAAATCGCCACATCCCGTTCAGGGAAATGAAATTTCCTGATTTTTCGCGGATTCCTTCAAGAGCATCAGCACCATTGAGGTAGCTGACCATAGGAACATGTCCCGGTTCCTGGTTCCATTCGAACACCGACAGATCCTCAATATAATTGTATACACTATCTGTAAACAGGGATTGCTGTCCTGCTGCATCCGGAATCAGAAACAGGAGGAGTGACAGGTAAAGTGATATTTTTTTCATATTCTCTTTGTATGTCAGGCTTATACAGATCCGGCACAATTTGTATTAATATTCTCTGATCAGTTCCAGCATCCTGCGGTCCAGCTTATGTCCCTTAAAATCTTCGTATTTAACATCCTCACGTTCGCTGTCGAGGATTCCGAACCCACCCCTGAAATTCCACATTGCCCAACCCCATCCTGCATCCTTCCACTGTCCCATCAGATCCCGCATCCACGCCAACACCAATTCATGAGGTGTTCTGCTGAAGGCCCCGAATTCCCCCACATGAACTCCAACACCCATTGCCTGTAATTTCTTCCACGGTTCAATCATCTGAAGCCGGATCCTCTCCCGGTTCCATTCCATATTGGGAGATACACCATTCTTGCTGAGGGTATTAACATAATATTGATTCATTTCATCGCTCAGATATCGTAATTCTGTGGAGGCCTCCGGAACCAACGGCCAGGAGGCAACGGGCCATTTGTCAGCCCCGTCAACCCAGGAAGCCAGATAATGTGTGATCTGCATGGGTTCGTATCCCCGTGTGCTTTGTGCAATATTCAGATCTGCCAGGTCATACGCGGGTTCCCTGCCCCACCACATGCCATCGGCTATGATCAGCCGGTTCGGATCCACATTGCGGATTGCCTTGACAACCCTCCTTATCACCTTATTATGCAATTCCGCAGTAAGAGGCTTCAATCTTTCAAAATCCAGGGTAGCGGGCTCATTGACAAGATTAAAGCTTACCTGTTTATTTGGTTTTCCCTTGTATCTTTCCGCAAAATGGCTCCAATGATAGTCAAAAGCCTCCTGTGCTTCTTCATCCAGCCATAGGTTAAAGGGTTCACGGGCTGATCTGTCGACTGAAAATCCGGGTGCCCTGTGAAAATTAATATTGACATGAACATTGTACTGTTTGCCAAATTCCACTGCCTGGTCGATTTCTTTCAGGATCTTTTCATCAAGCTTCCTCCACTCTTTTGGATCCGACCAGCACCAGTAGGACATCGGGAGGCGGACAAAATCGAAACCGAGCTCTGCGATCATTTCAAAATCGGATTCCTTAAATGGATCGTTGCTGTTGGAAGCAATGAATTTTTCAAGCAGATTGAAGCCTCTCCATCTCGGAAGGGCTGATGCAACGATCTCGGGTTCAGTTTTTTGCCTGCATTGGGTCCCTATTGCTCCCAGTACTGCGAGGGCCGATGCTGCCCTGATAAATTGTCTGCGGTTAAATGAAGGATTTTTCATGATGATTTGGATTTCAAATATTTTATTCTACCTGTACTCAAAAGCAACCAGTGTTCTCGGTGCAAGCTGATGAATCGAAATCTTGTTCATATCCCTTGCCATTTCTGCATTCGCGTTCACGGGCAGGGTAAGGATCATTTTTATATCGGATATCTGATTGAAGCGGATCGTGACATCTGCCGGTTCATCATTGAAGTTTTCAATTATCAGATTATTGTTTCCGAACAGGTAGAACGCAACCTTGTTCGGTGCATCAAACTGCAGTCCGAGGTGGGCCATCAGTTTATCCCGGATTGGCCTGAGATCAGCCTGGCTCAACTTTAGAAGATTTTTTGGATCTTTGTCCAGTTTTAACACCGTGAGATTTTTGTTTTTAAGCAGTTCCTGGTCTGCCATTGCACGTGCCAGCCCGTCAGTAATGACTACGGGCTTCCCCGCTTCCAGCATTCGTTTCAGCTTACCTGAAAACCCGGGCTCGCTAAGGGCATGAACTGAAAAAACAGCAGCTTCTGCCTGTTCATTCGTTTCATATGCCGGCAACAGGGGAAGTCCGAGCATTCCGAAAAAACTGAATACATATTTCTCATTATAGGGCTCGCTTGAAGGCGGTTTGGGCATATGGATCCCCCGTAAAGGTTTTTCCTTTATTATCCTGGCAAGCTCAATCAGGCCGGGGAGTTCTTTACGGAAAGCCTCCACATCCGCCACACCTGTTCCCGGCTTGTCGTCGTAAAAATTGCTTTCCTCAAGAAGATTCCCATAATGAAACAGCATGATTTCTTTTCCGTTTCCAAGCACAGTCTGGCGGGCTTGCTCAACATAGGTTTTTGGAGTTGTCCCGAGAGCATCGATCCAGCCTCCTCCGGTTTTTGCACCGCCGATCTCTCCCATCCATTTCATGATAAAACATGCATTATACTGCACTTCCCCGCCGGGTCTCACATTATAATCATAATCACGGGTTTCGGTGCCAACCCATATGTAGTCATAATCACGCGTTTCCTTCACCACGTCGTAACCACGATCCTGGTACTCGTCATACCAGAGCGGGTATTTGATGATGATCTTTACATCCGGATTTATATTCCGTGCAGGTTTGAGGATATATTCGCGGCTCACTTCGGACATCTGGTCGCAACGGAACTTCGTCCACGACTGATCACCGCGCGCTGTAATACAATCTTCACAAGTGCATTCGGTGAAAAGAAAATCATCAATCATAATGACATCGAAAAGTGAGGCTGATATTTCAAAAATGTGCCTTAGTTCATCCAATGTAGCCTTATTGGTAAAACAGGGCGTTGTATTCCAGCCTCCGACCCCGTCCTTGCCAAGCGTGACCGTGGTTACACATCCTGAAACATCAAATCCTTCTTTTAAAAACCGGTCTTTTGCCCGGACCATGGTTTCCTTGTCGGAATAGATCCCATCCCGGAATGTTTCAATGAATACCCTGGTAACACCCGATTGTCTGCACCAGTTAACAGCGTTATCCAAACCGGATGGTGTTGAAAGAAACTGCCGCACATCCTGGGCGATGAACAATGTGGAAATTGCAAGTGCATCCTTATTGCTTTTTGCAGTATTCCATAATGATTGTGCAAATATGGAATTGATGGAACCGCCGGCCATTACCAGCCAGATAATACATTGAAACAGTTTTCTCATACGACCTGTATTAAATTATTCTATTTATTTTGCGAAGAATATACATCGTTTGCCGGCATAAGCATGCCATTCAGGAACCCTTTATTTCGAGATCGATAAGCTTGCGGAAAGACCGGATGTGTCCGGCATGTGTACCGCAGCAGCCTCCAAGGATCAGGGGCCTGAATGCAGCAAGCTCCCTGAAATGATTCTCAAAATCAGCGGGTGTTTCGGTGTAAATTGTGAGCCCATCCCTGAATACCGGATCACCGGCATTGGGCTTCAGCGAAATTATGCCCACGGGTAAAGCCTCGCGAAGCTGCCTGCCAACCTCAATCATGTTGACAATACCGTTGCCGCAGTTCGAACCGATTGCAAAAGCCCCGGCTTCTGTCAAGGCTGCAACCGCTTCCTTTATTCCTGTTCCCATAATGGTGGTGAATCCATTCGGGGTATTTCCGTATGTCATAGAGGTAATAAAAGGGAGATCCCCGCTTTCTTTCACAGCCCTCACTGCACAGAGCAGTTCCCGGAGATCCAGGAATGTTTCCATCATGAATCCGTCCACACCTGCCGAGGCAAGCGATTCCACCTGTTTTCTGTATGAATCCGTAACCTCATCTTCCGAAACATCGCCGAAAGGTTCCAGCATTTTCCCGCAGGGTCCAACGGAAGCAAGAACATATTTACCTTCAGGCTTCACCCCGATCACATTCATTGCACCTGCATAATTCAACTCATAAACTTTATCCTGCAATCCATAATCTTGAAGCTTCAGGACCGACCCTCCGAAGGTATTGGTGAGAACTATATCTGCACCGGCTTCAAAATACATTGAAGCGATTTCCTGAACCTCGTTCCGGTGTGTTATATTCCACGTCTCCGGACACTCTCCGGCTTTCAGGCCCCTTGCGATCAGCTGTGAACCTGTCGCACCGTCAAGCAGAACAATCTGCCGTTTTTCAAAGAAGGTTGCAAGTTTCATTATTATGAATATTTAGGATTCAGCCGGTACGCAGTTGTGTATGCCGGATATAAGGGCTGAATGCTGTACCGCAAAATAAAGATAGCATTCATTTGATAATAGTGATGATCACAGTCTCTTTTTTTTCTGATACGATCATATAGGCTCCCATATTAAGGGGACTTCCGGAATCATCATTTCCATCAAAATAACACGGCCCCATGAGCCTGCGCCTGAGCTGACCGTTTCGGTCAAAAACTTCCAGTTTGCCTTCCAGCCTGATAAAATACCTGTCATCCAAACCATCATCATTGGGCGAGAAAACAGGCTTATCATTAAGACAATCCCTGTCAATCACAGCATTTTGAGGATAGCGAAGAACGCATCCATTATGGTTCACAACTTCAATTGCATAAATGCCTTCCGGTATATTTTCCAGGTCGGTGATTTGGGAATTATCGATCCGGTTTGTCAATTTATAGGAATACGGCGGCTTGCCATTGGTAATTTCACGATCTGTGATCATTAATCTTCCCTTTTCATAGCAGTCTGCTTTCTCGGTAACGTAATCCAGGCTGGCTATTGTCATTTTCTTTACATCAAATGTATCCGAATTGCTGCATCCGAGGCCATTTGTGACCCTGTACCATATCGAGGCTGTTTCTGTAAGATCCACCTGGGGCGTGATATCCCCGGTGGACCAGAGAACCTGTTGGTTTTGAACATTTCCCGAAAGTGTGAGTCTTTCTCCGCAAATGAAGGTATCGGGCATGGTTTCGAGCCGCGGGTAATCATTCAGGGTGAGGTTAAGGCTGTTTTTTAAAAGGCAGATATCGGTTGTAACGGCTATCGTGTATTTTCCGGGCTGACTGTTCGCGATATCAACAATACCCTGCAAAGCATCAATTAAAAGTCCGTTTTGGGATGAATAGGTCAAATTGCTGACCTGATAATTCAGTACCGGTGCAGGAGTGAGACCCTCATTCAGGCAGTATTCCTCCCGGGGAAATGAAACGCTTGCTTTTTCAAAATTCAGCACATTTACCCGGTTTGAAGTGGCATTGGAAAAAACCAGCGGCCTGTCAGCATTCACCTGGGAAACATGTTCCAGGATGCAATTCCAACTTTTCAGCCACAACTTAACATTCAGCTTTTCCCCCGTTCTGAATCCATCATTTGTACCATCTTCACCATAAACAGTTATTCTCAGTTCCGTGGTATCCTTCCACCGTGCCAGTCCGAAGCACCGGCCGGAGTCATTGAAAATGCCCAGGTAATCACCATCCCTAAGGGTATTTCCGTCAACCAGCGGTTCACAGGCAATGATCAGGGGAGATGAGACCATTGAAACCGATGGTGTATTCCATGGAACAACCTGGGCATCAGAAAGTTTAGACACTGCGATCAGTACGCCTGCTAATATGTAGCGGAGTGATAACATTAACCTTAAAAAACCTCTTACAATTCAAATTTACAAATATTTCCCGTTGTTTAATCATCAAGGGGCAGTAGGTTGGTCCTGTAACGAAGCACAGGGTAATTAAGGTTATTATACCTGTATTTATAATGAACTGATAAAGCAACCGGATCATTATTCAGGGATATGGCGGTAATGTTGGCAGGAGAAATGACGTCCATCCACTCAAAAAGGGATGAGACCGGCAGTTTGAAATCCCGGAATGGATTATAACAATCATCGTACCTGTAAAATACAACCCATTTCCGCACTACATCATTCACGCTTGCCGCCCAGGGACGGGGATAAAAAAACTCCTTCCGTTCGATATTGCCCTTACTGTCATAAAACAGATCGCATATAAATTGAAGCCCTGATGCATTGTCCCTGTAAAGGGCAATCCTGGTCAGATTATTTTCCTTATCATAACTGTAAATGTATTTGATAGGCCTGGAAACAGGTTCATTAACGATCTTTTCCACCATATTGCCCAGGTTGTCATAATAAAGATACTCTGTTTTTACCCAATCAACAGGCCTGTTCATTGTTCTTGTGACAATTACTGCCAGTTTTCCGACTTTATTGTATTTATAGCTCCTGGTAGTTATAATACCTGTAACGGAAGAATTATAGGTCAGGCCGAATCTTACAAGTTCTGCCAGTTTTCCGGTATTGCTGTAAACAAATTTATCCCGCATATAAACATATCGCGCAGACAGGCTGTTTGCGGTACCGGGCTGGAGCGCATTTCTTCTGATGTAATTGATGTAGGCAAGTCTTCCACCCCTGTCATACGAGTAAGTCAGGAAATCTTCAGAACATTGCGATACAGAGGCATTTTTCTGTAATACAGAATCTTCCACGACGATATCCGCGATCACAGTAATAGAGGTATCTTCGGGCAATGCATTTAAATTCGCCACATCTTCGTCATTGACTCCGATACCCGTGGGAACTTCCTTTTCGCATGCCATCACCACCCATGCCAGGGTGCAGGCAATCAAGAGAAATCTGATTTTCTGTGTTTTCATAGGTTTACCTTTTTTTTGTTAAAAAGCATTATAACAATACTTCACACAGGATAAAAAAAGGTAACCCGGGAACCTCCTATTTTGCACATGCGGGATAAACCGGGCTTATAATGAATAGGATACGGACATTTCCCATTGGTTAATGCTTAATGATGCCCGGGTCATCGGGGTATTGTATGATATAATAATATTCAGGGCATTCCTCAATACCTCCAGATCATTTATTCCGAGCATATATGAAATGCTGGTTTTGTGGTTCCAGCCGATTACGGCAATGAAGCGGTTAAAAAACAACCCATACAGGCTGCCCCTTACGCTGGTCCGTTCAAAATAGGGAAATGTAACCAGCAAATGCGGGGATATTTCTGCAATGTCACCTGACAGAAGGGTCAGGGATGATGACAGGTTAAAAAACAGCGGAAGCCTGGTTTTTTCTTCAATGGGCTTCAGGATGCTGTTAAACAGCTGGTTCACAGAGACACCAACATGGAAATTTTCGTTAAACAATCGCATGCCCGCATTGGCATCCATATTGTATGTTGATGCACCGTCCGTTGTGGGTGTGGGTTTAATGCTAAAATTCATTCCGCCCAGATCGATACCACCCGAAATTTCCAGGCCCCTGCTCAGATGTGTATGGAAAGCATAGGTAAAATAGAACCGTTTCCGGTTTATATACGCGCCTTCATTATCGTTATAGAACCTGAATCCAATGATGCTCCTGCTGCCGGATCCGGCTTTTGGCTTGTATGGAAGAACAGAAATGCCGCAAAAGTAAGTGGATACCCCTGCAAATCCGCTTACCGGTTTCAGATAGCCGAGCAATACTTCATTGTTTTTCCCGGCGCCAAGACTCGCAGGATTAATAAGCGGATATGAGAATATGAACTGGCTGAACTGAACGGGATAGCTTTTGTACTCAGCCTGGGAATAGGAAACGGAAGGCAATGCGGTCAGCACCATTACACTCAGAAAATTCCGGAACCCAATAACTCTCCACGATCGGACTACATTCCATGTTTCAATTTTTTTTAAAATAAACATGCACAAATAAGTTCTCTTATCGTAAGAATAATAAAAGTAATTATTTTTTAAGAATGCGGGTTACCTTTTAAGAACTTAACTGAAGTACTTATATAAACTCCCGTCGATGGGATATACCGATATCGAGATCATTAATGCCATTCATGCGGGGAACGAAAGGGACGTGTTAAAATTCATGTACAATACCCTGTTCCCTAAAGTGAAAAAATTCATTAAGCAAAATGCAGGGGATACAGATGCCGCATTTGATATTTTCCAGGATTCGATACTGGTATTCTACAAGTATGTAAAAATGAACAGGTATGACCTGAATTATGAGATCGGAGCTTTTATATACACTGTCAGCCGCAATTTGTGGTTAAACAGGCTCCGTAAGGAAAACAGGGAAGTCAGCCTGCCGGGATATTCCGATTTTACTGACATCAGCGGTAATATTATAGAACAGATGATCGACACGGAAAGGGAAATGATGGTTTCCGGTCTTTTGGTCCGGCTGGGCAAACGTTGTGAAGAGCTTCTCCGGTACTCTGTCTATTATAAGTTCAAAAACAGTGAAATAGCTGAAAAAATGGGGTTCAGCACAGAGAACGCGGTGAAAACACGCAAATATAAATGCATGCAGAAACTTATCGCCCTAATTGAATCCAGGCCATTGCTTAAACAGGAAATGCGTGAGCTATGAAAAGGGATATTGAACTGAATGAACGTATTGAATCGTATCTGAACGGTGAGCTGTCTCCGGGTGAATACGAAATTTTCCGCAAAGAACTTGCTGAAGATCCGTCTTTGGAGACAAAACTGGAAATGCATCGCCGGCTTCGGGAAATAATTGAAGATGGTACCCTGATCCACATTAGGAACGAACTGAAAACCATTCACATAAGTAAAACAACCGGGACAGGCAAAATCAAACGTATCACAGGTTTTGGAGGGGGAATCCTGTTGATTTCCCTTATTCTTTTCATTGTCATTAAAAAAAATCCACAGGCCCCGGCAATTACGGCAAAAACCGTCCCCCTCGCTTCAGTGACGGAAGTGCCGGAGTCTAAAAATGCGGAATCCAACGTACCACAGGTTGAACCGGCAAGTCAGGAAAACGGTATTGCAAAGGTCACCTTAAATTCCGCCGATGGTGAAAAGGAAAATATCAAACCCATGGTATCACCTGACAATCCTGATCAGGTTGAAAGGCCTGATGTAAAATCGGATACATGGCCCGATGACGGCCTTTCACCCGATAAAGGCCCTGTTTCCCGGGCCGGTAACGTAATTGCCAACAATTTGCCCTCGGAGACCAGTCATGAGAACTCCGGCATTCAACCGGCCGTAAACTGTAATGGTGTAAAATTCAAGGCCGATATCACCAGCCTTGAAAGTTGCAACAATAAGCCCACAGGCAGTTTCAGAATAACCCACGGATCGGTCACGGGCGGAATTCCGCCTTACCTGTTTTCGTTGAGCCGGTCAGGCTTCCGGGACTCATTGGTGTTCAGAGCCTTATTTTCCGGGAATTACCCGGTATATGTGAAGGACGGCAACAATTGCATCGGACTTGCGGGGGTCGCACAAATAGGAACGTATGATTGCACTTACCAGGCCGTGTTTGCCCCGATGAACGGTGAAGTATGGGAAATTCCAGTTGAGCCGGGAAGGGAGGGTACATTGCGTATCTTCTCCAAATCAGGCAGCCAGGTATATTCACTTCGATTGTCGGGGTCTGATTTTCCGGAATGGAATGGAGAATCTTCCTCCGGACAACAACTGCCGATGGGTATCTACCAGTTTGAGATCGGTTATTCGGATGGCGGTATTTTTACCGGGAATGTAACCATTGTGAAGTAAAGTACTTGGAGTACCTGCCTGCCGGCAGGCAGGCTTATCTCAAGGTATTCTCAGCGGCCAGCACCAGGAACAGATAGTTGCTCTCGCCCCCGCCCAGTACATATTCAGCTTGTTGCCAAAGGAACGGAAAATCCTTTAATTCGGGGAAATCCGGCCGGATCAGCGCTGTTCCCGAAACCACACCCCCTGGAATATAATACCATTCTGCCCTGTTATATCCATATGCTATTGTCATGGAACGCACACCCACACCCGATGCAAAGGATGCGGTATTCTCCCCCGGGTGGCAACCAAGAACGAAGTTTAATGCATTAAACATCAACTCCTTACTGAACAGGTCCGGGAAATGTTTCGACAAAAAATACTGGTGCACTCCAAACTCCTGGATATTCCAGCCTGCTCCCCATATATGAGGCCGGTATGGCACTCCGAACGGGGTTTCCTTTTCCTGTTCAATGATTTCCCCTGACAAACCGTCAAGTGCCTGTCTGATGGCCTGAGTGTATGCGTCGTCCTTTATCAGGGGTATGGTCCGGACAACGATCCAGCCTACCGATGAAATTCTGTGGGCTATCGAATCAGTCATTTTAATCAGGAATTCCCTGTATTCACTGCCATGCGTGGAAATAAACAATTCAGATGCAGCACATATCTGGTCATCGAGGTTTCTTACTGATATGATCCTGGGCTGATGCCACAAGCCTTCGGCAGCTTTGATGCACCGCGCTGAAAGAGACGGATCATAATCCTTAAGTACCCTGGAAGCTGCAGCCAGTCCCTGAACGGCGGAGAACTCATGGGAAGGGTTTTCTTCGGTAAATACCAGGCGGTCATCCTTTAATCCGGCACCTGTTTTCAGGGTGCCATCATACCGGACGGAGGGATCATAAGGCAGGTTATTCGTCTGGTTTGAAACATCCCCCACCAGTGTGTATTGCGGAATGGTCGGTGCAATAATCCCGCGGTAAACCCGACCCAGGTTTTCATATCCGCCAAGAATGGTCAATACGCCATGTTCAACCTGCTGCAACATGTCGGGTTTTCCGTCAGGCTGGTTTATTATTACATGGTTTCCTTTCTGGTCAATTGTAGTGGCGTCAAATTCAGGCCTGAATTCTTCCCAGGCAAGGGAAAGAAGTTGCACCGTTCCGGCCTGGGATTCAACCCTGAGATCATCGTCACCGGCGTCGTGCCAGCCACCGGTACTCAGTCCCTTTACCCGGTCTGCCGGTTTGTAACGTGTAAGTGTTGAACGGCCCTGTTTATACCCGTCAAAGTGATTTGTATCCGTTGGAGCCATCAGGGCGTCGTCCATATGGCATACACCATGCCATACCTTGTAGGCATCATCAACCCTCATATGGCACATCTGAACCGGGAGAAAATACTCCAAAGTAGGCTGCCATACATGCCTTGAATAGATATCCGGCGCAATCCGGAAAGGATTGGATTGCACATCCCCGTATTGCAGAAGGTAAGTGCCCTCCTTTTTAACATCTGTAAAATCAAATCTCAGGTAATTATACCGTAAGAATTTGCCCCATTTTTCGGATTTCAGTGTGCTGACAACACTCCTCTCACCCTTATCATTGATTGAAACAAGCTTTGCACTGAGCATCGACTTTTCACTGCCATCGAGCTCCACAATGCCCGTTTTGGTCTGTTCCGGATGGTAACCCACCTGGGATACATGAACAACAGGATCGGATTTCCAGTTGGGAATAGCATTCACTTTTACTGTCCATTTGATCGCCTCACGTGTTGCACCGGTCGGAATTACAGAACGGACGACGAACCAGCCGTTTGTATGACGTACCCTTCCGTCAAGCAATTGCAGATCTGATCCCTGGCTTTCGATGGCTATTCGCTGCTCATCCGATTCAGGAGCAATGACAAATTTTTTGCCTGTTGCATACGGAACCGGCTGGTTGTCATGATTGGAATCCAGGCTTACCGGACCATTCGCCTGCCTTGTAAAGGTACCCGACTTGTCATCCATGATCCAGGTTTTACCAAACAAGGCGGCAGGATATAATTCAAGATTGAAACCGACTTTCCCGTCCCATTCAGCAGGAAGGGCCTCATCCAGGTCAACCGTTATGATAAAATCAGCTCCTTCTCCCTTTACGTTTACCGAATATTTGAACCGCAGGTCAGGATAAATTATAGGATTAAAACCCTTCCGGTTCAGCCCGGAATCAGGATACCATAGCTTTACAGAAATGAGATTGGCAGCCCGGTCGACAGTCCGCTTTCCCACTTTCGGGATGGGTTGCCATTGGCCGGGAGTGGGTTCCAGGCGAAGGTCACCGTTGGTTGCGACCCTGATATTATGCTGGATAATGCCGACGCCCCCCTGGTGTCCTTCGGGATAGATGTCCTCAAACACCATAACATTCAAGCCGGGAAGCTCAAAATAATCTTTTTCGTTAATTACAAGTTGGTTTTTACCATAATTACCTGGTTTACAGGAAATAATAAGTAAAATTAAAAGGATGCCGGATAGGGATTTCATAATATTCAATTTGGATACAAAATATAGATTTTTTTATAGAATTCCAATTATGTGCCGGATTTGTCCTAAGTTTATACAGGGTTCCGGCATTAACCATAGCATATGAATCAACGATCTAAGCCTGCGATTCTTGCGGAGATTGCACATGTTGACTGGGATATTATTGTGATCGGAGGAGGGGCCACGGGAGCCGGTATCGCATTGGATGCCACATCCAGGGGTTTTAAAACATTGCTTCTTGAACAGGCTGATTTCGGAAAGGGAACTTCCAGCAGAAGCACCAAACTGTTGCATGGTGGTGTCCGTTATCTTGCCCGGGGTGATATCATGATGGTTATGGAAGCCCTGCAGGAAAGGGGGATAATTTTCAACAACGCCCCCCACCTGGCATCTGATCAGGAATTTATTGTACCGGTTTATACCTGGCTGGATGCGGTAAAATATACTATCGGGCTGAAGTTTTATGATATTCTGGCAGGCAGGCTGAGCCTGGGTAAATCACGCTTTCTTAAACCTCAGACTGTTCTTGCAAGGCTGCCATTACTCAACGGCAAAGATCTGAAAGGTGGTGTGATGTACCACGACGGCCAGTTTGACGATTGCCGGTTTCTCAATTCCCTTGTCCGGTCCATAGCCGATCACGGGGGTCTTGCCTTAAATTACTGCAGGGTTTACGGATTGGTGAAAAATGGCAGCGGGATGATCGAAGGGGTGAAAGTAACGGATCCTGCAGGCGGGGAATTTGAAGTAAGAGCAGGACTGGTGATCAATGCCACCGGGATATTTGTGGATGAAATTCGCAGGATGGACCGGAACGTCAGCAAAAGAACGATCAGGCCAAGCCAGGGTGTTCATCTCGTCTTTGATAAAACCTTTCTTCCGGGTGATTCGGCGATCATGATTCCTAAAACCGGGGACGGCAGGGTATTGTTCGCTATTCCGTGGTATGACAAAGTGGTGGCCGGCACCACAGATACGCCGGTGGAGGCGCTTACGCTGGAACCCAGGGCGCTGCATTCAGAAATCGAGTTTATTCTGGCTACGGCAGGCAAATATCTTACACGGCCTCCTCGCCGGGAAGACATATTGTGTGTATTTGCCGGCCTTCGGCCTTTATCCGCCCGTCCGGATGATCCCTCCAAAACCTGGGAATTATCCCGGAGGCATAAAATAACCCTGTCCCCGTCCGGGCTTGTGACGGTCGAGGGCGGCAAATGGACCATTTACCGGAGAATGGCCTGCGATACGTTAAATAAGGCCATGCGGGCGGGACTCATTGAAAAACGTGCCTGCAGGACACTGCATCTGCGGATAAATGGTTATACAAAAGTGAACGGTCAGGACCGGTTGCATGTATACGGGTCACATGCCGAAGAAATCAGGAAAATGGCGGTGGAACATCCCCAATGGGCCAGGATCGTTCATCCAAAGCTGCCTTATACGGAAGCAGAATTTCGATGGATCTGCCGGAATGAAATGCCCCGAAGACTGGAGGATATTCTTGCCAGGAGAACCCGGGCACTTTTTCTTGACGCTTTGGCCAGCAGGGAGATGGCGCGTGATGTTGTCGCCATCATGGCGGATGAATTGGGTAAAGATGAACATTGGATGACGAAAGAGGTTGAAGATTACAGCCTCCTTGTGGAAAATTATCTGGTTAAAATAGATTAAGCTATGCATGACGGCACAACCGCACGACCGCAGGACCGCAGGGCCGCAAGACCGCAAGACTGCAGGACCGCACGACCGCAAGACATAAAAACAAACCTGCAATAAATTAAAATGAAAAAATTCATACTTGCTCTTGACCAGGGAACCACCAGTTCAAGGGCAATAGTTTTTGACAGTCAGGGTAATCCGGTTTCGGTCGCCCAAAAGGAATTTACCCAGTATTATCCGGGACCCGCCTGGGTGGAGCATGATGCGGATGAAATATGGTCTTCACAATCGGCAGTCGCCCGCGAAGCCCTGCATCATGCAGGTATAGACAGCAGTGATCTTGCAGCGGCCGGCATTGCCAACCAGAGGGAAACAACAATAATATGGGACCGCCGTACAGGCAGGCCCGTTTACAATGCCATTGTATGGCAGGACAGGCGCACTGCAGGTTATTGCGACGCACTGAAAAATAACGGGCATGGTACACTGATCAGGGAAAAAACCGGGCTTATTGTTGATGCCTATTTCTCTGCTACAAAGATCACGTGGATACTGGAAAATGTTGAAGGGGCCAGGACACTCGCAAACAAAGGCTTTCTTGCCTTTGGTACAGTTGATTCATGGCTGGTGTGGAATCTGACCGGCGGTAAGACCCATATCACTGATATTTCGAACGCTTCGCGTACAATGATCTTTAATATCCATACCCTCGAATGGGATGCTGACCTGTTGAAGCTTTTTGACATTCCCCGCAGTCTGCTGCCCGAAGTGAGATCCTCAAGTGAAATATACGGACACATCCGGGATCCCTTCCCCGGAGAAATCCCGATAGGGGGAATTGCCGGTGACCAGCAGGCTGCATTGTTCGGGCAACTGTGCAATACGCCCGGAATGGTAAAAAACACTTATGGCACGGGATGTTTTATGGTGATGAATACCGGGAACAAACCCATTGAATCAAGGAATAACCTGCTGACAACCATTGCCTGGAAAATAGGGGGTGAGGTCCAGTATGCACTGGAAGGAAGCATCTTTATTGCCGGAGCCGTGGTGCAATGGTTGCGCGACGGGTTAGGCCTGATCAGCAGTTCCGGCGAGGTGGAAAATCTGGCAGGCAGGGTAAAAGACACCGGCGGAGTGTATTTTGTTCCGGCCTTTACCGGTTTGGGCGCACCCCATTGGAATCAGCATGCGAGAGGATCCCTGTTCGGACTTACCCGGAGCACAACCGCTGCCCATATTGCCAGGGCTGCACTGGAAAGCATAGCATTTCAAACGCTGGAAGTATTGCAGGCTATGCAAACCGATTCCGGGATAATCATCCGGGAATTGCGGGTGGATGGCGGGGCCACAGCCAATAACTTTCTGATGCAATTTCAGTGTGATGTAGCCGGCACAAAGGTAGTCCGTCCCATGATTACTGAAACCACGGCCCTGGGGGCCGCATATCTGGCCGGCCTGGCAGTCGGATACTGGAAGGATGCCACTGACATTGCACATCATTGGAAGGCTGAACGGACTTTTACGCCGGAAATATCACCTGATCAGGCGGGAATTTTAATTACCGGCTGGCAGCGTGCTGTAAATGCAGCCATTACATGGGGAAATACCTAACCTAATTAATGAATCCTATGTCACCTTTCATGGCAGAATTAACCGGAACAGCCCTTATAATGATTTTTGGCAGCGGCGTTGTAGCAAATGTGGTCCTGAACAGCACTAAAGGAAATAACAGCGGGTGGATCGTGATAACCTTCGGTTGGGCCATCGGGGTTTTCACCGGGGTATTTGTATCAGCACCTTTCAGCGGAGCCCATCTTAATCCGGCGATCACCCTGGCCCTGTTGGCTGCAGGAAAGTTCCCGGCAGATCAGGTATTGATTTACATTGCCGCCCAGTTTGCCGGGGCGATGACCGGTTCATTCCTTGTATGGGTAGCCTACCGCCGGCATTTTGAGGTCACCGGTGACGCAGCAGCAATCCTGGCCATCTTCTGCACATCACCGAATATCAGAAGCTATTTTGATAATATTATGACGGAAGCGATAGGCACTTTTGTGTTAACCCTCGCAGTACTGTATATGGCGCAGCCGGATATAGGCCTGGGTGCGATCAATTCCCTGCCTGTTGCCCTGGTGGTGCTCGGCCTGGGTCTTTCCCTCGGCGGACCTACCGGATATGCAATTAATCCTGCAAGGGACCTTGGACCCCGCATCATACATGCGCTGCTTCCCCTGAATTCCAAAGGCAGCAATGACTGGTCATATGCCTGGATACCGGTCATAGGGCCGATTGCCGGCGGATTGGCAGCAGCCGGGGCTTATTTACTTTTAAAGTAGATAAAGGGTTCGCAATCCGGTGATCCGGAAGCATAAATAATTCAATTAAAAAAAGTTCAGGTAATGGATTTTGTTTTTAACTTCACCGCAATTCAACAATATTTTTATGAAAAACAGTCATTTGTTTATCTCACTGTTTCTGATATTTAGCATTTCCTGTGCCAAATCTGTAAAGCAGGAACCCGAATCAACATCGGATGATTCTCTTATCAGGGAATATCACAGCAACGGCAAATTAAAGACAGAGATTTCGGCTGCCGGCAATCTCAGGCAGGGACCTACGCGAAATTATAACTTTCAGGGTCAGCTGATTTCGGAGGTGAATTATAACAATAATCTTAAGGATGGCCTTGCCACAAACTATTACCCGGTTTCCGGCAAAAAAAATTCCACCCTGGTATACAAAAATGGAATTAAGGAAGGTGATGAAACCTGGTTCTATGAGAGCGGGCAGGTATACCGCCTTTCACCTTATGTTGCCGGCAAGATCAATGGCATTCAGAAATTCTATTATCAAACCGGGGAATTGATGGCTGAGGTGCCCTATAAGGATGGATTTGCTGGGACCGGTCTCAAAGAGTATAAAAAAGACGGGACCGTCCTGGGTGGCTATCCGAATATCGTCATCCGCAAGGAAGATCATCTGAAAGATGCCAATAAAATCGTACTTGTGATTTCCCTTTCAAACGAATCCAAAAATGTAAAGTTCTATGAAGGTTCCCTTTCGGAATCCAGGTATTTGAGTAACAAATTATTGCTTCTCGCGACGCAGAACGGGATCACCCAGATCGATTATAACATTGCACCCGGAGTTACTTTGAAGCAGAGGGTTGTGATTTCGGCCAATTATAAAACTCCGATGGGAAATTCCTGTATCCTGACCAAAACGTACAACCTGGAAGCTTTCAATCCCTGAGAAAGAATAGCTAACCCTATTTACCATGTATGCGCTGTTTATTAAGGAAATAACCAGTTTTTTCAATACCCTTACAGGCTATATCGTCATCATTATTTTTCTGATTATCAACAGCTTATTCATGTGGGTCTTTGATGGCTCCATGAACTTGCCCGATGGCGGTTATGCAACCCTGGATACCTTGTTTATCCTGGCTCCCTGGGTGTTCCTGATGCTGATCCCCGCCATTACCATGCGAAGTTTTGCAGACGAAAAGCGCACCGGCACCCTTGACCTTTTGCTGACCCGGCCACTTTCCGGGTTCCGTATCATCCTGGCCAAGTATGTCGCATCCATGGTCCTGATCCTGTTTTCCATTGTTCCGACACTCCTGTACTATTATTCCATCGTAAGGCTGGGGAATCCGGTCGGAAATATTGACGGGGGTGGAACCTGGGGTTCCTATATCGGTTTGATATTCCTTGCTGGAGCCTATGCTGCCATCGGTTTGTTCTGTTCTTCCCTGACCGATAACCTGATCATTGCCTTCCTTCTGGCTGCATTTATTTGTCTTTCCATCTGCTACGGATTTGAACAGGCCGGCACACTTTTGTCGGCAGGCAAATCCGGAAACCTTATCCTATCCCTTGGAATAATAGATCATTACAGTTCCATGAGCCGTGGTGTTCTTGATTCCCGTGATATGGTTTATTTTGTTGCGGTGATATCCATATTTCTCTTACTAACGCGTTTCAGGGTGTATTCATGGACCTTATGAAAAATAACACGGGACGCGGCAGGCATGTCATTGGACTTGTTACCTCCCTGCTGATTGTAATATTTCTGGCTTATATTTTATCCGCCTTTTTTTTCAGGATAGACCTTACTGCCGAGAAGCGGTATACTTTATCGCCCTTCACAAAAAAAACACTGAAGAACCTGAAGGATGTGGTATTTGTCAGGGTTTACCTCGACGGGGATCTCAATATTCCTTTCAGCAAAATGCAGCAGCGGGTCAGGGAGACCCTGGATGAATTCAGGATTTACGCAGGGGATAACCTGGAATATGAATTCATCAATCCTTTCACCGATAAGGATGCCGGAATGAGAAAGGATGTGGTAAATGAACTTTATGAAAAAGGTCTGAAGCCGTCCAATATTATAGCCAGGGATAAGGAAGGTGGTTCCAGCGAAAAGCTGGTAATTCCGGGTGCTCTGATCAATTACCGCAATACGGAGATCCCGGTAAACTTGCTGAAGAATAACCCGGGTGCAGGTCCTGAAGAAAACATCAATAATTCAGTTCAGGCGCTTGAATTCGAATTTATGCGGATTATCTCTTCCCTGTCAGCCGATACCACTGAAAAAATTGCCTTTATTGAAGGACATGGGGAACTGAATGAATACCAGGTTGAGGATATCACGCGGGAACTGGGATGGTATTTCCAGGTCGACCGCGGAAGAATCGACGGGAAACCGGGAATCCTGGATCAATACAAGGCTGTGATCATTGCAAAACCGGCCGGCTCCTTTTCAGAAAGAGACAAATTTGTGCTGGACCAGTATATCATGCAGGGTGGAAAAATGCTTTGTTTTATGGATATGGTAAACGCGGATCTTGACAGCCTCGGTGCTGTAGGGTCCATGGTTGCCCTTATCAATCAGCCCGGACTCGAGGATATGCTGTTCAGGTATGGTGTAAGGATAAATCCCGTATTGGTGCAGGATGTTCAGTGCAATCTCATACCCGTTAATATGGCGCTGGCCGGTAATCAACCCGATTTCAGGCCGGTACCGTGGCTCTATTCTCCGCTGATAACCGCCCCTGCCGTCCACCCGGTCACCCGGAATCTGAATATGATCAGCACTGAATTCACGGGGTCCATCGATACCATTGAAGCACGAAAAAGCGTCAGGAAAACAGTCCTGCTCCGGTCCTCCGGTTTTTCAAGGCTTGTCAGGGCTCCTGTCCTGATTGATCTCGAAGAAATTAGGCATACGCCTGTCCAGGAACAGTTTATGGAAGGATACCAGCCAATTGCTGTTTTGCTCGAAGGCAGGTTTGAGTCTGTCTTCACAAACAGAATGATTTCCGGGCTTTTCCCTGATACGTCGGTTCAGGTCCATCAATCCTCAAAGGCTTCCGCCATTCTCGTAGTGGCGGACGGGGATATGATCAGGAATCATATCAAACCCACTCCACAGGGAATAATGATCTCCCCCCTTGGATTCGACCGTTATTCCCAGCGAACCTTTGGGAACAAAGAGTTTATCGTAAACGCTGTTCAATATATCACCGGACATACCGGACTCATTAACCTTCGCTCAAGGCAGCTCACGTTGAGATTACTGGATAAGGCAAAATTGACCAGGCATCGGACGGGATGGGTGCTTCTCAATACGATCGGACCTCCTGTTATGGTGATCCTGGCCGGGTTGATATATGCCTGGATCAGAAAAAGAAGGTTTTCCAAAGTATAGCATTTCTGCCCGCCACTGACACCGTCCTGCTGCAGTATGAAGATATGGATCCTATTTTCCGGACACGGTGGGATTTTCAAAAAAAATAACAATCCGCTCTCTTTCAACGGGTTTTTTTTGTAATATTGATAACCTTAAATTGCCGGAAGATTGGCAAATCAATTGGCTGTTTTTAAAATAATTAAATTCCTGCATTCATGAAATTTGTTGTTTCAAGCATTGATCTGTTGAACCATTTGCAGGCTCTGAGCCGGGTAATCAGTTCAAAAAATACTCTTCCCATTTTAGATAACTATCTTTTTAAACTGGACGGCAAAGTGATGGAAATCACGGCCTCGGACCTGGAAACTACCATGGTGACGACCCTTGAGCTGGAGAATTCCAGCGGCTCCGGTACGATTGCCATTCCGGCAAAGCTGATCACTGATTCGTTACGGGAATTCCCCGATCAGCCGCTCACTTTTACAATCAATACCGAAACTTTTGGGGTCAGCATCAGCTCTGAAAACGGACAATTCTCTGTCGCTGGGCAACACGGTGAGGACTTTCCCCAATTGCCCAGGATCAAAACGGAACGCAGTGTGTCTTTGCAGTTAAAGGCCTCTGCCCTGGTAAGTGGAATTACAAGCACATTGTTTGCCACGGCAGATGATGAACTCCGTCCGGTTATGAATGGAATTTTCATTGAAATAAATCCTTCGGAAATGACTTTTGTTGCTTCCGATGCGCATAAACTGGTACGGTATAAACGCAAGGATGTAACCTCCAGCGCCTCTGCATCCTTCATTTTGCCAAAGAAACCGGCAGCCCTGCTCAAAAATCTGCTTTCCAGGGAACAGGAAGAAGTGGGTATTGAATTTGACGACAAAAACGCATTTTTCAGTCTTCCATCTTACCGACTTGTTTGCCGTCTCGTTGAAGGAAATTATCCCAGCTACAATTCGGTAATACCGCTCAATAATTCAAACAAGCTGTTGATTGACAGGATAAAGTTGCTGAATACGGTAAAACGCGTTTCTGTTTTTTCAAACCAGGCCAGCAATCTGATCCGGATGGCACTTAAAGGCAACAGGCTCACTATTTCGGCCCAGGATTTGGATTTTGCCACATCGGCGGTGGAGGAGTTAACCTGCCAGTACATGGGAGATGAGCTGGAAATTGGATTCAAATCCACTTTCATGGCCGAGATTCTGAATAATCTGCAGGCGCAGGAGGTTTCGATTGAACTCTCAGATCCTTCACGTGCAGGACTTTTCATACCCTTCCAGAATGAAAACGACAATGAGGACGTGTTGATGTTGTTGATGCCCATGATGATCAATACCTAGATCACCTTATTTACTTTTCATGAAGTTGAATCTGCGCAATCCATTAATATTCTTTGATCTGGAGACAACCGGCATAGATATTGCCAATGACCGGATTGTGGAAATATCATACCTTAAAATATATCCAAACGGGGATGAGGAATCCAAAACGATGAAAATCAATCCTACCATCCCGATACCGCCCAAAGTGATCGCCATCCATGGCATCACGGATGAGGATGTAAGAGATGCCCCTACATTTAGCGAGGTGGCCAAATCCCTGATCCAGGTTTTTGAGGGCAGTGATTTTGCAGGTTACAATTCAAACAAGTTCGATCTCCCCCTGCTGGCAGAAGAATTCCTGCGTGCGAATGTGGACATAGACCTGAAGAAGAGAAAATTTATTGATATCCAGGTTATTTTCCATAAAAAGGAACAACGGACACTGAGTGCCGCGTATAAGTTTTATTGTGATAAAGATCTTGAGAATGCTCATTCTTCAGAGTCAGATACCAGGGCGACCTTTGAAGTACTTCAGGCCCAGCTCGACCGTTATGCCGATCTGCCAAACGATGTGGACGAACTGGCCAAATTTTCAAGCCATAACCGGAATGTTGATTTTCTTGGCCGCATTATTCTGGATGAGGAGGGTAAGGAATCATTTAATTTTGGGAAATATAAAGGACAACGGGTTGAAGATATATTTAAAAAGGATCCGGGATATTATGCATGGATGATGAACGGGCAGTTTCCCCTTCATACCAAGAAAGTGCTCACTGCCATTAAGCTCAGGGGTGCATTTGGGAAGGACAAAGAAATATCACGATGAAAATAATATGCATAGGCCGGAATTACGCTGACCATGCCAGGGAGCTGAACAATCCCGTTCCGGCGAATCCCGTATTTTTCATGAAACCGGACTCCTCCCTGCTGATCAATAACAATCCTTTTTTCTATCCTGATTTTTCAAAGGAAATTCACTATGAGACAGAAATAGTCCTGAAAATTTCCAGGCTGGGCAAAAGTATCGAAAAAAAGTTCGCGTACCGGTATTATGACGAAATTGGGATCGGTATTGACTTTACTGCACGCGATCTGCAAAACATCTGCAAAAAAGAAGGCCATCCCTGGGAAATAGCAAAGGCTTTCGACCAGTCGGCCGTGCTTGGCAAATTCATTCCCAAAATATCCCTTCCTGACCCCGGAGCTATTCGTTTTCAACTTGATCTGAACGGGAATACCGTCCAGAAAGGCAATACAAAAGACCTGCTATTTTCTTTTGACGATCTTATCGCCTACGTTTCCGTATTCATGACACTAAAAACGGGGGACCTGATCTATACAGGCACACCCGCGGGAGTAGGCCCGGTCAAAATTGGCGACCACCTTGTTTCTTCGGTAGAAGGTCAGGTATTGCTCGACTTCAGGGTTAAATAGTGCCTAATTCTCATAACAGTTACGATTTTCGATAAAATAATGTAGGTTTGCACAAAGAAGGTTAACCGGCATGATTCAATCTATGACAGGATTCGGCAGGGCCACCTGCGAACTTTCAGAAAAGACGGTGGTAATTGAAATAAAATCCCTTAACAGCAAGCAGCTCGATGTAAATATGCGGTTGCCCATGCAGTATCGTGAAAAGGAAGTTGATTTACGGAATGAATTGTCCAACAGGCTGAAACGTGGAAAGGCGGATGTCAGTTTCAGTATTGAGTTTAAAGAAGGCAAACAACCCAACAGGATCAATACCGGTAATGTACTGAATTATTACCGTCAATTGAAGGCACTTTCGGATGAGATAGGTGTTGTCACAACAGACTCGCTGCTGCAGGCCATTCTGAGGCTCCCGGATTCACTGGACACTGAAAAAGAAACGGCCGGCCCGGATGAGTGGGAAAAACTCCGCCTGGCCTTTGGCTGTGCAATAGATGACCTGGAGCAATTCAGGACCCAGGAAGGAAAGGTACTGGCTTTCGATATTATGAACCGCATTAGCCTGATCGAAACCCTGCTTACCCAGATAGAACCATATGAAAAGGAACGCATTGATTCCATACGTGAAAAGCTGAGCAGTTCACTCCTCGATTTCGTACCAAAGGAGAACCTTGACAGGAACCGGTTTGAACAGGAAATGATCTATTACCTTGAAAAACTCGATATATCAGAAGAAAAAACCCGGTTAAAGCATCATTGCAGCTATTTCATAGAGGTAATGAAAGAACCGGATCAGGTGGGAAGAAAACTTGGATTTGTAGCACAGGAGATCGGACGGGAGATAAATACTATTGGTTCAAAGGCAAATCATCAGGCTATTCAGAGAATTGTGGTAATGATGAAAGACGAGCTTGAAAAGATCAAGGAACAACTGATGAACATTTTATAGCGATATGGATGGAAAAGCAGTGATTATATCAGCTCCTTCAGGAGCAGGAAAAACGACCATCGTCAGGCATCTGCTCAATATCAAGGAGTTGAATCTTGATTTTTCAGTATCCGCCTGTACACGCCCTATGCGCAATGGAGAAGTGAACGGAAAGGACTATTATTTTATGTCTGTAGATCAGTTTACCGAAAAAATTGACGAAGGGGAATTCATTGAATGGGAGGAAGTCTATAAGAATAATTATTATGGTACCCTGAGAAGCGAAGTGAGCCGTATCTGGAGCAGGAACCGTCACGTTTTGTTTGATGTGGATGTTATGGGAGGAATTAACCTGAAGGAAAAATTCGGGGACCAGGCACTTGCCATATTTGTCAGACCACCGTCGATAGAAGCCCTGCGGGCCAGACTGGAAGCAAGGGGGACCGAAACGCCGGAAAAGATCAGAAACAGGGTGAACAAGGCAGTTCTTGAGCTGAAATTCGTTCGCAAATTTGATGTGATCCTTTTAAACGATAAATTGGAGCATTCGCTTGCAGAAGCACAAAAACTGGTAGCCGGGTTTTTGAAAAAACCAAGCTGAAAATGAAAGTAGGTCTCTTTTTCGGATCCTTTAATCCCATTCATATTGGACACCTGGCGATCGCCAATTATATGGCGGAATTTACAGATCTCAGGCAGGTTTGGTTTGTCATCAGTCCCCAGAATCCCCTGAAAAAATTTACCTCACTGCTTGAGGACCATAAACGCCGTACCCTTATTGAAATAGCCATTGAAGATGACGACCGTTTCAGGGTTTGCGATATTGAATTCAGGTTGCCCAGGCCATCCTATACCATCGATACCCTGGTCAACCTCAGGGAACAATATCCATCGCATGATTTCGTCCTGATCATGGGTTCGGACGGGCTTTCCACCTTTCATAAATGGAAAAACCACCATATCATAGAGGAGAATTATGACAGGTATGTCTATCCCCGGCCGGGATTTGACGCAGATCCCAAAGACAGCGTACGGGTTATAACAGCCGATGCTCCCCGCCTGGAGATTTCATCCACATTCATCCGGAATGCTTTAAAAAAAAAGCTTGATATTCGCCATTTTCTGCCCCACAAGGTTTATGAGTATATAACCGAAATGCACTTTTACGAATAAACATGAAGATCAGGCTGTTCTTTCTTTTGAAATACTTTGGCTTCTGGTTGCTGTTATTTATACTTGGTAAAATCGTCTTCCTGCTGTATCAGCACAATCAGTCCTTTGCCCTGCCGCCCGGCGATTGGTTCCGGATCATCCTGCACGGATTCCGGCTTGATCTTTCGACGGCAGGATATATTCTGCTTGTTCCTGCCCTCGTTATGGCTATAACATCACCCCTGAAAGGAAATGCTGCCGTTTACATCCTCAATGTATATACGTTCCTTAGCCTTGTGGTTTTTATGCTGATTACCCTTGCAGACCTTGAAATATACAAATATTGGGGAACAAGGCTGGACAGTGCCCCTTTAAGATTTCTTTCCACACCCGGCGATGCATTGGCTTCATCCAGTTTTATTACGCTTCTTTTGTATTTTTCGGCCTTTGTGATTTTTTCCGCCCTTTTATATTTCATATACTTACGCTATCTGGCTTCCGGGATCAGGAACTCAGGGAAGGCAGGTATAAAGGGGATCTTTGTATTTGTTGTCATTACGGTTTTATTGATAATCCCAATACGCGGGGGATTCAATGTATCCGTCATCAATACGGGCAGTGCATTTTTCCATAAGGCTGCCTTTGCCAACCATGCTGCCATCAATGTTATTTGGAATTTCGGCCACTCCGTCGCGGAAAGAAAGGAATCTTTCAATCCATACAATTGGTATGACAATGATGACTATGACGTTGCCCTTAAAGCGCTTTACAATGATAACGGAACAACCACCAGGATCCTGAAGGACGAAAGGCCTGACATTATTCTTATCATTCTGGAATCATTTACGGCAAAGCTGATCGAACCCCTGGGAGGCGCCAGGGGAGTAACCCCTAATTTCAATGAGCTTTGCAGGCATGGGATACTTTTTACCAACATTTATTCAACGGATTCCAGGACCGACAAGGGTCTGGGAACCCTGTTAAGCGGATATCCCGTGCTTGAAGCCATACCCATCCTGAAATATCCGGATAAAACACAGAACCTGCCATATCTGTCAAAAAGCCTTATCAGCCAGGGTTACCATGCCTCATTTCATTACGGAGGCGATGTGGATTTCGCCAATATCCGATCCTACCTGGTGAACGGTGATTTTAACCGTATTGTCTCCGAAGCTGATTTTCCCGCCTCGGAAAAAACTGGTAAATGGGGGGTCCCTGACCAATTTGCCTATGCCCGTTTCCTCTCGGATATCCGGGCTGATTCCGGAAAGCAGTTCCACGTAATGTTATCGCTAAGCAGCCACGAACCCTTTGAAATACCCGTTAAGCCAAAGTTCGGCACGGGCGATTTAACCTGTAAATTTTACAGCTCAGCATTTTATGCCGACAGCTGCCTGGGAGATTTTATGAAGCGATTTCGTGAAACCGGCCTGTGGGAAAACTCGGTTGTAATACTCGTGGCTGATCATGGCACCCGGATACCCGATTTCAGCGAGGTTTAT
>Ga0105092_10000035_pt1 | contig 62373 bp, 51 predicted proteins | sample PPLLak2March2015_FD_87021 | JGI IMG/M metagenome (GOLD analysis project Ga0105092, IMG submission 87021) | Freshwater sediment microbial communities from Prairie Pothole Lake near Jamestown, North Dakota, USA - PPLs Lake P7 Core (1) Depth... | ecosystem: Environmental > Aquatic > Freshwater >... | reverse complement strand
TTGGAAACGCTCCGCGAATGGCGTCAAAACCCTGAAACGTGGATGGGAGTGATTAGGTGAGTTAGTGAGTACGTGATTAAGTGAGTAGGTGATTAAGTGAGTAGGTGATTAAGTGAGTAGGTGATTAAGTGATTAGGTGAGACGATAATAATAAATAGTAACAATCCATGCTAACTGTTGAAAGTAAAAAAGGTATCGCCAAAGGCAGCCCGGAAAAGGTATTTAACTTTTTATCCGATTTCCGGAATTTTTCATCCCTGTTACCTCCTGATCGTATGAAAGATCTTGAAATATCTCAGGAAAGGGTTACTTTTAATTTACAGGGATTGGGAATGGTGGGTCTGGAAATCCGTGACAAAAAGCCAAATTCTGAACTGACAATTACTGCGACGGAGGACAGTTCGGCAGATTTTACCTTTACGGTGTCTATCCGGGAAGCAGATAAGGATTTATCTGAAGTTATGCTGAACCTGAAGGCCAACCTCAACATGTTCCTTGAAATGATGGCCAAATCACCTTTGAAACAATTCGTGGATATGATGGTGGATAAACTGGCAACGGTGGAATTTGAAGAAAAAGATACCTGATCCCGATTCAACCTTTCTCACTGACTACCACTTCCCTGAATCCATATATTCTGCATTCCCCGTTTGTTTTCATTACCACAAGCTCACCCGTTTCTGCGATATCCACTATTTTACCCTCGTATGTACCGGTTTGATCCGTTATGTAAGAAATGGTATTCAGGTTCCAGAGCCTGTTAAGGTAATCCGATTTAATATTTCCTAAATTACCCTGATAAAGATTGTTTACATGGATTTCAATGCATTGGAGCATTTCCCTGAGGGATCGCCACAAATCATAAACAGTCCCTGTTTCCAATGTGAGCGAAGTAGCTTCCGTAAGGTCCGGCGGAAAATACTTCTGATTAACATTAAGTCCGATACCAACAATAGAAGTATTCAGGTTCTGCAACAATACGGTATTTTCAATAAGGACCCCGGCCACCTTTTTCCCCCGGATCAGGATATCATTCGGCCATTTTATGCGGGCCGGCAGCTTCAATCCGGAGACATAGTCCTGAATTCCTGCTGCAATTGCCATGGACAGGTAAAATTGCCGGGAAGCCGGCAGGAAATCCGGTTTCAATATAATGCTGAACAGCAGGTTCAAACCCTTTTCACTGACCCATCGATTTGTTCCCTGTCCCCTGCCACCCGTCTGATGGGCTGCCAAAATTACAGTACCCTCTTCAACCTCCCCCTGCCGGAGGAATTGAAAGGCATAATTATTGGTTGAATCAACTGTTTCGAGTTTTACGAGCGAATTTCCCAGGACAATTGTTCTCATTGTACCTATAATTTATTAAAAAAGCATAAAGAAATATTTTTGGTACTGTTATTGATCAATGGAAATTAGCGAAAAATAAAATATTATCCATGGTTGTATTTGTAAATACTTACAGGATTAAACCTCAGTAAAATGGATAAATTCACTATTTTTGCATGTTAAAACTTTAAATGCACCGGGATTGGGAAATTACGAACTGTTCTTGCAACAGATTATAGAAGGATTACAGGAAAAAAAAGGAAGGAACATCATCAATATCGATCTTGCGAAACTGGATTATGCCCCATGTGATAATTTTATAATTTGTCATGGTGATTCCGGAACCCAGGTGAAAGCGCTGGCAGAGTCAGTTGAAGAAAAGGCGGGTGCGTTTTCGGATGAGAAGCTTGGGCACCGGGAAGGTCTCGAAAATGCAAAATGGATTTTACTCGATTATGGCAGTGTTGTGGTACATATTTTTCAGCGCGAGGACAGGGAATATTATAAACTCGAAGAATTATGGGGCGATGCTGAAATCAGGCTGATTAAAGAAGAATAATTTTGATTTTTATTAGATTTACCAGAATGGAAGAAAATAACGAAAAAGAAAATAAAATAGAGGGAAAAAGCAATTCGGGTTCAAAGCCCAACAATTTGATGGGTAATAAAAAGCCCCCCCGTTTCAACGCCATGTGGATATATGCCCTGATCGGGGTGGCTATTATTCTGATATACCTGTTTGATTCGGGACAGGGACCGGTGCCCGTTGACTGGAAATATTTCCGGAATGAACTGTTACTGACCAAGGAAGTTCAGAAAATCCAGGTTGTTAATGAGCAGAATGCAGAGGTTTATATCAAGCCCGAATTTCTCAGCCAGCCCAAGCATCAGAAAAATTTTGGCAAGGGATTGGCTAATTTTTCAAAATCGGGACCGCATTATACAATGCCTGTCGGATCCAATGACATTTTTAAGAAGATGCTGGATGACGCGCAGACAGGTATGGCCGATGAAGATAAAATCTATCCGGAGTATGTTCGCAAAAGGACTTTCGGAGATACGCTTTATGTGTTATTGCCAATAATAATCCTGGTTGTGATCTACCTGATCATTTTCAGGAGAATGAGCGGAGGTTCGGGAGCCGGCGGAGGAACAAATATTTTTAATGTTGGAAAGTCGAAAGCGAGGATCTTTGACAAGGATGAGAACATCCGGCTCGATTTTAAGGATGTGGCCGGTTTGGAGGAGGCCAAAATGGAAGTCAAGGAAATCGTGGATTTTCTGAAAAAACCCAAGAAATACACGGATCTGGGCGGTAAAATTCCCAAAGGCGCCTTGCTTGTTGGTCCCCCGGGTACCGGTAAGACTCTCCTGGCCAAAGCCGTTGCAGGCGAAGCCCATGTGCCGTTCTTCTCGCTGTCAGGTTCAGACTTTGTTGAAATGTTTGTGGGTGTGGGTGCATCGCGTGTGCGTGATCTTTTTAAGCAGGCCAAGGAAAAGGCACCCTGCATTGTTTTCATCGATGAAATCGATGCCATAGGCCGTGCCCGCGGCAGAAACCCCAATTTCGGAGCCAATGACGAACGCGAAAATACCTTAAATCAGCTTTTGACCGAAATGGACGGATTTGCCTCCAATGCCGGTGTCATCATACTTGCTGCCACAAACCGGGCGGATATACTGGATAAGGCCCTTCTCCGGGCAGGCAGGTTTGACCGCCAGATTTATGTGGAGTTGCCTGATCTGAATGAAAGGAAAGAGATATTCAAGGTTCATTTAAGACCCATTAAAACAGAAAAGGACCTGGAAGTAGATTTTCTCGCGAGGCAGACCCCCGGCTTTTCCGGTGCAGACATCGCCAATGTGTGCAATGAATCAGCCCTTATAGCCGCCAGGAAGAATAAAAAATCGGTTCAAAAGCAGGATTTTCTCGATGCCATTGACCGGATTGTTGGCGGATTGGAAAAGAAAAACAAGATCATTACCCAGGATGAAAAGAAGACCATTGCCTACCATGAGGCAGGACATGCCACGGTAAGCTGGATGCTTGAGCATGCCAGTCCCCTTGTAAAGGTTACGATCATTCCCCGTGGAAAGTCACTTGGGTCAGCCTGGTATATTCCCGAAGAACGGCAAATAACAACAAGGGATCAGCTTCTTGAGGAAATGACCGCAATACTGGGCGGAAGGGCTGCAGAGCAGATCACATTTGGAAAAATATCCACAGGTGCCCTGAATGACCTGGAGAGGGTAACGAAACAGGCTTATGCCATGGTGACTTATTTTGGACTCAGCGACAAGATTGGGAATCTCAGCTTTTATGATTCATCAGGACAGAATGAATATGCTTTTCAAAAGCCTTTCAGTGAAAAAACAGCTGAATTAATTGACCAGGAAGCCAAATCAATTATTGATGAACAGTATAAAAAGGCCCTGGAACTGCTTGAACAGCATAAGGATGGGCTGATGCAGCTTGCTGAACAACTGCTGGAAAAGGAGGTGATCTTTACCGAAGACCTGGAACGGATCTTTGGTAAAAGAAAGGGAAAAATGCCTGATATGCCGGAACCTGTTAAAAAGGTGCGAAAGAGTCCCAGGACCCGTAAGCCGGATTCCAAAGGCCATGCGGGAACTGAGGGATTGGAAGTTAAAAAGTCTGCCTGAAATTTGAACCAGGCCTTTTCACTGGATGCAAATTGCCCGAATAAAGATCCCATCATTTGAAAAATATCATCCAAAGGACTATATCAGGAATTCTTTACCTGGTAATAATCATAGGTTCGTTGATTTTGGGAAAGATCACTTTTGGACTGGTTTTTCTGGCCATAACAGTCATGGCGCTTTATGAGTTTTACAGCCTGACCCTGGCTGCCGGGTCTGCTCCTTTTGTATCCCTGTCACTGGTTACCGGTTCCTTTTTGTTTGTACTCACATTCCTTTCTTCTTCCGGTTTGTCAGGTCATAACATGCTTATCCTGGCATTGCCCGTGATGATGTCAATATTCATTACGGCTTTGTATTCAGGTAAAAATGATGTCATCCGTGATATGGCAGTTTCCCTGCTTGGTATTATGTATATCGCCCTGCCCCTCAGTACGATGAATTATCTGGCTTTTCCCGCATGGAACCACAGTGGCTATACGCACAGGATTCTGCTTGGCATCCTTACTATGGTATGGATCAATGATACAGGCGCATACCTCGTTGGCATGTCCATTGGACGTAACAGGCTGATGGAAAGCATTTCACCGAAAAAATCCTGGGAGGGAGCCATCGGGGGAGCTGTTCTTACCCTGGTATCCGCATGGTGGCTGAACGGCATCATGGGAATACTTGACCGCAGTGACTGGCTGGTGCTGGCAATGATTGTTTCAGTTTTCGGAGTCTTTGGAGATCTGACCGAATCGTTACTTAAAAGGGGAGCAGGTTTAAAGGATTCAGGCACCCTAATACCGGGTCACGGAGGAATACTGGACAGGATTGATTCTGTCCTGTTTGTGATGCCCTTATCGCTTGTGTATCTTCTTATCATTAAAACATAATCCTGTATCATTCATGATGAAAATTCATAAAGAGGGAATTGTAATCATTCTGGTGGTTTTTGTGCTGATAACTGTTTTAAACCTTTTGATCTACCGGCTGGTACATAACAACTGGCTTCAGTCAGTTCTCATTATTGCTTCGGTGGTGTTCTTGATGCTTATTGTATGGTTTTTCCGTGATCCGGACAGAAAAGTCACTCCCAACGACACCCTGATCCTGAGTGCAGCAGATGGCAAGGTTGTATTGATTGAAGAAGTATTCGAAAATGAATATTTCAGGGATAAGCGGCTTCAGGTTTCAATATTCATGTCTCCCCTGAATGTGCATATTAACCGGTATCCGGTAAGCGGTACGGTGAAGTATTTAAAGTATCATCCCGGAAAATACCTGGTGGCATGGCATCCCAAATCATCGGAACTTAATGAGCGGTCAACCGTGGTAATCCGGGATACGAACGGCAGGGAAATCCTTGTAAGACAGATTGCAGGAGCCGTAGCCCGTCGGATCGTAACCTATGCAGGAGAAGGAGAAACGGTTTTCCAGGGTGGGGAACTTGGATTTATCAAATTCGGTTCAAGGATGGATATGATATTGCCTCCGGGTACAAAAGTGAATGTAAAAATAGGAGATAAGGCCATTGGAAATGTGACAGTAATTGCCGAATGGTGAAATTTGACAGCACGACTGAACCCTGAAAAACAAATGAGGCTAAAGCCAAGATGGGGGCCTCACCTATTAACCGTCAGCTAAAGCAGACACTGACCTGCCTGCCGGCAGGCAGGTCACCTCTCACCAATCACCCCCAGTTCCCTGCCAACTTTACTGAACGCCTGCAATGCCTTATCCAGGTTCCGGCGGGTATGGGCGGCCGATAACTGAACCCTGATCCGGGCTTCACCTTTGGGTACAACAGGATAGTAGAATCCGATCACATATATTCCTTCCTTCAGCAGGCGGGTGGCAAATTCCTGTGATAACCGGGCATCATACAGCATAATTGCAATGATGGCCGATTTTGAAGGTTTGATGGAGAAACCGGCCTTTGTTATTTCCTCCCTGAAATAATCCGTATTTTGATGCAACCTGTCCTGCAATTCCGTGGTTTCCTCCATCATATCAAACATGGCTATACCGGCCATGGTGATCATCGGGGGCAGTGAATTGGAAAAAAGGTACGGCCGGGAACGCTGGCGAAGCAACTCAATAATTTCCCTGCGACCCGTGGTAAAGCCACCAATGGCGCCACCGAATGCCTTGCCAAGTGTACCTGTTATAATATCCACCTCCCCTCGGATGGAAAACAGTTCAGTGACACCCCTGCCTGTTTCGCCTACGACTCCTGCCGAGTGGCATTCGTCCACCATCACCAGGGCATCATACTGCCTGGCCAGGGAACAAATCTTATCCAGGGGGGCTACATTGCCATCCATTGAAAACACGCCGTCGGTGACAATGATCCTGAAGCGGTTGGACCGGGCATTCTTCAGCTGCTCTTCCAGGTCATTCATGTCCGCATTGGCATACCGGAATCGCTGCGCTTTGCAAAGACGCACCCCATCTATAATGGAAGCGTGATTTAGTGAATCCGAAATTATAGCATCCTCCTCTCCCAGCAGGGGTTCAAATACCCCGCCGTTTGCGTCAAAGCAAGCGGCGTAAAGAATTGTATCCTCTGTCCCGAAAAAGTTTGCGATCTTCTCTTCAAGCTTCTTGTGAAGGTCCGTTGTACCGCAAATAAAGCGTACCGATGACATTCCGAAGCCATGTGAGCCAAGCGCTGAGCTGGCTGCCTGTATCAGGGCAGGATGAGAAGAAAGGCCGAGATAATTGTTGGCGCAAAAGTTGAGCACTTCTTCCCCGCTTTCCAGCCTTATTTCCGCATCCTGGGGAGATACAATGATGCGCTCTTTCTTGTACAGTCCGGCTTCTTCTATGGCCTTAAGCTCGTTCCGGAGGTGTTGTTTAATTTTGCCGTACATATGTCAATTTGAAAATTTGAAAATTTGAAAATTTGAATTTAGAACCTGCCTTCCTGGGTCAGGCTTTCGGCTTTTCTGATTTCAGCGATCATTTTATCCGTTATCTTTTCCAGGCTGAATTTTGGCTTCCATACAATACTGGTCCTCAGTTCACTGTCATCTATGCTTTTGGGCCAGCTTTCAGCGATTGCCTGCCTGAAATCCGGTTTGTAAATAATATCAAATCCGGGGATGTGCCTTCTTATGTCCATGGCAATCTGCCTGGGGGATAAGCTTGGTCCGGTAAGATTATAGGAGGAATGACAGGAAAGGTTTGCACTGTCAGTTTCCATCAGCCTGACTGTCGCGTTAATTGCGTCTTCCATGAACATCATGGGGAGCTCGGTGTCCTCACTGATATAGCTTGTATAACTTTTTTTTCTGACCGCTTCGAAAAAGATCTCCACAGCCCAGTCTGTTGTGCCACCGCCCGGTTCCGTCTTATAGCTGATCAGGCCCGGGTACCTCAGGCTCCGGATGTCAATGTTATATCGTTTGTAGTAATATTCGCACCATCTTTCCCCGGCGAGCTTGCTGATCCCGTATACCGTTGAGGGCTCCATGACAGAAAGCTGAGGTGTCAGCAACTTTGGGGTGCTATTGCCGAAAACCGCGATGGAACTCGGCCAGAAGATCTTTTTTACATCTTCTACCAATTTTGCAACTTCCAGGATGTTCATCAGGCTGTTCATATTGATATGCCAGGCCTGGGTGGGAAGTTTCTCGGCATTGCCTGACAAAACGGCAGCAAGATGATATATCTGGGTGATTTTATTGCGGATAACAAAATGAATCAAATGCTTGTCATCCATCACATCCAGCAATTGAAACGGTCCGCCTTCCTTTATATCCGGGGGTGCATCCTTAACATCAGTGGCATAAACACTTGCATTCCCGTAAATGCGGCGCAACTCAAGCGTGAGTTCTGATCCGATCTGGCCTGCAGCGCCGATAATCAATATTCTTTCCATAGGGTACTGGGATTCTGGGACGAAGTTAAAATAAAAGATTCCCTAAAAAAAATGATGTTTAGCAGCATATCTTGCAGAATGATTCCGGATAAATTATATTTGTTAATTCAATGAATATACTAACATATGCCATCCGGTGCGGATTTTTTTTCCATTGTTGAAAACAGTCATAAAAAAGTAATCAATATTATCCGGACCCATAAAGAAATATCCGGAGCAGAAATCTCCAGGATCACCGGATTTCAACCCTCCACCATTCTGTATATACTTCGGATCCTCGACCGGAAAGGTTTTATCATGATAAGCCGGACCGGAGTCTCAACAAAAAAAGGGGGAAAGAAACCGGTATTATGGAAATTAAAACCTGAAATCGGGATAATGCTTGGCATTGAGGTATTCAAAAGCAAACTCCGCTTTGCCAAGATTGATTTTGCAGGCAATATGGTGAGCCAGGGTGAAAGGTCCCTGGCAACCGGAATTGGACAGGAAAATGCGGCGGATGTCCTTGAAAAATTCATCAGGGAAATTGTTACAACGGATGAGCTAAACAGCAGGTCCTTCCTGGGTATTGGAATTGCCATGCCCGGTTTGGTTGACAGCTTTAAAGGAATAATCCGTTATTCCGCCCTTCTTCAGATCAGAAACCTTGAAATCGGGGAAAGCCTGAAAAGAAGAATAGGGAAACCGGTATATTTTGTAAACGATGCCAATGCAGGTGCTTTGAGCATATCATGGTATCACGAGGTGGAAGAAAATCTGCCGGAACATATTGTTTACCTGACCTATAACAAGGAGTCGAAAAATCTGGGAGCCGGACTGATAATCAACCATGGATTATACGAGGGTATTATGGGCACGGCGGGGGAAATATTCGATCCTTTACCGGATCTTGATACCCTGGTAGCACAGGGTGTGAAGAGGTTCGGTGATAATTTTCCCCTGATCAGGGATAATCCTGAACCCGGATCCATTTCGTTCAAAAAGCTGGCAGATTATGCATTTGAGGGATGCAAACTTTCAGCCTATGCAATAAACAGGATCTGTGACCTGATTAGTGAAGAAATTGCCAGGATCACCGGATTGCTGAATCCCAACCTGATTGTTCTGGGCGGGGATATAACATGCCGGCATGAGTTGCTATCCGTCTTCATACTGCCAGGCGCAATCCGCAAAACAGGAAAAATGACCAGGCTGGGATTTGAATTACCAAAAATTAGTTTCTCTTCTTTTGGCGAATTTTCTGTTGCAATGGGCGCAACTGCATTAATTTTAAGCAAAATTCTCCACAATCAAAACCATAAATCACGATAATATGAAGTATAATACAGCAAGTCAGGTTGAAACCTATTTCAGTTCCCTTCACCAGGATTTCAAGTTAAGCAGCAAGTATCACAGGATACCGACGATCATTGTTGATAATTATATTGAACTGGGACAACTGACAGCCCTCAGATTTCTGGAATGGGTAAGTCTTAACCCGGGAGGCACCATTGCCCTGCCAACCGGTAAGACGCCGGAATTTTTCATCAAATGGGTACAGTTTTATCTCACCAACTGGCAGGATGAAATGAACAAGGGGATTCTGGCCCGGATTGGACTTGATAAAAAACTGAAGCCGGATATGCGGTCACTGCATTTCTTTCAGCTTGATGAATTTTTTCCGATAAAGCCCGAACACGAAAGATCCTTTACCTTTTTCGTGAAGAATTTCTATATAGAAGGATTTGGTTTTGATCCGGCGAAGGTTCATCTCATCAACACCTATGATATCCCTGAGAAGGCCAGAAAAGATTTCGGAAAGATCAGGAACCTGGATGAAGTATTTCCCGACGGGAAAATTGACCTGGCGGTCCGGATACAGAAACCCAATAATGAGCGTGACCTGCTTAAACAAAAAACCATTAAATTATTCGACCAGTTTTGCCAGGATTATGAGGATGATATCCGCAAGAGAGGAGGCATCGGATTCTTTCTTGGCGGTATCGGACCTGACGGTCACATTGCGTTCAATGTAAAAGGCTCAGCACATCATTCCCATACGCGTCTTACGAATATTAATTATGAAACGCAGGCGGCAGCCGCAACTGATCTGGGTGGTATTGAACTGGTGCGGAAAAAGGCTGTGATCACAATTGGCCTGAACACCATTACATATAACCCGGATACGGTTGCGATCATCATCGCAGCCGGACAGTCGAAGTCGGAGCAGGTTTACAATGCAGTGGAGCGGGAATCCGGTATAACATATCCTGCCACCAGCCTCCAGAAACTGAAAAATGCCCGGTTTTTTGTTACCCAAAGCGCAACTGCATTTCTGACGCTCAGCGAGGAAAATATAAAACATCTGTACGCCGCGAAGAAGCTTCCTGCCGGCTACTCCGAAAAGCTTATCATTGCCGGTTCCGACAGGAAAAACATGTCATTGGTTGAAGTTTCCAGGCTGGAGGGTGATGTGAAGGCTGAGGATGCGCCCGAATGGAAAATTGCCTGTGAAATCATGAACAAATCGCTCGATAAGCTTAGCGAGGATGCATACAATAGCCTTGTGGAAAAAATTGAAAGGGGCATCAATGTACCCAATAACCAGCGGATCCTTCATACGGCACCCCACCATGATGATATTGAACTGGCCTATTTCCCGCTTTTGCACCACCTGGTCAGGTCGCCAAACAACGAGAACTATTTTGTATATTGTACCAGCGGATTCACGGCTGTTACCAATTTTTATGTAATTGAACGGCTTGAAAATCTCAAGTATCTTCTGCAAACCGGCAAAATCTCGGAGGACCATAACCGGCTGTATGATTTTGACAACGCCCAGGATGATATTACGGGTTACCTGAATGGAATTGCCCTGCAGGATGTTGATATACAGCATCTCCATATCAGTATGCGATTAACCCGTTTGTTTCTTGGCCATCTGAAAACACATGACCTGAATATGGTGGCCAATTTTGCCGGTGAGCTTGCCACACAGCTCAAAGCCATTGAACCCGGGCGGTCGGAGCCATCGATTTTTCACCTAATAAAAGGATGGTTACGCGAATATGAGGCTGAACTGGTTTGGGCATATTTCGGAATAGATATGGACCATGTATCCCATCTCAGGTTGCCTTTCTATTCGGCAAATATTTTTCCGGAATATCCCGATATTGAACAGGATGTAAAGCCAGTCCTGCAATTGCTCGAGAAAATAAAGCCCACCATTATAACCCTGGCACTGGATCCGGAAGGAAGCGGTCCCGACACCCATTACAAAACCCTGATCGCGCTGTCCGAAGCCATCGACAGATATGTTGCGGCACACCCGGAAATGAATATCAGGATCTGGGGCTATCGTAATATCTGGTCCAACTACGAAATCCATGAGGTAAATACAATTATTCCGGTTTCACTGAATTCATTTGCCGTGCTGCACAACATGTTCAACAGCTGCTTCCTGAGCCAGAAATCAGCCAGTTTTCCAAGTTATGAGCTGGATGGCACATTCAGCGAACTGGCACAGAAAATATGGGTGGGACAGCTTAACCACCTCATAAGCCTGATGGGTAAGGAGTATTTCTACGGAAGCACCAATCCGCTGTTGCGAAGGAGCTATGGAGCAATTTATCTGAAAGATATGAATTACAAGGAATTTACCGACTACCTGGTACCGGTAAGGAGATTGCTTAAAGCCAAGGAAATGCTGGGAGGAAGCTGAAAACAGTTATTAATAGAACTCCCTGCGGTTGTCTTTTATTCTGGCCAGATCTTTCAAAGCTTCATAGGCAAAATAATTTGTCCTGGCACCATAGTTGCGTTCGATGTAGTTCCTGACTACAGCGTTCTTCGATTTCAGCTCATTTTCACCCGGCTGGTCAATGTTATTGACAACCAGAACGTACACACCGTTTTCGCCTATGATCGGATCTGAAATCTTTCCTTTTTCAAGGGAGGTGGCTGCTGCGATCACTCCAGGTTCAATTCCGGCATCTCCGAGCGAAGAAGAGCTGAACCTCAGATCTGCCACAGGCTTAACTTCTAAGCCGAGATTCCTGCCCAGTTCATCCAATGTTTTTACGTCAGCCTTTTTTGAGGCAATGTCCGAATATATTTTATCTGCCTTCTTTTGCTGTCTCACCCTGTTTTCAATTTCTGCACGGATATCTTCGAGGGGGATAAATCCCTTTTCCCTGATTTTATCCAGTACTGCAATCACATATTTATACCCGAATTTCAAGACATTGGCAGTCACTTCATGTTCATCGGCTTTATAAGCCCATATAACCAGGGGCCGTGCACCTTCCAGGTCATTGACCCTTTTATCCATGGGACCCAGATTAAGCCCTGCCTTGGTATAAGCTTCCAATTTTCCGGTCTCAATTGCCTTGTTGAATTTCTCGTATGAATTGTTCATGCCGGCAAACTCATTTGCCTTTACATAGTATTCATGGTCTGTGGCCTCACTGGGGATCACTTTTTTAACCACTGTACCGACCTGGATTTGTTTTATCAGGGGTGATTGATCGAGGATTTGAATAACGTGAAGACCATATTGTGTTGCCGCTATTTTTACATCTCCTTTTCTGGCCAGAAAACAGCTGTCATTAAACGGTTTTACCATTTCTCCTTCCCTGAACCATCCCAGATCACCTCCTGTCTGGGCCGATCTGTCGGCCGAATACATCATGGCCAGCATTCCAAAATCAGCTCCCTTTTTTATCAGGTTTACAAGGCTGTCAGCCTGTTTATAAATGGCCTGCACATTATTCTGGGCTTTCAGAAGAATATGGCGGGCTTTGACTGAATCGGGCAGGTAGTTGATGGCCGCCAGCCTGGAGATCTTATAGGCATTATCTTCGAAATACGGACCGTATGTGGCACCCTTTGCCGATTTGAACATAAAATTGTTGATTGTGTCCGGCAATTCCCCATCATTGTAATTTTTTGTGTCGAAGGCAACATCGGATTCCATATTGACAAATTGCCTGACATCCTCCGCGTTCTCAAAATCAGGTTTAATGTTCTCAATCCATTGCTGCGCCGCTTTAAAATCGGACTCTGAAGGAACAACTTCAAAATAAACATACCGGATATCCCTCGATTCATCCTGTTTATATTCATTTATATTTTCCTTATAGAACTTCTTCAAATCACTTTCCGATACCTGTATAGCGGAATCAGAGACAGTATTGAAATTTTCAACCAGGTAATCCACATCAACGGACCTGGATGTTTCGTCCTGTTGTCTTTGAGCTTCAAGACTGGTAGCATAAAGGCCTTTCCTGATCAGGTTCTGGTACTTGATGTTCTTGCGTTGCCTGAAGATCTCGTTTTCAATGAAGAGGTAATATGTTTTTTCCTTGGATTCTTCTTCCTCGTTTTGGATCCTTTCCATGAACGCATTGAATGCCTGACGGTTAAAAACTCCGGTTTGCGGATCAGTGAACAGCTGGGCAATGGCAGGATGCGGATTTTCACCTGCTATCAGTTCTTTTAATTCATCTTCGGAAACTTCAATGCCCAGTTTTTCATATTGTTTTTCCATTAGCCTGTCCTGAATCATATTTTCCCAGGTAGCACTCCGGATCTGGTCCATGGATTGTTCATCCAGACCTTCCTGCCCTGTCTGGATTTTTTGAATATCTTCCAATTCCTTCACTTTGGTTTCATACTCGGTATATGGAATGGATTTGCCTGATATCTCCGCAATTTCAAATTTTGAACGTGTGAACAGCGAGCCTCCTGAATCCAGAAAATCACTCAGCACAAAAGCCAGCAATGAAACACCGATTACAACAGCCAGCAATAATCCGGCTCTAACTCTTAATTTCTCTAAAATTGCCATGTAAAACTATGGTTAAATGGTTCAAAAAAACAGGGTACGAATATACTAATTAATCTCATCTTACAAGAATCAAATCAAAAAAATAGCGCATGGGGCTGGTAAGGCTAATGATTACATAATGAGGTTTTTAATCATGCAGGGTTCTCATTTGAACCAGGTCGATGCGGGTACGGCTTACTTTCAAAATCCGGAATTCATATCTCCCGATTATAATCTTGTCGTTCAGCATGGGTATATTTTCGTAGTGATATATAATGTAACCTGCCAGGGTGTCATATTCTTCCGATTCCGGAAATTTCAGTGAATATTTTTCGTTCAGGTAGTCTATTTCAAGTCTGCCTGAAAAAATATACTGACCTTCTTCGGGATGCTTTTCAATGAACTCATCAATATCGTGCTCATCATCTATTTCTCCGAATATTTCCTCGATGATGTCTTCAATCGTTACCATCCCCGATATGCCCCCAAATTCGTCAACAACCACAGCCACGCTCTTATGTTCCTGGATGAATTTTTTCAGGAGCTTGCTGGCCGGCAGGGTTTCCGGGACATATGAAATTCCGATCATCATAGCCTGTACGGTGGGCGGATTTTTAAAGAGTTCCTTGGAGGTAACATAACCCACCATGTTATCCATGTTCCCTTCATAGATCAGGATCTTGGAAAATCCGCTTTCAATGAATTTCTGTTTAAGTTCATCCACCGAAGCGACCAGGTTCAAAGCTGTGATTTCGGTCCTTGGTTTCATGCAGTCGCGAACTTTTACGCTCGAAAAGTCAAGGGCATTCTGAAATAATTTGATTTCATTTTTTTCCTCACTGTTGTTTTCTCCAATTTTATCCTGGCTTTCCAGGATAAGGTGGTTAAGGTCTACCTTGCCAAAGACCATATTATCATACTGGTTTACGGATTCCACGCGCATGATGCTTTTCAGAATCAGGTTCGAAAGCCGGTGGATAAAATACGAAAAAGGGTACAATACGGCAAAGAACAGGAAGAGGGGAACGGACATAAAGCGCAGTGCCAGGTTCGGGTTGATGCGCACAAGAGCTTTGGGGAGAAATTCTGCCAGGATCAATATGATAACGGTGGAGATCAGGGTTTGAATTGCAAGTATACCAATTTCGGAATGCATAAACCCATTCAGTACCGGTTTGATCCAATCGGCCATAATAATGCCGAATATTACCACGGCAATGTTATTTCCAAGCTGTATGGTAGCAATGTATTGACCTGATCGTGCCTGAAAGATCCCAATGATGCGGGAAGAGAACAAACCCTGCTTTCTGTCAAGTTCAAGCCGGAGTTTATTCGAGGAAAAAAAAGCGATTTCCATGGCGGCAAAAAAAGCTGCCATCAATAATGTAATGATAACAATCAGAGCCTCGTTCATCATATTTAAAACCGTTTGATCCGCGTTTATTTATTGCGCTTCATCATCCCTGACATTTACGGTGCCGCTATGTCCTTTTAGCTTCCATTTTGACAGGTCCTGACGGGCTTCAAAGCCTCCTTCGCCATAAAAGATCCCATCGGAATTGGTCAGCCTGGTAAATTTTTCCGAATATATCCTTTCTGCTTTCTGGTCCCAGAACATTTGTTCAGTTTCGAGCTTCTTGCCGTCCGCCGGATTTTCTGCTATTACCTGGTTGCGGGCTTCCCACAGCTGTTTCTTTTCATAGAAAAGGGCATATTTTGCCTGTATGGTAGATTCGGGTCTTTCAAGGCTATCAAAAAAAACAACCTTCAACCCCTTCGGAAATTCAATATAAGGCTCTTCCTTTCTGCTGAATTTATTGATCTCAGGGGCAAAGATCTTTCCCTGGATAAGACCCGAGTCAGTATAGATAATTTCAATATCAAAACCGGATTGATCCGGCAGATTCAACTCACTGGTCAAGGCGTTGATCGTTTCAATATCGTTCTTACATGAGTGAACCGCAAAGGTACCGGCTAACAACATTGCACATATGATCCCGGGATACCATGCAAGTGGTTTCATTGTCTGATCTGGGGATTATTATATTCCAGGATATGGTTTAATCCGGTTAACACGAGATCCGGATGTGCAAATATGGGCTTTTTAAGCTTAGGAACAAAAAATGCGGAATCTCCTCCTGTAACAACAATCCTGCAATCCGGATAACTGTCTTCAAACCGGGCAATATACCCGTTCAGTTCCTGGATAATTCCCTGTTGAACTCCGGCAACCATGGCTGTGCGGGTATTATTCCCAAATTCCGGATAGCTGCTGTCCCTTTTTACGAGGGGTAAGCGTTCCGTATAATCATGCAATGCCCTGAATCGGGCTTCAAGACCAGGTGAAATATTTCCTCCCTTATATTCTCCTTCAAAGGAGACAAAATCAATTGTTATGGCAGTACCCATATCCATGATCAGCAACGGATAACCCGGGTAAATGCATTTGGCTCCCACAGCAGCAGCAATCCTGTCATGCCCCAGGGTTTCAGGAGTAGAATACACTATTTTCAGGGGAAGCGGAATATTATGGTCAAGAAACAGTAATTTCTTCACGGCAAACTTCGATGATTTAAACACGTCCCGATCGGTTTTCCTGACGGTGGAAACCAGTACCATCTCAACGGGATTCTTTTCCAGCAAGCAAACCCACAATTCCTTTGTGAATGCTTCAAATCGCTGTATTTCAGTAAGATGTCCAAGTTCAAACCATCCGGCTTTAGTATGGGTATTTCCAATGTCAAGAACAAGGTTCATCCGGAAAAAGTAACTTAATATGCAGGCAAAATTACCGAATTGTTCCGTTAATTCATAACCGGAAATTCGGTATTGCTTTGTGTTATGAGGGATCGGGAAGGGAACGAACAAGCCGGAACATGGCTTTTACATTGAGCAGACCGGTAAGTAATGCAAGGAGCATGCCGGAAATGATATAGATGCTGAAAGAATACACCCAGCTGACCGGAACTTTCCGGACCAAAAAGCTTGAAAGTGCAATAAGTGCAATAAAAAAGGCAAGCCTCATAAGAAAATCATAATTGATTGCAAACCTGAAGATCCTTTTTACAAGCAATAACTGGTAAACCGAAGTGAACAACTGTGTTCCCATACTGGCTGCAGCTGCGCCTGCCACACCATACCGCCTGATGAGCAGGAAATTCAACCCGAGGTTAAGCACCAGTGCAATTACGGCCATTACGTTAAGCTGGCGGAGACTGCCGTTGGCCGTGAGGAGGGTGCCGAAGATATAAGTCATGCAGATACCCAGAAAACTGAAAATCAGAATTCCAAAAACCGGAGCAGAGTTCCGGACATGTTCATTATACAACAAGTCAATGATTTCATATCTGTAGTTCATACACCCAAAAGCCATTACAAGCGCAGGAACAAAAAGCAAGGTGAAGGACAGCCGTGTGAGCTGCTCCACTGATTCCCCATGCTGCAGCATCCGGGAAAAAACAGGCAGAAGGATAATGGTGAAGAGGTACCCGTAATTGGTCAGGATCTCGATAATACGAAAACTTTGTGCGTAAATCCCGGCCTGCTCCTTGCCGTTGACCAGCAATTTACCAAGCAATACCGAATCGATCCGGGTATAGGTTGCCATGAGCAGGATAAGCAATGCAAAAGGAAGACTGCGTTTCAGAAAAACCCTGTAATAATTAAGATTGAAATTAAAATGCTCCGGAAGCGCCCTGGAAAAAACAAGACCGAATGCAATGCCGGCTGTGATCAGATAGGCAAAGGACTGGGCATAGATTAGCCATTCGATATGGAAATTTCTCCGGGTTATGGGGTTTAACAGCAGCATCCCGCAAATAAGAATAACAATGAACCGGTCCACGACCGAAAGAATACTGTCGGCCCTGAAAAGATGAAGTCCGCCCAGATTTGCCCTGCAATACAGAATAAAGGATGCGAGGAACTGGTTGAAAAGCAATATGAACAGGAGGCTGAACTCACTTATATTCCAGCCAAGAAAAATACCGATGACAGAGCAAGCCGCAAAATAGCCAACCCCAAGAATTATCTTCAGGGGAAGGATGTTTGAAAAGTATTTGTTGAGAAGATGACCATGCTGTGCAATTTCACGGCGTGTAAAATTTTCAATGCCGAGATCGAGCAATATCTGGAAGATCAGGGAAAAATTCAACAGGATAAAATAATTGCCATATGTGCTCGATCCCACCACATTTTGCACCCCTACATCTATACCAAATGCGTAAACAGGTTTTATCAGCAAATTCAGGAAAAGCAGAAGGGCAAGATTGGTAATAAAATTCCTTTTCAAAACAGTTGAAAATTATTTTCTTTACAAATGTATAAAGTTTTGCTTTTGACAGAATTCTTTTTTGAACTGATCTCGATAATCCTGTGTTGCGGAATAATTCAACCGGTTTGCTTAGGAGCCAAATGATGCCCGGAAGGTATGAGGCCGGATGCGATGAAGCCGGCAGGGGTTGTCTTGCAGGTCCTGTATATGCCGCCGCGGTGATCCTGCCGGATGATTATTTTAATCCTTTGCTTGATGATTCAAAAAAACTGACCCCTGAGATCAGGGCTTCGCTGCGTCCTGAAATAGAACGTGAAGCCCTGGCTTGGGCAGTAGCCAGTATTGACAATGAAAAGATTGATGAAGTGAACATTCTCCGGGCATCCATTATGGCAATGCACCTGGCACTGGATCAGCTCAGTATCAGACCACAGCATATCATCATTGACGGCAATTATTTTATACCCTATCAGCAAATTAACCACCAGTGCGTTATACAAGGGGACGGATTATACGCTTCCATTGCTGCAGCCTCTGTTTTGGCAAAGACCTGGCGGGATGATTTTATGATCAATCTACACAGGCAGTTCCCAAACTATTGCTGGGATACGAACAAGGGATATCCTACCCTCGTACACCGCTCTGCAATTATGAAATTTGGCATAACGGCATATCATCGTAAAAGTTTTTCACTTTTAGGTGACCCGCTTGAAATAATTTTTTGATTTTTGCACAGATTTTATTTTGAACCGAAATTAAATGGAATTATGAAAGAAGGTAAGATATTATTGCTTGGGATTCTGTTTGTGTTCAATTTTTCCGCAAAGGCTGATGAGGGGATGTGGTTGCTTCCCCTGATCCAAAAACTTAATATTGATACCATGCATGCACTGGGCCTCAGGCTGACCGCCGAGGATATATACAGCATTAACAACAGCAGCCTGAAAGATGCCATCGTTATGTTTGACGGGGGATGCACAGGTGAGATCGTTTCCGATAAGGGACTACTGCTCACCAATCATCATTGCGGCTATGGTGCAATTCAGAATCACAGCAGTGTGGAACATAATTATCTCAAAGACGGATTCTGGGCCATGAACCACAAGGAAGAACTCCCGAATCCGGATATCACGGTAACATTCCTTGTGCGGGTTGAAGATGTAAGCAAAACGATGCTTAAAGCATTGGATGACACCCTGAGTGAATCATCCCGCAAGGAAAGGATTGAACAAATATCCGATTCCATAGTTTCGGACGCCATAAAAGGCAATGATTATAGCGCAAGTGTGGAATCCCTGTTTGGCGGCAATGACTTTTATTTGTTCGTATATGAAGATTACGGGGACGTCAGGCTTGTCGGGGCACCCCCATCTTCCATCGGTAAATTCGGATATGATACCGACAACTGGATGTGGCCGCGTCATACCTGTGATTTTAGCGTTTTCAGGATTTATGGTACTCCGGACGGAAAACCGGCCAAATACAGCCCTGATAATGTTCCCCTTAAACCAAAACACTCCCTGCCTATTTCGCTCAAGGGAGCCGTCAAGGGAGACTATGCGATGGTTTTAGGGTACCCGGGCAGCACGCAGCGTTACATGACTTCATATGAAGTCAGTGAAGTTATGAACATTACAAATCCTAACCGCATAAAGATCAGGGGTCTCCGGCAGGATATTCTATTTAAGGATATGAGAAATGAGGAAAAAGTAAATATCCAGTATGCTTCCAAATATTCACGTTCTTCGAATTACTGGAAATATTCCATCGGGGAGAACCAGGGCATTAAAAAACTGCATATCATTGAAAAAAAGCAGCAGGAGGAAAAAGAGTTTACCGAATGGATCAACCAGGATAACAGCAGAAAAAGCAAATACGGAAATGCGCTGAGCCTGATAAAAAGATCTATAGAGGGCCGCGCAGAATACGAACACGCTTTGCAGTATATTTATGAATGTTTTTTCTCCTCTGCGGAAATTGTTGCTTTTGCAAATAAAGAAGCTTCCTATCTGTATGTCACAATGCTGCGAACACCTTCAGACAGGTCACTGATCGATTCACTGGCCAGGCAACTGAAAGCCCAATGGGATGAATTTAATAAAGATTACAACGCATCCACTGATTTGAAGGTTATTCAGGCAATCCTGAGATTATATTCGGAAAATGTACCGTCACAGTTTCACCCTGTATTCTTTTACCGGATCAAATCGAAATACCGGAACAACTTTGATGAGTATGTCCGGGACATGTTTGCCAAATCGGTATTTGCAGATCCCGAAAAAATGAAGGCACTGACGGAAAATCCGTCCATCAAAATCCTTGACAGGGATCCTGTTTTTCAGGTTGCCCGTTCAGCCCTCGATATGTACCGGCAGGTATATTTGCAGCTTGCCATGTTTGATGAGGACTATGAAAGGGGCAGCAGGCTTTATATTGCCGGACTCAGGGAAATGAAACCGGATGAATTATTCTACCCCGATGCCAACTCAACCATGCGCCTGTCCTATGGAACAGTCCAGGACTATTATCCCCGCGATGCCGTGCACTATGATTTTCAAACCACCCTGGACGGAGTTATTGAAAAGGAGGAACCTGAGAACTTTGAATTCACGGTACCTGAAAAACTGAGTACTCTTTACAGGAACAAAGATTACGGCCAGTATGGCATAAACGGTAAAATGCCTGCCTGCTTTCTTACAACCAATGATATAACCGGAGGCAATTCGGGGAGTCCGGTGATCGATGGGGATGGAAATCTTCTCGGACTTGCATTTGACGGTAACTGGGAAGCCATGAGCAGCAATATTGTTTTTGAACCCGATCTGCAACGTTGCATTTGTGTGGATATACGATATGTACTGTTCATTATTGACAAATATGCCGGGGCTACGAACCTCATAGATGAAATGAAAATAGTTCAATAATTTACCGGGTTACCTGGTCACCCATATAAATGTATTACTATGCAAATGAAGCTTCTCGATTTTTTTTCCGTATTTATGGTATTGTTCGCCGTCATCGACATTACAGGCGCCATACCTTATATACTGGAACTTAAAAGAAAAAGCGGGGACATAGAAGCAGGAAGAGCCACCCTTGTTGCTTATATTATTCTCCTGCTTTTTCTTTTTATCGGAGAGCCTTTTTTGAAACTCTTCGGAGTGGATATCCGCTCTTTTGCCATTGCCGGCTCATTTGTTTTGCTGTTTCTCGGGCTTGAAATGGTTCTGGGCATTGAATTCTTCAAGTTCGAATCGATACGGAACACCTCCATTTTTCCCCTCGCATTTCCACTGATTGCCGGTGCAGGAAGCATGACTACCATTATATCACTGAAGGCTGCCTATAACCTCTGGACCATTTTTTTTGCTCTGAGCCTGAATATGATCCTGGTATACCTGGTGCTCAGGGCTACAAAACTTGTTGAGAGAATCCTCAGTCCCACAGGAATTTTGATCATGACCAAGGTATTTGGTATTATTCTGCTCGCAATTGCGATACGGTTGTTCCTTTCCACTACGGGTATCCAGATTCCAAATGCCGGCTAAAATAACAATGTATACCGATGGCGCCGCCAGCGGTAATCCGGGTCCCGGAGGATATGGTGCAGTGTTGATTTCAGGTTCCCATCGGAAAGAATTGTCAGGCGGGTTCCGGATGACCACCAACAACAGGATGGAGTTAATGGCTGTGTGTGCTGGCCTGGAGGCGTTAAAGCAGGATAATTGCGAGGTTACCGTTTATACCGATTCCAGGTATGTAGCTGATGCCGTGGAAAAAAAATGGGTCTTCGGATGGGAAAAGAAAAGGTTTCTCAAAAGAAAGAATCCCGATTTGTGGATCAGATTCCTGAAAATATTCCGGAAACACAGGGTAAAATTTATTTGGGTCAAAGGCCATGCCGACATTCCGGAAAATGTCCGTTGTGACCTGCTGGCTGTTGAGGCTTCAAAAGGCCCGATCCTGGCTGAAGATGAGGGTTATATCCTGGATTATGAACAATCACTTTGAAAAGTGACTGTTACCGGGCAACATTTTAGGTGTAATTGTAACAATCTTCTTAAAGATTTCGTTTCACTAACGTTCCGTTATTTATTATAAATCCCAGGACAAGTCTGACGAACCTTTAAACCCTGTATCGGTTTTGAAAAATCTGACAATTATTGATTATAGCGGCGCAATACATTATGATACAATAGGTGAACTGATCCACCAGTTCAAGTCCCATGTCCATGCCCTGGGCGTTCACATAGCCACATACAAAAAGATTCTCCTTGTGATGATCGAATCGCTCGAAAACATCATGAAATACAGGGAATGCCCCTCCGATTCGGATATAAGACATCCGTCCTTTGTCCCTCAGTTTTCCATCAAAAAGGAAGGAGAACGCTATTATGTCAATTCTACGAATACCCTTGAAACAAAAAACATGCAACCCCTGGAGGAAAAACTGGTATATTTGAATACACTTACCCAGCAGGGAATTAAGGACTTTTACAAGGAAACCATAACCAACGGCCAGTTCTCCGTGCATGGGGGAGCCGGACTTGGCCTGATTGAAATGGCCAAAATTTCGGGCAATAAAATCCTTTTCACTTTTCAACCCGTTGATGAAAAGTACACCATATTCAACCTGAAGATCACGGTAGACGAGTTCCCCAACTATCCCTAACGTGAGGCCATCTTGTCGGAACGGAGTATAATATTCCATTCCGCCAGAACGTTCAAAGCATGCTTGATCTCACGTCTGCACTCATCCTCTGAAAGGTAGTATTTTTTGGATATACTATCCATAATATAGTCGGATCGCTGCTTTCGATAATAAGCCATAAGCAGGTCAGCGTATAGGTCCGTGAATTCATGCTTCACTTCCACACCGTCTAAATTTTTTGCCAAAACAATTACAGAACCGTTTGACAGCCTCTTAATTTTACATTCGGGATTAATTTTGATGTCATTCTCAGCCGGGGAAACCGGAGAATGCAAGGTGAAAGCCGACGGGGATATCATAACCAGGAATAACAATAATATTCCGGATTTCAAATGCCGTAATATCGTTGAAGATGTTGTATACATAACTTAACCTTTACCAGATTAACAAGCGAAGAGTTCAAATTGTTCTGTTATCCGGCCATTGTTGGTAAGCCTGAATTATAATGTTCTCGTTTGTAACGGGTTAAAATTATGAAATATTAATTTAAAAGTCAACACCCTGATAATGATTTAAAATAATAATATAAAAATTGAATACAGACTGCTTTAACCGGAAAGAAAGTATTTCAACATGTTGCATAAATCATAAATAAAGAATAGTTTAAACCACTGTTTATTTGTTCACAGCGTATGAAGGTGGCCATTATACATTATCATCTGAATCCGGGCGGTGTTACCCGTATCATCGGATCACAGGTACAAAGTCTGGCTGAATTTGAAGACATTGAAGATATTGTGGTTTTGTGCGGTAACTGCAACAACCAATCCAGCCTCCATGGAGTCCGGATTATTGCAGATCCGGTACTGGATTATTCAAAACCGGATGAAACGGGTACGGATTATAATAAAAAGGCCTCCGGGATTAAAGAATTTATCCGGCAACATACGAAAGGATATATTCTGCATTTTCACAATCCCAATCTCGGAAAAAATTCTGCATTGACGCTTGCCGTATATCAATTGGCATCAGAAGGCTGGCCGGTGGTTAATCACAGCCATGATTTCGCCGAGGACCGCCCTGAAAACATGGAAGTCCTGAACCGGATGACCGGCACTACAGGACTGAGAACAAGCGAAATTCTTTATCCTGGTTTGGTGGGGTATCATTTTGTTGTGCTGAATTCCTGTGACTTCGAACGGGTAATGAATTCCGGCATACCTGCCGGCCGGGTACACCTTATTCCCAACCCCGTAGCCATGGGGAAATCCGGAACACCCCGGAACAAGGGAGAACTTCGCTCAAGGGTGCTTGAAAAGCTCAATCTTGACCTGCGAAAGAAAACCTGTACATATCCGGTACGCGGGATAAAAAGAAAAAACCTGGGTGAATTTATTCTTCTTGCAGTGCTTTTTAAGAATACCTGCCAGTTTGTAATTACCCAACCACCCCTTAATCCTGTTGAACTGCCAGGTTATCTTCAGTGGAAAAAATTCAGCGATTACCACGATATCGGCATTAAATTTGAGGCCGGGGAGATTATTGACCATGAAGATTTGATCGGAATTTCCGATTTTTGCTTAACAACCAGCTGGCGTGAAGGATTCGGAATGGTATATCTCGAGCCCTGGCTGGCAGGTACACCGGTTTCAGGAAGAGATCTGCCTTGTATTACAGGCGATCTCAGGAAGTACGGATTGGAATTTCCGGGTTTGTACGATCAAATATCGGTCAGAACTTCCGCAGATGCCAGGGACTTTAAGGACCTGGAACCGGAAGATCAGAAGATGCTCATTGTCCGGATATTGGAATCATCCAGAGAAAGGGAAAAGCTTATCCGGATGAATCCTTTTTTGGAAAGTCTGTTTGATCCTGTTGAAGATGAAATTATTCATCGCAACCGGGAAATTATCAGAAATCAATTTTCAGTGCCCCATTATGGAAAAAGACTATTTGCCCTATATAAAAACATTCTTGGGTGAATCGGTGACAATGAAACCGGTTCCCACTTTACTAAAGCCGTTTATAAAAAAGGATCCTGCTATCAAAGCCTTTATTTTTGATGTGTATGGCACCCTGCTGATCTCCGCATCGGGAGATATCGACGAATCGGTATTTTCAGGTGAAAACCTGATCAGGGCGTTTGATTCGGCAGGTATCCGGATAGACAAAAGTGTAAAGGACAAACCTGCCCTATTGATCGGGATCCTTGATGAATTCAGAAAATCGGTCAGGGATTTTCACAACCAGGAAAGGACTGAAGAGAAACCATATCCTGAAGTGGATATTCTGCACTTATGGGAAAAGATCATAATCAGCCGGAAAAGCAAGAAACAGCTTATCCTGGATGGGCCTCCCTGTATCAAATGTTTTACATTTGTTTTTGAAGTCCTGAGCAATCGTATATATCCCATGCCGGGTATGAACGAACTGCTGAACCATCTTTCATCCCGGGAATATCCTCTGGGCATTGTATCCAATGCCCAATTCTATACGCCGGTGATACTTAACTTTTTCCTGAATCAATCGGTTTCTGAAGACGAGGATGTAATGCCATTTGATCCTGATCTGACCGTGTTTTCCTATAAATATATGCGTTCAAAACCTGATCTTTTTCTTTTCGAACTGGTAAAAAAGCAATGCAACCAGAAATACGGGCTTTTTGCCGATGAGATCCTGTTTGTCGGGAACGATATGTACCGGGACATTTATCCTGCTTTTGTGGCAGGGTTTAAAACGGCGCTTTTTGCCGGTGATACAAAGTCTCTCAGGTTAAGGCAGGAAAAGCCGGAACTGAAAAAAATCGTGCCGGATTTCATTATTACGGATTTGATGCAACTTCTAAGTATTCTGAACTGATGGACATTTCCCACCTGAATTATGGCATTATACATTCCCTTATAGGTAAAAACGATGGTGTGTCGATCGTGATCGACCAAAGTGTAAATGCCATGGTGAAGGACATCGGTGTTGGCCTGGGAAATATTTTCTTCCTGGCGGCCCATTCATCTCCACGGTTCAATGCCGAAACCCATGAAATATTCTGGCATAAAAGTGAAATAAACAAAGCCATAATCCGGCAATTCAGTGGTGAAGCGGATGATTCGCTTGATCAGATGATCCATACCAATGCACTTGTGGCAAAAGAAATAATTGGTGAATTCGTACAGCGTAACAACATCGATATCCTGATAGCACACAATACATCACATCCATATAATTTTATTACAGCTGTAGGACTGGGTTATTATCTGGAAGAATTAAGGGAAAAAAACCTGATCTGGCCAAAAGTGGTTGTATGGTGGCATGATTCCTATTTTGAACGGCCCCAGTTTTCAAACCCGAATCCTGTTATGCAGAAATACCTGAAATACTTACCGGGTGTACTGATTGACGGCATAGTATTTATCAATTCAGCGCAGCCTGAATTGGCACAGCGTGTATTCAACCGGTATGGCATAAATAATTTAGATGCCTTTTTCAGGGAACGCACTGCCATTATTCCCAATACCCATGATATTATCTGGGACTGGAAAGCCTGCGACTGGTCCGGGGATATCCTGAATTTTCCGCCGCAGGATTCCTACAACCAGTCATTTCCGGTTGATATCGGACTTGCGGGTCTGCTTGAAACAAGTGGTTATACAATGGATGAGACACTTATTCTTTTGCAGCATACGCGCATTGTTCCAAGAAAGAAGATTGAAGTGGCCATTGACCTTGCATTTGAAATCGAAGAGCGCTTCAGAAAGGAAGGAATCAGAAAATGCGTTGTACTGCTGATCAGTGGGCCATCAGGCGACGAACAGGCTAAATATAAGGAATTCCTGACGGCTTACTTTCAGATGAAAAAGGAAACCATCCAAAATCTGCCTGTGTTCCTGATTTATGGAGAGAATTATATCCTTTCCCATCGTGATATTATTGTGGACAGGAAGTATTATAACTTCCAGGAAATTCCTTCGGTTATTGCCTCTTACGGGGGAATCGGAACTTATTTCAGTGAAACGGAAGGATTTGGAAATAACCTGCTGGAAATGATCGCGGCCGGCCTGCCCGTAGTTATTAACAAATACGAGAGTTATAAGACTGACCTTGAACCCCTGGGATTCGATCTTCCATGCATTGAGGACGCCCTTCTCAGCACGGATCTCATTGAATCTACGTTTAAACTGGCAACAAGGGTTGAATTACGAAACCGGCAAGTGAGCCATAATCTGAAAGTATTGTCCGAAAAGCTTGGGCACAGAATAATATCTGATAAATTTTACCCGCTGATCAACAGGATATTTACCCGGGGCATTTGACACCATTCAAATCCGTCAAGCCATGAACAATAATCAGGATGTCAATTCCTTTGCCGGTAAAGTGGCCAGGCATCTGATGTTCCTTTACCCCGGTACCTTCAGTGAAAGTTTGGTTAACCGGATCCTCGACCTGACTGCCGGACAGGGTGTCCCGGGATCGTTATGGGATGAGACGGACGTAGTTCTGATTACGTATGGCAACAGTATCGCTTCGCCCGGGGAAAAGCCACTTTTCACCCTGCACCGGTTCCTTAAAAGTAATTTAAACCTGACATTCAGTTGTGTTCATATTCTTCCTTTTTTTCCCAGTACATCCGATGACGGATTTGCTGTCAGCGATTATATGGCTGTCGCTCCCGAATTGGGTGGCTGGGAAGACATTGCGGGTATCGGAACAGATTTCACCCTGATGTTTGACCTGGTTCTCAATCATGTTTCCGCCGGCCATCCCTGGTTCAGGAACTTCCTTACCGGCAAATCACCCGGCAAGGACTATTTTATGGAAATGGATCCCTCGGCTGATTACAGCATGGTGGTCAGGCCACGGAGTACGTCCCTTTTCACGCCTTTTAACACGAACCTCGGAATAAAAAGAATATGGACTACCTTCAGTGCGGATCAGGTAGATCTTAACTTCTCCAATCCCGAGGTACTGATTGAGATGATCAGGATACTCGTGTTTTACGTAAAAAGGAATGTACGGATCATCCGGCTCGATGCCATAGCTTTCCTTTGGAAGCAAAATAATAGTTCCTGTCTTCATCTTCCCCAGACACACAGGGTGGTAAGGCTCCTCCGGGATATTGCCGAATATGTTAATCCGCGGGTTATTATCCTTACCGAAACCAATGTACCCAATTTTGAAAACTGGAGTTATTTTGGCCGGAACGATGAGGCACATATGGTTTACCAATTTACACTGCCTCCCCTCATCCTTTATACGTTATTTACGGGAAATGCTGATTTCCTGACCACTTGGGCGGAAAAAATTCCGTCAACCGGAATGAATAAAACTTTTCTCAATTTCACGGCTTCTCATGACGGTATTGGTATCAGGCCCCTTGAAGGAATTCTTCCCCAAAAGGAAATTCAAACGCTGCTGATGGGCATAAAATCTTTCGGGGGACATGTCAGTGAGAAAAGAAATCCGGATGGCAGTTCAGGACCCTATGAATTGAATATTACTTATCCCGATGCTTTAAAAGGAACTATCAACGGTCCGGATGACTCCCGGGAAAAGCGGTTTCTTTGTTCACAGACAATTATGCTGGCGTTGCAGGGGATCCCAGCGGTGTATATACACAGCCTTCTGGGGACTGCAAATGATTATGAAGGCATGAAAAAAACAGGCCAGCCGAGAAGCATAAACCGTAAAAGCTATGACGAGCACGAGCTTACGGATCTTTTATCGGGGAACACACCCAATCAGCGCATATTTGCGGAATATTCCAGGATCATCAAAATCCGCCGTCAAATCAAAGCCTTTCACCCGGATTGTCCCCAGCAGATCATCAGGCTTGGCGACTCCATATTTGCTTTCGCCAGGATAATTCCGGGAACCGGGGAGAAAATATTCTGTATTTCAAATATTACCGGCCAACCGGTTTCCTTGTCCGGTGAGCAATTCATGGTAAATTCAACGACAGACGTATTAAGCGGGGAGATTCATCCCGTGCACGGGGAAATTATCTTTGAACCCTATCAGACCAGGTGGCTGGTCACTTCTTAGCTTTCTTTTCTTTTTTTGCCGCCCGTTTTTCTTTCAGGCTCATCTTAGCCTCTTTTTTGTCTTTTTCTTTGGATGGAGATTTTTCTTTGGACATATGTTTCAGGTTTTTGTTTTTACAAATTTACAGAATGGATTGAAAAAAATATAATGAGAATTGCAAAATCTTACCTGATAAATTTCCGGATTAAGGTGCTGCATTCTTCGGATATAATTTTTACTCCACGACAATCATTTCGTGAATTTCAAGTACCGGAATGCTGCACCTGATGATTCCATTCTCATAAGTAAAGGAAAGGGGCTTGTTCTCCGGCTGCAATGTGACCCCCCTGGGCCTTTCGGGTGACTGAATTCTGATACCGACCGGACCCAGGGGTGTTATCTCATCGAACACAAGGACCTTATCATTATCATGCGGGCCACCTGCATTTATCAGGTTCAGCACCAAACTATTACCAAGTTTATTCAGGGTAACATCCACCAGGTGTGATCCTGTAACCTCAGTCATGAATCCGGGCTTCATTTCTTCTATCAGCGAATCTACGAATTCCCGCACCACAGGGGTGGACCTGTTCAGGTATGCTCTTCCGATATTAAGATAAAGTGCAGCGATGTGTCCCTTGCCATACGGAGTGATCGTGGCTGCAATCCGCGAAGGGCTTTCCATATCCCAGTGACGGTATATTTTTCCGAAAGGTCTTGATTTTCCGGTAACACTTATTTCCTGAGAAAGGGATTGGGAATTGCCAAGCCAGCCGTTGAATTCAAGGCCATTGTCCATTATAGCCGGCAAGCCTTCAAATTTTACCTGGAGAACATCCCTGAACTGCATTGCTGCTTCCGGCCCTACTATGAGCAGCTTGCCGCCTGAAGATACATAATCAAGAAGCCTTTCTTTCAGCGCTGTGCTGATGGTGTCCCATTCGGGATATACAAGCAACGGGTAATCGTGGATATTTTCCAAATGGTGTTCAGCAATTACATCCACCACCCTTTGTGATGCCAGCATGCAATTCAGCACACCCTGAAGCGGACCCAGCTCATTTCCGTAACTTCCGAAGAGTTTAGTCGCCTTTTCATACAATGCAAATTGTGAAAGGATCAGCCCTATCTGTGGCACAGGCTTGGCCTTCTGGCAAAACGGCTGACGGGCCCTTACAAAGGCTGATGCCTGTGTGAGGAGGGGAATTGTCCATCCAAAAACAGAGGCATCCCGCTTCTGGCTAAGGTAGATTTGCACTCCGCCCCCAAGGGAAAGAACTGTAGCCAGTTCACGCTGTATTTGAAGAGGTGTCTTCACCGACATGCTGCCTTCTTCGTTATAAACCCATGAAAATCCCCATGCCATCAAATCCCAGGGTTTTCCCTGATTCCGGATAAACCTGCCTTCCAAACGGGCACTGTTCATGCTGTTTACAGCGGAAAAGTCACCAGAAATATAATCCACAGGGATCGAAACAGGCTCAGGCATGAAAGTCGAATACGCCCAGTTGCTGGCAACCTGAAAATCCGGATTGAATTTATGCAATTCGTCGGCGTAATGCGTAACGTAGTCCCTGAATCCCTGCCTGTTGAAGTCGAGATATTCCCTCCATTCCGGATCTCCGGGTTTCTTCGGGATTTTAGAAATGCCCGTTCTTTGGGTGAATAAACTCCCGGCCCGTGGAGAATAGTCTACCTGATGAGCCCAGCAATCTCCGTCAATCCATACCCCATCCACCCCATATTCTCCTGAGAGTTCCTTTAGCTGTGGTATGAGAAGGCTGTCAGCATACGGACCGAATACAGAGGTATTATTTTTTGAAAGGCTGCCATCGGCATTTATGGCTGCCCAAATTGGATGGAGTTGCACAGCACGGCTGTCCCATACACCTGAATAATGCATATACAGGGAAACACCTTTCTCTGCTGTGACCTGTCTCCATATTTTCAACTGATCCTTAACAAATCCGGGCGCCGGATTCCCAATCCGTGTGGGATAGCTGCAGTACCCGGCATGTCCCTTGCAATCTACCTGTATAAAATCGGGCTTTACCTGGTTAATAATATTTTCTACCATGGCCCGGTCTACGTTTTTGCCGATTTCATTGCAGTCCGGACCTGCATGAAAGTCAAAATGAACACCAAAATAACTTTCAGCCCGTTTCAGGCGTGGTGGATCAACCCGCACCTGACTGAAAACAAAGAAAGGCCACATCAGCAGGCATACGCCCAAATTGAGATTTTTCATCCTTATAAAATTTGTAATAAATTTAATGTAAATAAATAAGGAGTTAAGCACGTATTATAAAGTAATGTTTTTAACTTGGAATCCTGTTAAACCTTAAAACACACACCATGTATATCATCAATTCCTATTCACTGGCTGTTTTTTTCTGTGTGATCACCATGCTTTGCTGGGGATCCTGGGCAAATACAATGAAACTTTCACCCAGGAGCTGGCCATTTCAGTTATATTACTGGGATTACTCCATCGGACTGGTGCTCACATCCCTGGTCATCGCATTATCTCTGGGAAGCACGGGTGAAAACGGCAGAGGATTTATAGCGGATCTGATGCAGGCAGGTTCAGCTGCAATCGGTTCAGCATTATTGGGTGGTGTTGTTTTCAATCTTTCGAATCTGCTTATTGTAGCGGCAACTGACATCGCAGGGATGGCCGTGGCTTTTCCCATAGCAGTTGGTTTGGCACTGGTGATAGGGGTCGTCGTGAATTATCTGGCCGTTCCCCTTGGGGATCCGTATCTTTTATTTATCGGGCTGGCACTTGTGGTCATGGCTATAGTTGTGGATGCCATTGCATACGGGAAACTCCCGGCCGGTAGGATATCGGTGGGAAAGGGCATACTGCTTTCCGTATTTTCCGGGATACTGATGGGATTCTTCTACCGGTTCGTTGCAGCCTCCATGGTGGAAAATGTAATCACCCCCGAAGCAGGGAAGATCACTTCCTATTCAGCCATGTTCATCTTTACCATTGGGATATTCCTTTCTAATTTCCTTTGGAACACCATTTTTATGGTGAAACCGGTAAAGGGAGAGCCGGTTAAATACGCAGCTTATTTTACTTCCGGATCAACCAGGATTCACCTGGTCGGGATTGCCGGAGGAGTAATTTGGTGCCTGGGTATGTCACTTAATCTTATTGCCTCCTCACAGGCAGGATTTGCTATTTCCTACGGGCTGGGACAGGGCGCCACAATGGTGGCTGCGGCATGGGGCGTTTTCGTCTGGAAAGAATTCGCACAGGCCCCGAAAGGAACCAATAAGCTGATAATTGCAATGTTCTCGCTTTTTATCATGGGACTTGTCCTGATCATTCTTGCCAAACTCTGATCCCGCACCTAATACTGATGAAAAGCTTCAGACACAAAGGAAAGGACGTCAGGTAAAGCAGCGCGCCAGTATATCCAGCTATGAACACCGTCACGAATGCGGAATTCATGGGGAATTTCCTTTTTACGCATGGCAATATGAACCATGCAGTTGCCCTCGAACAGGAAATCATCGTCACCGCAGTCGATGTACCATCTTACTGCTTTTTTCTGATCATCGGGTATGCTGTCAAGCAATGGCAAAACACTGTGCCGGTTGTAATAATTATCAATTTCTGCATCGGTTAAATCCTTAAGTCCCCATTTCTCGTAAAGGCCCCTGGCATCCTCTTTTGAAAGGGGGCCTACTGAAGCACTCAACGGACATGAGGAAGAAAACATTTCGGGATGATGCAACGCATACATGAATGATCCTCCTCCACCCATTGATAATCCCGCTACAGCCCGGTATTGTTTATCGCTCCTGACCCGATATTGCTTTTCAATAAACGGAATCAGCTCCTGGAAAAAAAAGTCCTCATACCGCCATTCACCCTTTATATCATTGAAATATCCCCGTTTTCCCGTATTGGCATCAGGCATCACAATGATCATCGGGGTAGCATTTCCCCGGTTAATTGCCTCATCTGCAATATGAAGCACTTCACCAAACTGCACCCATCCTGTCTGGTCATCCCCGCCGCCGTGCAAAAGGTAAAGCACGGGGTAGTTACGCAGCGACGTCTCATAATCCGGCGGAAGGTAAACGGCATATTTGCGTTCCATATTCAGGATCCTGCTGCTCATGGAAAGATTGTCCATTACCCTGCCGGATTGACCTGTCAAATAAAATGGACAGGCAAACAACATCAAAGCAAAAAACTTCTGGAAAGGATGGATTGTATTCATGGCTGATGGTTGTGAATTATTTGATGATATTAAGCGCTGATTCTACATCCCCGACCGGTAGCTGACATACCCTGTTCCTGCAAACATAAATAAGGGTTTTATCAATTACCCGTTTATTTTTCAGAAGTGGCAGATTCTCCTCATTTCCCCCCGAAATAACCGACAACGGAAGATAATTCTTTTGCAATATACTATTTTTTTCCCCTGCATACTCCCCTATTATTGCAATTTCGGATGGAGCGAATGCCTGCCAGCCAAGCGCCATAGCATAATTGGCAAAATAGGGACCCTGGGCTGCCATATTCTTCTCAACCACGCGGAGAATTTCAGATGCCCTGCCCGTATAGGAAGGTTCATCAAAAAAAAGTCCGAGCCGGATCAGTACATGTGTCATCACTGAATTGGAGGAGGGTATAACATTATCGGGAATTTCAGGTTTCCGGGCGACCAGAGTCTCCGAAAGATCGCTGGTGTAATGGAACAGGGGACTGTTTTTATCTGAAAAATGCTCCAGCACAAAATCTGTGAGTTTCCTGGCCATTTCAAGCCAGCGCAATTCAAACGTTGATTGATATAACCTGATCATTGATTCCGCAAGAAATGCATAATCGTCCAGAAATCCATTGATGGTGGCATTCCCGTTCATATAGCTTCTCTGCAGAATACCATTCCGCGTGAACATATTCTCACAAAGGAATGTAGCGGTTTTCAGCGCCGCATCCAGGTATTTTTTATGACCCAAAGCATGGAAAGAATCCAGGAAAGCACTGATCATTAATGCATTCCAGGCGGTAATAATTTTTTCATCTGTGGACGGCCTGATCCGCCTGCTTCTGTAATACAGCAACTGCTGATTTGTACGATTGAGAACTTTACCAAAAGCTTCCGGGGACTGATTGATCGATTTGGCATAAACATCCGCCGGCGATTTCCGGAACAGTATGTTTTTACCATTTTCCCAGTTTCCATTTTCTGTAATCCTGTAGTAATCAGCCATAATATCAAAATCCGGCGGATCGACAGCCTCTTTGAATTCTGCCAATGTATAGGTATAGAATTTACCTTCCTCTCCTTCACTGTCAGCATCAATTGAGGAATAACAGGCACCTTCCCGGTTCATCAGTTCACGCTGTATAAAACCGGTACTCTGCCTGATGACCTCACCATATTCACTCCTTCGGGTCACCTGGTAAGCGTGCGCAAACAGGCTTACAAGCTGGGCATTGTCATACAGCATTTTTTCAAAGTGCGGAACTTTCCAGTACCTGTCAACGGAATATCTTGAAAATCCTCCTCCCGCCGTGTCGTAAATTCCGCCGCCGGATATGGCTAGCAAGGTATTCTCAACCCATTTAAGGGCTATTTCATTCCCGGTAAGGTAATGAAATTGCAGCAGAAACTCCCAGGCTGCAGGCAACGGAAACTTAGGCACTGATGTGAATCCTCCATATTCGTGGTCAATGAGTCCTTCCCATGGATCCAGCAGGGCAGTGTATTGTTCTTTATTGAAAATTTCTGCTGCCGGGAAGACAATTTCATTGATCGGAGAACTGGTTTGGACGGCTTTTGTAAGATCTTCGGCCTGTTTTACAAGGTCAGCATACTGACTGCCATAAATGGTTATGATCCTTTTCAGTAGTTCGTACCATTGAGCTTTCGGGAAATATGTACCTGCAAAGAAAGGTCTGCCGTCAGGAAGGGCAAACGCATTTAAAGGCCAGCCGCCGGTACCGGAAATGAACTGGGCTGCCTCCAGGTAGATCTGGTCAATATCGGGCCTTTCTTCACGGTCAACCTTAATGCAGACAAAATGGATATTCATATACGCGGCAATTTCCGGATCCATAAATGATTCATGTGCCATTACATGGCACCAATGGCAGGCGGCATAGCCAACACTGATGATGAGGGGTTTATTCTCTTTGCGGGCTTTTGTTAAAGCCTCCGCCCCCCACTCAAACCAATCCACCGGATTGTCTGCATGTTGGATCAGGTAGGGACTATTGGCCTTTGCCAGACGGTTCATTTGGTTTTTCATCCCTGGAACGGATCTTTTCCAAGGGTAACAATAACAGTCAGCATTGGTTCTCTTCTGAAGAAACCTTCAGATGATTCCAAAAAAAAAAATCCTGCCGGGAAGCAGGATTTTTTTTTCCGTCAGGGAAATTATAATTCATCTTCTGTGACTCCAAAATTCAGGCAGATATTGGCCAGGCTCTTCTCATTCAGTTTCAGATGCATTTTAGTTCCATTATACAGGAAATATTGGAAGCTTATTTCACGAGGATCGGATGAGGTGACATCATGGAATCCGAGCTTGTAAAGGCTTAAATCACCATGACTCTTAATAAGCTGCATAAATGCACTCTGTTTGCCAGGTTGGCCGTTTTCATAAACCGGCAGTTTATCATATACTTTCCCATTCAGTGAGAAAGAATTGATCGCGTTGAATGCTACGGTTTCCTTCTGACCATTTTCCTTCATAATCCGGGCCTTGTTGTACCCAAGGCTTACCTTTTTACATTCGATCTTACCATTTTTGGTAATTACCCATGTTTCACCCAATTCACCTGCAATGCCGGAAAGGCAAAACATGACAGCTGCACCAAGAACAAAAAACTTTTTCATAATTCAGTCCTCCATAAATTTGATTAGTATTATTATATTTCATAGCATGACATTTATCATGCCATATATAATATCAAATTGTATATCAAATAAATACAAAATAATTTCGCATTCTGGATTTGTATTGCTTCGATACACCCTGTGTCCGGAATCGTACAATATTTTCAAACAGCCGGCAAATCCGCAAACAAAAAGGGTATGTATTGGTTGAGTTTATGTGTAATTTAGATTCCCAATACCGTACATAAATATGAAAGCGTCCGATTGCCTGAAATATTGCGGAATGATATTGGCATTGTTCACATCAGCCGGTTCACAAGCACAGCAAAAGAGAATATATATCGCACCTGATGATCATACCGATTATATGTGGTCAGGGAATGAAGAGCAATATGCTACAGCTTTTACGAAGATGCTCGATTATTATATAGGTCTGATTGATTCCACGCAGCATGAACCCTATCCCTATCAGTTTAAATGGAATTGTGACGGATCGTATTGGGTATATGTATACCGGCAAAATCGCAGCCAGGACCAGTTCAACAAACTGATCGGATTAATCCGGGATGAAAAGATAACCGTACCGATGAACACCCTGGTCGGGCTTAATGGTGTGGCGCCTTTCGAAGCTACCCTGCGAAGCATGTATTTTGCAGGGTCCCTGCAAAAGAAATATGGTCTGAACCTTGAATTGGCCATGAACATGGAGGACCAGGTAATGCCACTGGGCCTGGCATCCCTGTGGGCCGGTTCGGGTGCAAAATATTCATGGCACGGGGTATGCAACTGCGTCACCAAGGTAAAAGGCCTGGATGCCCGGCCAAACCAGCTTTATTGGTATAAGGGCCAGGACGGCCAGCGTGTTCTGATGAAATGGTATTCTCTTACTCAAAGCCTTGACAACAGGGAACTGGGAGGATATGCGGAAGCATTTGACCCGGTGAAATCGATTAAACTCTGCAAAGAACTGATGCAGAGTGAGAAGTATCCTTATTCGGTTGCAGGTGCTTTTGGCATGGGATGGGACAGTCTGGCCATGATGACGGGCAAGTTTCTGACAGCGGCCCGGAAAGGGTCGGACGGGGATTGCCAGGTAATCGTATCCAATGAACTTGACTTCTTCAGGGATGTGGAAAAAGAATATGGGCAGGTTTTGCCATCAGAGACAGTTTCTTACGGCACAACGGAATGGGGCATAAACCTGGCTTCACTGGCAGCTGTTTCCGCCGGTTTTAAAAGGTCCGTTGAAAAGCTGAGAACGGCCGAGGCCTTATGTACATATGTCTCCTTAAAGGATCCGGTCTTTTGCAGTGATCTGGCGGAAAAAAGGGAACTGGCCTGGATAGCCTGCGGATTGTATGTTGATCATGACTGGACCTCTGACGGACACATCATTACCCGGCATGAACGGGCTTTATGGCAGCGGAAGATTGCATCCGATTTGCGCAACTATGTGGATACCCTTTATTCCAGGTCATTGCAGACCATGGGCAAATATATTAAACGAACTGTAAGGACCAATGAGGAATTCTTTGTTTTTAACCCGCTGGGGTGGGTAAGGACCGATTATTGTGACTATCCTTATGAGGGTGATGGCCGTATTTGTGTCCTTGACGAATCAAAGGGACAACCAATTCCATTCCAGATCATTTCGGTTGATTCAAAACAATTTCTGAGAATACTGGCTATGGATATGCCACCGGCTGGCTATAAAGTATTTGAGATCAGGAAAGGCAATGCATGTCCGGTTTCTGTGCCGGCCATCAGGGTAACGGAGAATACCATGGAGAACGATTTTTACAAAATCACCCTGGATAATCGCGGCGCCCTTATCAGCATTGTTGACAAGGCGAATGGCAATCATGATCTGGTTAAGCAGTCCGGCGGGATGTACATGAATGACCTAGGAGGCGGTAATGATGGCGGCAGCCAGGCTGTAAAACTCACTAATCCGGGACCTGTTTCCGCCACATTTACAGTTACCTCCGGTGTTCCATTAAGACACAAGACCCGCATTACCTTGTTTAATAAGATCAACCGCATCGGGATTGAAAACCTGATCCTGGAGAATTTCAGGAATGAAGTGAACTATGCCTTTTCCTATAGCCTCGATAAGCCTGAAATACGGCATGAGGAGGCAGGAGCCATATTAGTGGCAAAACCTCTTTCGGAGGGCGGACATTACAGCGAGGTAGCGAGCCGGCTGGACTTGCTGGGATTAAATCATTTTGTCTCTTTTTCAGACAGTTCCAAAGGTATAGTGCTTTCGAACCGGGATGCTTATTTTATGAAGACAGGTAATAGTAAAACGGATTCTCTTGACTTCACAACTCCAAGGGTTTCCATTTTGGCCGGGGGTCAGATAGATGCGGACATTAACCTCGGGATCCCTGAACAGGATGGCGATTCCTATTTTGAGAACTCCTTTGCCCTGCGGTCTTTCAGGGGAAGACTAAATGCCACCCAATCCATGAAGTTTGCTCTGGAGCACCAGAATCCTTTGGTTTCAGGGAAAGTGTCCGGCATTACCGGGTATCCCGCTAAGACGTATTCACTGCTTAATTTTTCTGATCCCGGCGTAGTTGTTTGGACCTTGAAACCGGCAGAAGAGGGTATAAAAGAAGGCATTATCGCCAGGATATGGAATCTGGAATCTGCGAACCGCAAATGCACTATTTCATCTCCTCTTAAAATACGGGCTGCTAAAAACGTAACACATATTGAAAAGGACCTGGAGGCATTGCAAACAATAAACGGTAAGGTGGTAACCGAACTGGGACATAACAGGATCCACTCGTTCAGGATATTTCTTGGAGAATAGATAACTTTTGTTCGGTTGAAAAGTAATTGTAATCATATTGACGAACAAGGAACACTGATTTTAGAATTATGAAGATTTTTCTTCATTATTCATCATTCGGTGTTCCTTGTTCGATGTTATTGAAATTATTTCAAAAAATGTTTCAGTTAGTGCCTTTATTCCAACCCCACCTCATAAATATTCCCTTCATATGATTCCTTGATCGTTACCTGAAATCCTTCTTCCATGAGACGCTTTCCGGATGCTCTGTGTATTTCTGGGCCGTGCGGAGCAAGTTTAACTGTCCCGGGATCATCCATTGGCTGGTTTCCAATAACCATTGAGCCTGCGGGCAAGACAGGCGTTCGCCACCAGGCCATCTGTCTTATCCGTATTTCCATTGTATTAATATATTAAGTTGAATTTAGTATTTCTGTTTTTCAATTTTCTCATGAACTTTCAGGTATGCGGGCAAGGCTGCGGATCCATACCATTCATAAAGTTCAACATCAAATATTTTCTCTTCTATCGTAGGATCCGTTTTCAGCAGTTCCTCTGCTTCTTCACGGGTTTTGACATTGAGGATAAAAATTCCCCTGTAGTTCTGTAAATTTTCACCCAGGGGACCGGCAACGATCAGTTTATTTAACCGGGCCAGTCGGTTAATATTGTCCATGTGACCCCTGAAAAGTTCGTTCAGGATCTTTTCATCTGTCGTTTTGTTCGGGCCGGTTTTCAGAATAACCATTATATAGGATTTCATCCCGTAGTCATCTGCCCCCAGTGAATCCGCCAGGGCTTTGTTGTATTGCGGATTTGCTGTCTGAGACAGGCCATCCGGAATAAAACATGTTATTAGCAGCATAAAGGCAATTATCTTCATATTTGGGTTTTTGGTAGTGTGCCCGGAATATGCACCATGGTTTTATTGCGTATCACATGGAATGGATACAACTGAAATGGAATCGAAATAAACAGGTTCGGAAAATATCTGGTCCGCCCATCCCTGTATGGCGAAAAGGCTTATGTACCGCGGTCGGATATTAAATCTTCCGCTCACAGCTTCTTTGAATGCAAAACTTTCCCCGGGGCCTGTTGTATAAAGAAAGCGGAATAAATCCTCCTTTTTTTCGATTTTAAGGACCGATAAGGCAAGATTGTTTCGTACAATTTCCTCATTGCCGGGCTCAATGCTGAACAGGGGAATATGTGCAATCTCTTCCGGCTTGCTGATGCCGCCGCTTTCGGCGGAACTTATTACCTGAATAAGAATCTCAGCAGGTTTTTTATACCCCCCGAAAAAGTCATTGTATAATATGGAAAATCTCAATGCCTTTCCGCCAAAAGACTGATCTTCGGTAAGAAGTATCCCCGCCTGCTGCCAGTTGTGTCCGGGAATGAAACCGGTCAGGTGGATTTCTGCAATAAAGCAATCAGTAGGAACCCGGCGCATAAGCAGATTTTTTATTCCGGCAGGATTAGCATCATTTTTCCAATTGTCCCCTATCAGGGTAAACAATGTAAGATGCCCCGGTTTTTCATATCTGCGATTCCAGGAGGCTGTATCTATTGATTTGACCATCCATCCTTTTTCTGCCAGGGAGTCTTCCTGCACTGCGTTGAAATTATCCGTAAATACATCTTCGCTGTTTCTCCGCAACATGGACATGACTATAAAAATTACGGAGGCCAGGAATATGGTGAAAAGAAATATAATTACCCGTTTTTTGACGTTCACAGGATTTTCCCTCCTTCCAGACAAGCTTCCTGTGAACGAACTCCTGTATTGGAACCAGAAAGGATAATGACTTTCATTCTCCTTCCTTTTCATTTCAGAGGTAAACGGTGCATTCAACACATATCTCGCCAGTGTATCAAGCGTAGCATCCGAAGGATTTCCGGGGACTGATCTTTTTATGTTGAGTGCAAAAACCGAGTAATTCTTAATGCTTTTGGCCCCAATGACAAGACCGGTGCGATCGAAAATCTCATTGGAGAGAAATTTGCTGTCAGTTTCCGACAAAGGGGCGGCCAGGGGAAAACCAAAGCACTTTTCACAGGCTTCCTTAAACAGCGCGATGAATATCTTTTTATTCAGGTCATTCATCCGTTCATTAATTTGATCTTCATCCTGTTTCCAAAAGAATTCTGTTCCAGTTCCGGAGAATTCCACAGTATTTCCGGACTTCTTAAGATTTCCGGGCGATTTTTACGCTCCGGATCCATAAATTTAAATTAGTATGAAATTATTGCTTTTTTCGGCATTCATTGTGGTTTTTGCACCAGGATTTTCACAAAACCTTCAATTGCATTATGATATGAGGCATACTTTCGATCCTGAATTAAACCCGTCTAATTTTCCTGCCTTCAGTTTTGAATATTTTAAAAATATGGATACCCTTGGCACCGGATCATTTCTTATTAACGTTAAGGCTGACCTGAACGGAAAGAATCATAATGTAAGCCAGGTCTTTACCCAGGTTTCACAATCATTGAGATTCTGGAGGCCGAAAATATATCTTTCGTTTAATTACAATGGTGGTCTGGGCGTTACGCGGGATGCCTTTGGATATTATCTTTCAAATTCTTTCGGGATCGGAATATCCTACCCCTTCCTGTGGCAGGGTGCCTGGTTTGCCGCCAATCTTTTGTTCCGCTATAACGCCTTTGATAAACCCAGTTATGATCCGCAATTTACCTTTTATTTCGGGAAAGGATTTTTCACATACAGGATATTTACAGCCGGCAGTTTTGTCTTTTGGACACAAAACAGGGATCAGGGAACAGAGTTTACAAAAGAAATGTCCGGAAAAAAATTTGCATTTTTTGGAGACCCGCAGATATGGTTCAGGATAAAGAACGGATTATCAGCCGGCTCAAGAATAAATGTTTTTTATCATTTGCTGACCGATGACAACAAAATCCAGCTGTATCCGACCCTGGGCCTTAAATACCAGTTCTGAAATACCAATTCCCTGCCAGTGTATGTTATCCATCTTTTCTTACTTTTGTAACAAATCCGTGATCTGGTCGTCCCATTTACAAATACATTTACAGGGTGACTCACCGTTTCACTTTTATTCTCCTGCTGGTCTTGTCGGGCATTACCGCTTATTCACAGGGCATCAGGGGACGCCTTGCCGATACCGGAAATAATCCCATTCCGTTTGCTGCCATATATGATGAAACTACCTCTGCAGGGACTACAAGCAACGCAGAGGGTTATTATGAACTGAAACTGGATCCTGGGAAGCATTCCCTGGTGTACAAAGCCCTGGGTTATTTTCTGGAAAGAAGACAACTGACTTCATCAGCCGTGTTTACCGAGGTTAACATAACCATGAAAGAACAATCCATTGAACTGAAAGCAGTTGTCATTACACCGGGGAAGGAAGATCCGGCATATGCCATCATGAGAAAGGTCATAGCACGTGCTCCTTACCATCTGAACAGCGTCAGGGAATATACGGCGGAAGTTTATCTCCGGGGGACGGTCCATATTATCAACATTCCTAAATTTATTGCCAGACGCGCAGAGATCGACGGCAAAAAAAATGTAATTAAAAATGGTGATGTTTACCTTCAGGAGTCCGTTAACCAGCTAAAATTCCAGGCGCCGGAAAACTATGAACAAAAAGTCATATCCTATCAAAGTACATTCCCCGGTAATGGTAACGAAGTCAATCCGATGCAGATCATCCGATCCAGTTTTTACGAACCCGAAATAGAAAACATCGTATCACCCCTTGCACCAAAAGCATTTAATTTCTACAGATACCGATACGAAGGCTTTTTCAATGAGGGCGATCATGTGATCTTTAAGATCGGCGTTACACCCAGGAACAACAGCCAGCAACTGATGAAAGGAACATTGTACATCGTGGACCAGCTCTGGTGTTTACATTCTGCGGATGTTTCCCAACAAATGTTTTTCGGCAGCCTCAGCTACAAAACCATTTTCTCCCCGGTAAAGCAAAATGTGTGGATGCCCATCAGTTACCAGTTTTATGTTGAAGCAGCTTTAATGGGTATAAAGGCAAATTACAAGTATTCGAGTTCGGTAAAATTCAGTGAAGTTATACTGAATGAGAAAAGAACAGGATTGATCAAACCTGATGAACCTTCCGCATATGTTACCCCGCCTGTCCAAAATAAGGCCGATGCCAGAAAACAGAAAAAGGATGCAGAAATAAAAAAACTTTTGGAAAAAGAAGAATTGACGAATCGTGATATGGTGAAAATTGCATCCCTTATGACCAAAGAATCATATGCCGATACAACCGGGTCAAAATCACTTGAGATCAGGGAATCCATTCAAAAGGTCACTGTTGAAAAGGGTGCACTGAAAAGAGATACCGGCTACTGGAGCGAGATCAGGCCGATTCCACTGACTTCAATTGAAGCCCGGCTGCCGGGAATGAGAGATAGCAGCGCCCTGGCAGTTCATGATACGATATCGGCAGATTCTGCCAAATCAGAAAAATCTGATAAGATTCCAGCAAGAATTTTACGTTTTATGACCAATCAGAAAAGTTTCCTGGCCTTTGATTCCACTTTGCTGTTTCGTTACCAGGGTATTATAGGTCCGGATAAGGTTTCCTACAATACGGTTGATGGTTTTATTTACCGGCAGACCTTTAGCCTGGAACAAAAGATTGATTCAATACACAAACTGATCATCGACCCCGGTATTGCCTACGCTATCAACCGGGAAAAGTTCATGTGGTGGGCAGATATCAGGTATGATTACGCCAGGATGAAGGCAGGTAATGTGAGATTCCATATAGGAAGCGAGTCAGCCGATTATAATTCGGAAACAGGCATAAGTACAACTGTCAATACCCTGGCATCCCTTTTTTTCCGACGAAATTTCCTGAAGCTCTATCAGCAAAACATTGCTTATATCGAAAACAGAATTGAACCGGTCAATGGAATGAACCTGGCTATTTCCATAGGGTACAGGACTGCAATGCCTCTGGAGAACCATTCGGATTATTCCTTTTTTTATCGCAATGAAAGAGAATACTCAGATAATATACCCGGCAATGATCCGGGCAATGAGCTTCGGAATAAATACAATGAAGAGGCATACTGGGATGCCCGGCTGGAATATACACCCCGGCATTATTATAAGATCCGGGGCGGCAGGAAACACTACCAGTATTCAAAATATCCGACTTTTTTTGTGCGCAACAGGATGGCAATTCCCGGAATTGTCAACAGTACTGCAGAATATGACCTGGTGGAATTCGGGGCCCGGCAAAGAAGGGAATGGGGGATGATGCATTCTTTTTCATGGAATATTAAGGCAGGATTCTATTTGAACGATAAAAGTGATTTCCTGATGGATGATAAATATTTTAACAACTACGATCTGCCGGTTGACATTAAATACAGGACCGATGTCTTCAGGCTTCTTCCCTTTTACCGCAATTCCACCCGTGATAAATATGTTGAAGCCCATGTTCAGTTTATCACCCCCTATCTTCTGATTAAGTACCTGCCATTTCTGAGCAACAAAATATGGAATGAAAATCTTGAATTCAATTACCTTACAACCAGTGAACAATCAAATTACTGGGAAATGGGTTACAGTGTAAGCCAGATATACATGCTGCTGCGGGCTGGTGTTTTTGCAGGTTTTGACGGGGGATCATTCAAATCAGTTGCCGTGCAAGCTTCCTTAAGCTTTTAACTCCAAAAAGTACATACCCGAGACCATCATTGCGAATATAATGAAGCAATCATTTCATATTTGCCAGAATCTTAATGTCCCTGTTCTCAATTACATTTTTAGTGTAACCTTTGAGGGATGCGGTTATCATTGCCTTTGCCAGGTCCTTTAAGGAGACAAGGGCATTGGGCGCTATCAGTTTCAAAATGGGAAAAAGCCAGGAAATATATTTAAGGGTCCTGTAATAAGTCTGGTTGGGTTTCAGGGGTAAAAACGGTTCGATGGCCCCAGGGCGGAAATTGTAGACATGCCTGAAAGACAACCTCATTAATGCATTCTCGGTCTCGCCTTTTACCCTTGCCCACATAATTCTGCCTTTCTCACTGCTGTCTGTTCCGGCTCCGGAAATATAACAGAATACCATATTGTGATTGAGATTGGAAAGGATTTTGGCAAAACTTAGTGTTAACGTATAAGTGTATTTCCTGTATTCGGGTTCCTTTTTACCAAGAGATGTAACCCCCAGACAGAAATAGCAGGCATTATAACCTTTTAACTGTGGAATAAGATCAGTGATATTGAAAAAATCATTATGGATTATTTCCTTTAGCTTGCTATGCTCATAGCCGGTGGGCTGCCTTGTGATTACAAGCACATACTCCACATAGGGATTGTGAAGGCACTCATAAAGGACTCCTTCTCCGATCATTCCGGTTGCACCGGTTATTATAACATTTAATCTTTGCATTTATTGACTATTAAATTTGATAATATAACTGGTTCCTCAGATCATTCATGTCCTCCATTAAACAATGATTGTCTGCGTTTTGTTAAGGAAATGGAATGAGGTATTTTAAGACCTGGGTAAACCTTCCGATGCGATGGAACTAAAATCTCATTCTGATTTGGGTATAAAGGCGGTGAAATTTGAGATGCCGTTCGAACGTACCCTCATAGTTCATGGAAAGGGAGAACCTCGAAAGGAATTGACATGAAAGGCTAATCTCTCCGATGTGCTGGAGGATATCGGACAAATTTTCGGATAACTTGTAATCAACATACCTGTAAGCCAGCCCGGTTTGAATTTTTCCCTTTAAATACTCTCGGGACAGACTGATCCCCATTATTTTACCACTCAGATAACTTGCTTCCAGGAAAGTGGCAGAAAGGGTTGCCGATGCTCCTATTCCCGGGATCCGGGTATAGGTCATGTATCCATAAAGGTTTTTCGATGGTTTCGGATCCGACTTCATGAACCTGTAACCGGATTGCAGGCCGAACATCATATTTCCGGTTATGCGGTAATTTGCCTGAAGCCTCAGCCCTTGCCTCATCTCATTATCAAGTACCCTGTCAATGAATGTTTTGTAAGTTTCATAATACACCACGTTCTTCCTGGCATCATATGAACCGGAAATGGTGAGATTTTTTGCCGGTTTATACCGGAGTGATAAAAACATGCCGGTGGGATTAAAAGTGGTCTTCCTCTGAAGGATGTGTGCTGAATCATAATTCATCTCATAGAGATCCACTTCAAGCGTACCGAAAAAGTTCAGATTATGAACGAGGGAGTTGGAATGTTGAAAATAAATGAACCTCCGGTCTGTTTTTGAATGATTCATTTGCTGCATAAAGGCAAGGGAGCTTTCACTGTACCCGTTGCCCTTTTTATTTGCAAAGGCCACGTATCCGCCATATTGAAAAAGGCTACTGTTGAAAGAATAATTTGAATAATCAGGCCTGGTACCGAGCACGGCGCCCAGGGAAATTTTTCCAATTGTTTTTTCAGCCTGCAATCCGTCCATGGCGCCAATGCTTGAAATCTTGTGATTAATCCTGCGTCCCAGGCTGATCTGTGTAGTATTGTTCAGATCATACCTGACGTTTAGATTGTAGATTTTCAATGCATTGAAAACATTGGCTTTTACTTCCATCCAATCTCCTTCCCTGTGCCTGAAGGAAATATAACTCTCGGCTGAAATCCTGGAATTAGCTATGTGGCGGGCATCGAGGGAAAAGGTATAGCGAAATCGCTGTAAATTATCTGAAGAAAAGCTGTTAATATCCGTATACGCGATGGCAGATATGCTACCCCTGATCTTCTGTTTAAATTCCTTTACATTTGTTTTTCCTGAAACAGCTGAATCAGGATCAATTTTCCCGATTGATATTTCATGCGTTTCAATAATTTTCTCCTCAGTTTTGGCTGGATTCCGCTTCCTGGCCATGACAGGTTCACCAACTGCCAGGACTTCCGGCCCAATCTTTGTGCCAACACAGGATGTGGATGACACTGCCGTAACGACAAGAACAGGTACTATGCCACTCCCTGATGCTTTAAAAAGTGTATCTCCAGCCGATATTCCGAGGGCAGACCGGAATTTCACATAAATATTCTGCGTACTTATAAATGAAACCTGCCCGGTAAGAGTCGATTCCTTTTCCTGACTTAGCAGATGTGTAAAAGAGGATAATACAGATAATATAAAAATAAACTGTTTCATCATTCCGTATTAGTCTGAATTTCCCCTGGGATGACAACGAAAACATTCCGAACTGTTGTAGGAATAGTTGCTGTTCCCCTCATGCTCATTGTCCATATCGGTTTTGTTGTGTTCGTGGCAGTCAATGCAGCTGAACAGGGAATAATTTGCTGTATTGGAATGGCAGTCCGTGCACGAATTCCATTCTCCCTTATGTCTGCCTGAATAGATCGGAAAGGACTGGGTGTCATGTTGCAGGTAAGAGGCCGGTTTCCAATCCGGGTTGGTGGTATGGCAATCGGTGCAGTTGACGGAAAAGCCCAGTGACTGATGTGCAGGATTGGCGGTCTGATCATAATTGGCCTTGTGACAGGCAAAACAATCTGTGGGCGTCGAAGAGTAATTACCTCCAATATGACAGTCATTGCAGGATGGCGTGGCATGTCCGAGTGTAAGGGGGAATTCCGTATGGTCAAAATTTGCAGGTTTCCATCCCGGACTCAGGGAATGGCAATTCTGACAGGTAACAGGAAAATTGGAAGAAATATGACCCGGATTGGTTGTATTCTGGTAATCAGTCTGATGACAGGACATGCACTGAGGATTTGCATCGGAATAATTTCCGGTAATATGGCAGTCAGCACATTTGGGAGTCGCATGTGCCTGCACAAGAGGAAAGAAATTATGATTAAATCCTGAACCCGACCATTGAAATGAATTGGAAGGATGGCAGGAAGCACAATCTTCAGATATGCCTGAATTAATGTGATTTGGATTGGTGGTTGTCATGTAATTATCCCTATGGCAATCAACACATTCTATCCCCATAACATCAAAACGTGCGAGGTTTTCCGATTGATGGCACTGTTGACAATCAGCGGTTGCATGTGCTCCCAGCAAAGGGAAGCGGCTCATCCTGTGAATATCATTGATATTGTTCACAAGCCAGGAAGATGGGGTATGGCAACGGTTACACTCTGTTCCTGCTGTAGCCTGGTGCACATCATTATGGCACTCGAAACATGAAGTCTTTGCCTCGGAAAACACAAGGGTGGGATGACAGTTCCTGCAGTCTGCTTCCGAATGTTGTCCCGTCAGGGGCATTTTTGTCCGGTTATGATCAAATGAATATAACTCTTTATCGAGTTGCCATCCTTTTGAGCTGTGACAGACACTGCAGCTGATCCTGAAATCCGGTCCGTGAGGGGAATCAGTTTTGCGGTCGGAAAAGATAAGCAATATGCAAAAAATCAAAAGTGACAGGATTCGCATTTGAATTCTTTTAATTTATACATTGTAACGACAGTTGTTCCTTGTTGTTGTGGCTTATGACACGACGCACAGGGGACATTGGTATGCTTTCCGTCAAGCCTGAAATTGGTCTTATTGTGATCAAACCGTGATGCTTTCCAGTCGGTTTCGGTATGGCACCTCCCGCAATCCGTTGAACCATTTACTTCAAATTGCCCTGAATGAGTATCAAGGTGGCAATCAGAGCAATTCATACTCAAACCTGAGAATTTCTGGCTTATATTACCATTTGTATCGCGGGATATATGGCACGCTCTGCATTCCTGCCGGGCATGCCCGCCGCTCAGGGTAAATCCGGTGCGGGCATGATCAAATGAGACTTTTGACCATTGGCTTTCAGTATGACAAACCCTGCAATTTGCATCCGGGTAATATTTGGACTGGATAAACGGCTGATGTATATCTTTATGACAATCACTGCAATCCTTGCCAATCTCCCTGAAGCTCCATTTGTCCGGTTTTTTGTGACAATCATTGCATGGTATGGCCAGATGAGAGCCCCGGAGCGGGAATGTGCTCCTGTTATGCTCCTCAATTGAATAGGAAAACTGTTCAAAACCTTTTACGGAATGACATTGTGAGCAATCGGGAGATTTGCCGTTTTTTTCAAATTGCCTGTTATGGTAATCATTATGACAGTCAACACATTGCCCGTATTTTAACGGATCGGTATACCGGTTTTTGTGACAAGCCCTGCAGTCAACCAATACATGTTTTTCCTCCAGCCTGAAGTTAGTCTTATTGTGATCAAAGTTGTTCATCACTTTAAGGACCTGGAAGGATTGTTCATTATGGCACTGGCGGCAATTCTGGCCAAACCGGTTCTGATGGGGGTCTTTATGGCAGCTGGTGCAATTGGCATACGGAACGTCCTTGAACTGCTGGAATTTTTTCCCGTCTGTCATGGAAATCTTATGACATTTCAAACATGCCACATCCTTATGCTTTCCCAGGAGCTGAAATTTCGAGGCAGCATGATTGAACCTGGAGGCCGGGGTAAATGTGTTGGCGATATGGCAGGACAGGCAATCCGGAGAAAGTGTTTTCCGGTGGTAGTCGGCATGGCAATCCAGGCAGGCAGTCCCGGTCCCCAGCCAGGTGTTTTTCCTGGCCTTCAGCCCGGGATCGGAGATGTATTTTGAATTGTGACAATCCCGGCATTCTATCCTCGCATGCGGGACACTCAGGGGATATCCGGTAAGGGTATGATCAAATTTAGTAATGTCCAGCCGGATCAGTTGAAAAGTCCGTCCATGATGGTCACTGTGACATGTAATGCAAGCTTTGCCCCTTGCATCGGCAGAAGAATGGTATCCTTTTCTCAGGCTTATTCTCTGTTGTATATCTGTGTGGCATTTCAGACATTTTTCATTGGTTACTTTATCACCCAGAACGTGGCATTGGGTGCAGTTTGATATCCCTTCAAGGTGTGAATGGGGATCTGACAAATCCCCGGGGGAGATCTGGGCGATCAGATTGTATAATGGGATAAGCATAAACAAAATGACTCCGGATATTTTACACAGCATACCGGATAAAGTGATGACCTTCAATCCTGGGTGCAAAGTGGCAAACAAGCCCTTGTGCATTTACCTGCTTTTATATATTAATGCTTCAAAACCGTTTCACCAAATTTTTTTGTAATAGCAATCCCGGCTTTTTCCAGGAACTGTGTTGGAAGTTCCCCACCGGCAAATATGTATACGAGATCATTTTTTAATCTGATCGGATCGGTTTCCATACCGGTTGAGAGCAACACACTATCCTGTTCAATCGATACCAGATTGGATTTCAGCCTGACCTCAATTTTTCCTGCGGCTAAGGCTTTGTCCAGGGCTATGCTGTTTTGCGGTTTTATCCTGTTGAATGTCTCGTTGCGATAAGAAAGGGTCACACGATTCTGATCCGCCAGCAAAAGGGCTGATTCAACCGCAGAATCTCCTCCGCCTACCACGATAATATCCCTTGACAGAATTTCTTCAGGTTCCAGGAGCCGGTAGGCGACTTTCTCCGTCATTTCACCGGGGATGTTCAGCTTGCGTGGTGTTCCGCGTCTCCCAATCGTTAACAATACCCTGGCTGCTGTATATTGTTCTCCGCTTTGCAGAAGTACCTTAAATATTTCGTTTTCGGAAGAAATGGCATCGACCCTGGAATTTTCCCGTACGGTTATATTATTTCTTTTTAACACGGTTTCCCACAGGTCCAGCAGTTCAGATTTGGAGGTCTCATACAATTTGACTTTTCCGAAGAGGGGCAGATCCATGGGCGAGGTCATCACAATTTTTCTTCTCGGGAAGTTGTATACCGTGCCTCCGAGGGTATCCTGCTCCAGCAGCAGGAAATTCAGGCCGTTTTTTTTCGCTGCAAGACAGGCGGATATTCCGGCGGGTCCTGCACCCACTATGATGAGATCAAAATCGGCAAATTGATTTTTTCCGGGTAACTTTGTAATATTTTCAACAGCCTGGCGGCCCTGTTCAACCGCATTTTTAATAAGGCCCATGCCTCCCAGTTCACCTGCAATGAATAATCCGGGCACATTTGTCTCGAAATTCGGTCCGACATGCGGAAGCTCAACACCCCTTTTTTCAGTGCCCATCCGCAGACTGATTGCTTCCGTAGGACATGCCAGAAAACAGGCCCCATGCCCGATACATCGCGATGCATTGATAATGGCAGCCTTCCCGTTAACAATCCCTAAAATGTCCTTTTCCGGGCAGGCAGCTATACAGGCACCTGTTTGTATACAACTGTTTACATCAACAAACGGATGGAGGGAAACAGGCTCGTGAAGGCCATCTTCCCTGGCTTTCCTGATCTTTTCCTCCACAATTTTCGATTCCCTGCTTTTCTTCCTGAGATAAACCGCAACGATGGCCACACACAGGATGCCGGCCAGCAGATAGATCAAAATATTTTCAATTATTGGTTCCATGTTCAGAATATCCACCTGTAACCAAAAAGTATTGTCACCGCAACATGAATTAACATAATGATCAGCATTACAAGGGCAAATGGCATATGAACCACATGCCAGTATTTGAATAAATTCCGCATGGTATCGAGCCGCTCTATCCGCCGGTTCAGCTTAATATCTTCTTTTACCAGACCCAGAATTTTTTTGTACGAAGTTTTGGGCAGATTATTCCTTCTTAAACTGATCTTAACTGCCTGAACAGATCTGCGGTCATCACGGTAACTTTGAAAAAAGCGACGGATCGGATTTTTGTGAACGATTTCAAATTTCCTTTTTGTGGATTCAACAATTGCATAATAGCTTTCTTCATCAAGGATATTTGAATCCCTTACCATCCCGGCGACACCACTTTTCAAATCCCTCACCTCACCCAGGCTGAGCTCACGGCCTTCAATGCTATGCGGAATCTGAATGTATATGAACCTGCCGATTATTCCGCTCAGAAAAACGGCAACCATACTCCAGAAACTCACGGCTACAATCCCCCCGAATTTATATGCGGTATGGAATAATACCATCATAGGACCCAGCGTACACATGAAAATATGCACTTCCAGCCAGTGTTTTAGTATTCCCATCCGAGAAAGGAATCTGTATCTTTTGCGCGCCATATAGAAGCCCATTCCAAAAATTATGAGGAGAGAACCTATGATTCCGAGTCCATGTCCCAGTATGCCGCTTGATTTTAAAATTGCGTGATCAGGATGGTAGAACCTTTCTTCAAGGCTGATCCTGTAATAAGGTAAACCCCTGATTAAAAGGGCGATAAAAACGACTGAACCAAATGCAACCAATATGCCTATAAAAATAGAATGAGCTGTTTTTGACATACGAATTGCTTATAAGTAATACCAAGACTACACCTGCAAACCAAAACTAAAAATAAATCGAATAAGTTATAAGGCTTCGGTGCCAAATTTCCTATCCAAAATGCTAATTTAGAATGACTAAGGATAAGAATGTAACAATGTGGCATCTGAATTAATGGTAAAATATTTTACCAGGAAATGGCCGTATGAAAATTGAAGGGTTTCTTTATCTTTACTTTAGCCTCTGAAAATTCATATGCATCACCATGAATATTTTGATTTGTCCGGACAAATTCAAAGAATGCCTGAGTGCAGGTGATGTAGCCCTGCAAATTCAAAAAGGGATATTGAAGGCAATGCCGGATGCGCGGTGTAAAATAGTGCCCATGGCTGACGGTGGTGAGGGAACCGTTCAGGCCATTGTGGAAGCCACCGGCGGGCATATTGAAAAGGTCAGGGTCCACGATCCGCTGATGAGACCTGTTGATTCCTTTTTTGGCATATCCGGCGATGGGAAAACCGCTATTATTGAAATGGCGGCAGCATCCGGACTGGCGCTGCTGGAAAAGGATGAAAGAGATCCGCGTGTGACAACAACCTATGGTACAGGAGAATTGATAAGATTTGCGCTTGACAGGGGCTGCAGTGAAATTATCGTAGGGATTGGAGGCAGTGCTACAGTAGACGGCGGAGTCGGGATGGCCCAGGCTTTGGGAATTAGTTTTACGGACGATACGGTATGGGAGGTCAAACCCGGCGGGGGAGGGTTAGGGAGCATTTTCAGGATCGACAAAAGTAACCTTGATCACAGGATTGAGCACTGTAAGATTTCGGTGGCCTGTGATGTGACGAATCCCCTTTCGGGTCCGGACGGGGCGGCCATAATATTTGGTCCCCAGAAAGGAGCAATACCGGCCGTGGTTCGGCAGCTTGAAGAAAATATGAAGCATCTTGCAAGAATGATCCGCACTGAATTGCACCAGGATGTGGAGAATATCCCGGGAGGCGGTGCAGCCGGAGGGATGGGTGCGGGGATAGTGGCATTCCTGGGGGGCGAGCTCAAACCGGGTTTTGAACTGATCAGCCGGACCATAAAGCTGGATGAACACATTGCCTGGGCGGACCTGGTTATAACCGGTGAGGGCAGAATGGATGTCCAGACGTCATTTGGCAAAACACCCGCCGGAGTTGCCCGCCTGGCATTGAAGCATGGCAGGCCTGTTATTGGATTTGCAGGCTCGCTGGAGCAAGGCCCGGACCTGTTCGCCCAAATGGGATTTACAACCGTGATCCCCATTACGGACAAACCAATGACGTTGGAGAAATCCATGGCCGATGCCGGCAGGTTACTTGAACATTCGGCAGAAAGGGCCTTCAGATTGATTGATCTGGGAAGGATCCTAAAATAGGTTTCCGGGATTAAGGAAAGGAATTAAATGAGCATTGTGTTATAGGAAATGGCATGGGTAAAAAAAATATTGTGAAATATCCCAAATACTCCCGAACTGCTTAACAGTTTTCTGCAATTTTTGGAAAAAGAATACCCGGTAATTGCATAAACCATACAATCTCTCCTAATAGTAGTCTGATATCCGGCTGTTTTTGCATTTAAGCCAATCCGATACTGTGATACCCTGGAATTCAGTTATGTAGACCGTGTAAACCAAAATACATTTGAACCGGTATTTCAAACTTCTATTTGTCTAAACCTTAAACTAAAAGGAGATGAAAAAATGAAAAAACTGGGATTACTCTTTATGGTGGTTGCAGCAATATCAATTGCTGACCTGAAATGCCAGGAAGGTTCTGCAGTTCAGCTTAAAGGACTGACGGAGCTTTCACCTGCCTTCTCTTTCAGTTCGGTGAAGGATAAAGGGTCCAAAGGGGACTGGTTCTTCACAGTTCCGTTACGGGTAAATCATTTTGTTTCAAATTACTTTGGATATGGCGGTGAAATTGTACTTACCGTGTTCAAAGTCGGTGAAAATGCAGGAATTGCGGGCAACATTTTATTTGAGTCCGATTTTCCGGTATCACCGGGGGCATACATGTATTTGGTTGGAGGAGTTGGTTTATCAAACACCAATGCAATAGTAGACCGCATTGCTGCAAAATACGATTCGGAAGGACCTGTTTTTCTTGTAGGCAACCTGGGGGGAGGAATAAAATTTCCCATTGGAAGCAGAGTCCTGGGCAAGGTTGAAATCCGCTACCAGAACTTCAGAGGAAAAGAAACATATGAAGATTTTGATGGCGAATCCACTACAACGAAAATAAGGACTAGCTATGTGAATACATTGTTCGGGATTTCTGTCCTCCTTTGATGATCAGGTATTAATTAACTGTTTGCTGATTTTAACCACAGACTGTTCCTAACGGGATTTGCAAACAGATGTTTCGATGCCATAATTTTGCATGCCGGAGTTTACGTGTGGTAAAATATTCATAAACCTGGCGTCAGGATTATGGCTTTTATTTTTGGAATAAGTCTTCCTTTATTTTATATGTATTATTCTAATAAGAGTGTGATAATCAAATAATAAATTGTTGTATATTTGTTAATATAGTTGGATAGATGTTCTGCCCCTGATACCGTTTCTGCACATCGTGCTTCATTTTCTGACCTGTCGGATAAACGAACCCAATTGATAGAGGAAAATGGAAAACAATACAATACAACAACGCTTACTGAGCCTGGTGCAGGACATGACACCAGATAAATATTCACTGGTTTTCGAACTTTCTGAATTGTTGGGCGTAAGCACCGACAGCATTTACAGGAGAATGCGAGGTGAGACATTGCTGGATATCAATGAGATACAAAAAGTATGCCTTCATTATAATATTTCCTTTGATTCAATTTGCGGATCGGAACAAACCGGTTTGGTTTCCTTTATTTATCAGCCAATTATAGAGGTGTCTGATTTCAAGCGATGGATGAATACCATCACTGCCCACCTGAAAACACTACAGAATAAGAAGGACGTACATGTTATTTATGCTGCGATTGATGTTCCTGTATTTCACAATTTCAGATTTCCCCTGGTTTCTTTCTTTAAGACATTGTATTGGCTTAAATCCATTGTCAATCATCCCGATTATCAGGATATCAGGTTTTCAAAGGACAGCATCAATCCTGAATTTGTGGCAGCAGGAAAAATAATGGCTGAGCTATACAATGCCATACCATCCACAGAAATCTGGACAGATCTGCTGACATATGGTGTTCTGAGGCAAATTGACTATTACTGGGATTCCGGAGAGTTTGCCTCGAAGGAGGATGCGCTGGCTTTATGTGATGAGGTAGAAAAGGAATTTGAATACATGCAAAATGCTGCAGCCAGCAGTTCCAAAAATCCTGAAAGGAAAAAGCTCCCGGGCGACCCGGTTAATTTCCAGGTATATGATTGTGATGTAGAAATTGCAACCAACTGTATCCTTGTGATCAACGGAGATCACAAAACCGTTTATTCCAGTTCACAAACCTTCAACATACTTGTGACATCCAATACAATTTTCGCAGACGAAACATACCGCTGGCTCAATACCCTGATCAGAAAATCAACCCTGATCAGCGAGGTTAGCGGAAAACAACGGGGTCTGTTCTTCAGGGAATCATTTAATAAGATAGGTCAGTTAAAGCATAAAATTTCAAATTACTGAGCGGTGAAATATTTGGCATAACCTGCGTGCATTTAATAAATTCACAAGCCTTTTTTAGATTCAATCAAGAAAATGTGTTGCAGGATTTGCGTTTACTGCAGAACATCCTATGCAAAGTTTGATTTTGCCTTCATTTTTTGCAATTGACAAAACCCGGTTCAGACTTGCCCCTTAGATCAATTATGGCAGGATGCGGGCTTGCTGTAATTTTGAATGGAATTTCAATCCATTCGAAATTACAGCAATAAATGTCAGCCAATAAAACACATATTATACTCAATCCAACATCCGGTGGTGGAATGGCAGGCCGGAACATTCCAGGATTTATTTCCGAAGCAGAAAAGAGATTCGGTAATCAATTCCTTTTGCATGTTACACGGGCTCCCCTGGAAGCAACCCATTTAGCACATGAAGCAGCTGAGGCAGGGGCAGAGCTTATCATTGCAGCGGGAGGTGATGGTACCGTGCACGAAATTGTCAACGGCCTGTTCAAAGGAAAGGATCTGATAAACCCATTCTGCGTTCTTGGAATTCTGGATTTTGGAACCGGCAAAGGAATAGCCCAGACCCTCGGTTTACCAAAATCATACCCTGATCAGCTTGATTACATTATCAATAATGCAGCCTGTCCGGTTGACATAGGATATATCAGGTATAAAAATTCCCATGGAGATCCCTGCGGGCGCTGTTTTATTAACGACTGTCAGATCGGGATAGGGAGCGCGGTTGTAAAACGCGTGCATGCAGGTTATAAAAAACTTGGTGGCAGAATGGCATTCGGAATGGTGGCCATGTCCCAGGTAATTTTTTACAAATCGAACAGGATAACTTTTCATTTGGACGATCAGGCACCCGTTACCGAGAAACTTATAGGCCTGGTTATCAGCAATGGCAACTATTGTGCGGGAGGAATGCAACTGAATCCGGACGCCAGGCCCGATGATGGTTATTTTGACATACTGTGCATTCATGAAATGACTATTCCTGAACGGTTGATCAGCTTTCCAAAAATCTACCCGGGTAAACATCTGCCTTCGAAACATTTCACAAGTGCAAGAAACAAAAAAATAGCCCTGGCTTCAGATGAGGCTTTGTGGATTGAGGCCGATGGTGAATTGGTGGGTATGCTGCCCTGTGATATTGAAATTCTTCCCTCGATCCTGAATGTGAAATATAAACCTATCAAACCATGGTAACTCTATACAAAACGGTTTGCAGGCTGCAAAAAGCTGAATTTGAAGCCAGGATATTTATCTCATTATCTGTAGTTATGGTGATAAGCCTGCTTTCATTTCTGTGTTTTCCTTCCACACCAATGATCATGGTTATCTCCGGCAATTGGTTTGGCTGGTCTTCAGAACTTTCCATGCGCATCGGGTATCTTTTCGTTGCACTGTTAATGCTCATGGCTTCGCTGCTCAGGATATCTGCCGGAAGTACCCTTACCTCGGTGAAAGTTATGTCATTTAAAGTACGGCTTGACAAATTGGTGGATAGCGGGCCATATATTCTGGTCAGAAATCCAATATACCTGGCTGATTTCATTGCTTTTATCGGATTTACCTTGTGTCTGAAGCCTATTGGGCTGCTTTTACCAATTCTTATATATATCCATTATTCGCAGCTTGTAGCATATGAAGAAAAATCACTTGCGTCACAGTTTAATGAACAATTTGTTAATTATAAGAGCATTACGCCGCGATTTGTACCATCCCCGGACAGCATTTACCGGTTTTTTAAATGCAATAATGGATTCAATATAAATTTTGACGGATTCAGGCATAATGCGTTGTTTCTTTTATTCATCCCCGGCTTTGTTGTATCCGCCATAACGGGTTCACTGTACCATGCGATTCTGATTGGCATACCTGCAGTTTTGGATTGGGCTGTCATTCATACTGTAATCGGTTTGCCGTCAAAAACCCTGCAGAATAAAGAGGTAAGTCCCAGGCCGAAAGCCGGACTTTTGAGATCAAAAATCTTTTCTGATATCCTGTACGCCCAATGCTGGGAAGATCCGGCAATTGACCGGGAGGCATTCGGGATCCGGCCGGATGACGAAATATTCTCAATCACTTCAGGGGGTTGCAACGTGCTGACATTTCTCCTGGATGATCCGGCGAAAGTAGTTGCCCTTGATATCAATCCGGCCCAGAATTTCTTGCTCGACCTAAAAATGGCAGCCTTCAGACGGCTGCAATACAACAATATGCTGCAGTTTCTTGGAGTAACGGCTTCAGATCAACGACTCAATATGTATAAAGAGCTGCGGCCGGAACTTCAGAAAAACAGCCGGGATTACTGGGATAGGCAGCATGATAAAATCAGAAAGGGAATTATCCACACCGGCCGTTTTGAAGGATATATGCATATGCTCAGCAAATGGTTTCGCATTCTGGTAGGAAGATCTCTCTTCAGGCAGTTGTTTGAAGCAGAAAAGCTGTCTGACCGGGAAATGCTGTATAAGGAAAGCTGGAATAACCGGCGTTGGAGGTTTTTCACAGGGTTCTTTTTAAGCCGCTTTTGGATGACAATTCTATTTGATAAAGCATTCTTTGCTCAGATCGAAAGATCGGTTTCATTCGGGGAACATTTCCGCCGGATCATTGAAAAGGCAATAACCAAGCTCCCTGTCAGGGAAAACAGTTACCTCGCGTACATTCTTTTTGGAAATTATTACTCTCCCGACCATTTTCCACCGTATCTGCGCAGGGAAAACTACGAGATCATCCGCCAACGCCTCTGTCGTATTCAAATTATTACCGGAAATTGCGAAAGCTATTTCGCTTCCCTCCCGGAAAACTATTTTTCAAAATTCAATTTCACCAATATTTTCGAATGGATGTCCCTTCAAGCTTTTGAAAATCTGCTGAGGGAAACTGTCCGGGTAGCCAGGAATGGTTCGATAATTACCTACCGCAATCTTCTTGTCCCAAGATCAAGGCCCGAAAATCTGGCTGAATGGATAAAGCCAAAAAGAAGAACCGCAGAAAAACTGCATGGCAGGGACCTTTCCTTTATTTACCGGGCATATATAGTAGAACAAATAGTTAAGAAAGATGTCCTATAAAATAAAAATATTGTCTGAAGGCAACAATTTTAGGGACTTCCAGGAGGTTCCTGAAAAAATTTACAGGAACGATCCTTTCCGGGTAGCCCCTTTGCGATCAGAAGTCATGCGTACCCTCGACCAAAAGCAAAATCCATATTTTCTCAATGCCAGTCTTCAGAAATTCATATGCTATAATAATGGAAATCCTGTGGCCAGGTCAATTGCTGTTATTAACCGGAACCACTGGATGAAGTATGGAAAACGCACGGCCTTCTTTGGATTCTTTGAATCAGTCAATGATAAAGAAGGCGTTACCCGTCTGTTTGAATCCATTTCCAAATATTGCGCGGATGAGGGAGCTGAATTTATTGAAGGACCTTTCAATCCAAACCACTATTCAGAACAAGGACTGCTTACCGATAATTTTCAATCAGCCCCGGTATTTTTTGAACCCTATAATCCCGACTACTATCCTGATCTAATTGAAAGCGTTGGTTTTAAAGTATCAAAGAGGCTTCATACCCGGATTAATGCCAAAGCAGACAAATATTTACGAGACCGCTATGGAGATCTTTACTCCGGCAAGGCATCAGGAGACTTTACTGTCCGCCATATCAGCTTATGGAACCTGAATACTGATCTGGAGCGTATCCGGGAAGTGAATAACAACGCCTTCGCCGATAACTGGCACTTTTTACCCCTCACAAAGCCTGAGTATCAGTTCTCTGCCAGGTATTCCATATTTGTTACAACTCCCGGCCTCATTGTTCTGATAGAAAAAGGCAATGAAACAGTGGGCGTTATCCAGTTCATGTTGAATATTAACCTGATTCTTAAGAATATGCATGGTAAGGCCAGTCATTTGGACTATTTGCGGTTTATGTGGAAGCGCAGGTTCATACCATCAATAGTTTTGTTCACAGCCGGCATTAAAAAAGCTTATCAAAACTCGATGGTTGCCTGGTTAATGTTAAAGGCTGTATGTTCCATAGCGCAACGTTACCCCGTTATATCCACTACGTGGATGACGGATGACAATATCCCATCCATTAAAACATCAGAACACCTGGGACTGGTGCCTTATAAATGGTTTTCAATTTATGAAAAACCCATAACATAATTCTATTATGGAACGAAACAGGATAAGAACGCAGAATCCTGACGCCTGGGGTCTAGGGGCCAATCCGGACGGTCAGCTGGTAATAGGCGGGTGCAGTGCCGTTCAATTGGCTGAGATTTATGGTACACCGCTTCACGTGGTCAATGAAATGCACCTGAGGTCAACCGCACTGAATTTTGCCGATTCCTTTGCAAGACGTTATCCGGGGAAGGTCACTGTTCATTATGCCTTTAAGTGCAATTCCGTTCCGGCGATCGTTTCGATCATAAGGCAATCCGGTCTGAATGCGGAGGTCATGAGTGAATATGAGCTGAAACTGGCTCTTGATTTGAATTTCAACGGCGGGAATATCATTGTAAATGGCCCGTTCAAACCGGATAGTCTTTTAAGGATGTGTCTTGAAAACAAAGTTCGCCTGATCATTGTGGACTCGCTTGACGAACTTGATAACCTGATTGCACTCTGTAACCAGTGTGAAAAAACGGCTAATATTCTGCTGCGGATCAACCCTGACTATATACCCCGCGGGATGAACCAGGGCAGTGCAACAGGCAGTCGGAAGGGTTGCTCATTCGGTCTTGACCTCCGGGGCCAGGAGGTAATCCAGGCCTTAAGCAAAATAGGTGCAAGTGACCTGGTAAAATTCAAAGGATATCAGATTCATATTGGTTCAGGGATATCCTATCCACAGGAATACTATAAGGCACTGAAAAGGTTAAAGTATCTTGTAAATTATACGCAGCGCCTGGGTTTTGAAATAAAGATCTTTGATATTGGCGGAGGTATTGCAGCACCGGCATCCAGAGAAATGACAACCCTTGAAATGCTTGCATATCAGGGATGGGGAAAACTGCCGGATCTGAACATATCCGAACGTAAATTCTTATTTACTGATTTTGCGGATGCAATTAAGGAAGGCCTCTCAGATTTGTTCAAGGCAAAAGATCTGCCTGAACTCATTTTGGAACCGGGGCGATGCATAACCAGTTCCAGCCAGGTATTGTTGCTTGGTATTCATCAGGTGAAAAATCGCCCCGGGGTGAAGAAATGGATCATTACGGATGGCGGTATCGGAACGGTGACAATGCCAACGTTTTATGAATGCCACGAAATATTTCTCTGCAACGACCTGGTCAGATCCCGTACCGAACATGTAACCATCTCAGGACCAGTATGTTTTGCCGCAGATATTGTATACCGGAATAAAAAAATGCCTGTCCTTCATCCCGGAGAGATACTGGCCATAATGGACAGCGGAGCTTATTTTACAGCCTGGGAATCATCATTCGGATTCCCCCGCCCGGCTATCATTTCAGTCTCCGGGGGACAACATCTCCTACTCAGAAGAAGAGAAACTTACCAGGATATGGTTGCCCGGGATGGTATCATCAGGGCCGGGATAGTATCCGGGGCTTCATCAGCCTGTTTTCAGAAGTAATTATTAATGTTCTGCTTAAAACACAAACTTATGAAATTTCTAATACATAAAACTGATATCGATCCGGTTCGTGATCAATCAGTTGACAGGATTATTGATGAGTTCATAAAACATGGTCATCATATTGGTCCCGATGAAGAAGTGGCAAAATTTGTCTTCAATCTAACCAATATTGAGGCTCCAAAGGCCTACCGGCGCAAAGCACCCGAAGAACTTGTCGTATCGGTTGTAACAACCAATGGAAACATACAGGATCTTAGGCTTGCAGGCTACACCACACTTGTTAAAACCCTTTCAAATTTAATGATTTGTATAAAAACTGCGGGAAACGGAGATATCCCTGAAATTTATTTTCTTACCCCGGAGGTTGGATTCTATCATTATCCTTTTGATCCCAGAAAGGCATATAACAATATAATACCGATTGCAGGTTCGAAGCTTGTACTGGGCAACCACATCACGGCGGACCTTCCGGAAAGGTTCTGGCAGGGAAATCCGGTAACAGAAGAGGTAAGACATTACGGGCGGGTGCTTGACGGTATGGGACTCCTGCCTGCTCCATTTCCAATCCATAAAGTATTGAGCCAGGAACTTGTGGATCATATTTTCAGGATTTATGAAGTAAAAGGACTGAGCTATGGCAACCTCAGTGTCCGCGATCACATACCTGAATTGGGAAAGGATGTTTTCTGGATGACCGGAAGAGGGGTGAATAAAGCAAACCTTCGGGGCATAGGCTATGATATATTGCTTGTGTCGGGGTTTGACAAAGAATTACAAAAAGTGAAAGTTTCTGTTCCCCCGGATCATGATCCGAGGGTCAGGGTTTCGGTGGATGCACTTGAACATGATATGATTTATAAGGCATTTCCTGACATCGGGGCCATTGTACATGTCCATGGATGGATTGACGGTATTCTTTGCACTGAGCAAAACTATCCATGCGGGACCCTGGAACTTTCCGAAGAGGTTATCCGCCTCCTTCGCCGCACCGGGAATCCCGGGAGAACCGTTATCGGTTTGAAAAATCATGGTATCAGCATAACCGGTCCAAGTCTGAAAGACATTTTTGAAAGGACGAAAGGTAAAATATTGCGTGAAATCCCGATGTTCGAATGAAATGATTATGATGATGACAATTGTACATCCGCTTACACGATTCGTGTTGACAATCGTGGGCATTGCCTTGTGTGCCTTGTTGATGTTGTTTCTGCTTTCGATTTACAAGGGTGTCTCCAAGGGTTCTGTCAGTTATGTTCGCGAGAGCGGTGCTGATTTGTGGGTGGTTCAGCGACATTCCACGAACATACTCCGCAGCAGTTCATTAATTCCGCTAAGCATCAAACCCATCCTCCAGAAGGTCGACGGAATTAAATCCGTATCACCCGTGATTTTTATTCTTTCTTCGGTAATTACAGCCAAAGGACCGGCAACAATGTACCTGACGGGTTACGATATTAAAACGGGTATTGGGGGACCGCCCGCCATTGTTGCAGGTAACCGGGTGGCAAACGATAATGAAATCGTGCTTGATCATTCCTTTGCGGCAAAATACAAAATCAATCCCG